>Ga0302320_10010909_pt1 | contig 19319 bp, 20 predicted proteins | sample Bog_T0_3_FD_202130 | JGI IMG/M metagenome (GOLD analysis project Ga0302320, IMG submission 202130) | Peat permafrost microbial communities from Stordalen Mire near Abisko, Sweden - Bog_T0_3 | ecosystem: Environmental > Terrestrial > Soil > Wetlands > Peat | place: Sweden: Abisko, Stordalen Mire... | reverse complement strand
CCTCGAAACCCGCTACTATGCAATTCGAAAAGAGAATGGGTTTGCCATCGATGTTGAAGAGATCAAGCGACTCACAGATCGAAACACGAAGCTGGTTCTCATCAATTGTCCGCATAATCCGACCGGCGCCACGATGAGCGATGCGGATCTGGACAGCTTGCACGAACACACCTCATCCCGTGGAATTCAGCTGGTCAGCGACGAGGTCTACCATCCCATCTATCATGGACAGCCAACAAAATCAGCCGCGCGCTTGCCCCACGCCACGGTCATCCATGATTTCTCGAAGGCTTTTCCCTTATCCGGGGTCCGAACAGGATGGATGATTGAGCATGATCCCGAGCGCGTCAAGCGCTACTGGAATGCGCGCGCCTACTTTTCCATCACAAACAACACTGCCGGAGAGATGCTTGCCGAAATCGCGATGCGCCATCGCGACACCGTGCTCGGGAAAACGCAGAAGACCGCCAGTGAGAATCTTCGTCAGCTTGACGCCTTCATGTCCGAGCATCGCGAAACGATTGGCTGGATTCCGCCTCGTGGCGGCATGACCGCATTTCCATGGCTGCTTAGCGGAGAGAACAGCCGCGAGTTTTGCCAAGCCGCCGCGGAGCGGGGCATCCTGCTCGCACCCGGGGATTGCTTCGACGCGCCATCGCATTTCCGCCTTGGCTTCGCAGCCATAGGCGAAAGGTTTCCCGATGCACTGAACCGGCTCGGGGATCTCATCACAAGTTGGTCGGCAGCGAACATGGCAAGGGCATAATGCAATCGCGTCTGCGTTGGTCGATCTTGTTATCTCCTCTTTGATAGCTTGAAGTTGTGGGCACTCCGCCAAAATCATTCTCCCGTTCGGTCTTTCACGTTGGCTCCTATGCGCGCTTTTGGTTTGCTCGCGTCTGTTCTTCGCTCAGCTATCAGATGATCGGCGTCGCGGTCGGCTGGCAGATGTACGGGCTGACGCACAGCACCTTCGCGCTAGGCATGGTTGGCCTTGTGCAGTTCCTGCCGCTTCTTCTTCTCAACCTTTTAGTAGGGAATGTCGCCGACCGCGTCAGCCGCAAGTCCATTCTCGCCGTCTGCCAGGCGGTACAATCGCTCATTGCCGTCTCACTGGGTGTGGCAACGCTGTTCCATTATCTCCACCCCGCAGGGCTCTTCTGTGCGGTGGCGTTGATCGGCGTGGCGCGCGCCTTTGAAAGCCCTTCAACTCAGGCCTTGTCTCCCACACTTGTCGAAGAATCGCTGATCCCGCAAGCCATCGCATGGTCGGCTTCAGCCAACCAAACCGCTTCCATCCTCGGGCCCGCGCTCGGCGGACTCCTTTTTGTCGCAGGCGCGCAGACACCGTTCCTCACCAGCGCCGTGCTCTTCCTTGGCGCCTCCGCGCTTTCCTCAACCATCCGGCCTTGGCGTCAGGCTCCTCGAAACGCCACGCCCACTGCAAGCTCCATCTTTTCGGGCATCCATTACATTCGCTCTCACAAGAGAATTCTTGGCGCGATCTCTCTGGATCTGTTCGCCGTCCTGCTCGGCGGCGCTACCGCGTTGCTTCCCGCCTACACGCGCGACATCCTGCACACAGGCCCATGGGGTCTGGGCCTGCTCCGGCTCTCGCCCGCGCTCGGCGCATTGACTATGTCGGTCGTCCTTGCACGCAGGCCCATACGGCACCATGCGGGCATGCGCATGTTTGGGGCGGTCATCGTCTTCGGGCTGGCAACGGTCGCCTTCGCACTCTCCCGCTCGCTTTGGCTGTCGATGTTCATTCTTGCGGTGCTTGGTAGCGCGGACGTCGTCAGCGTGGTAGTCAGATCTTCCCTGGTGCAACTCGAGACTCCGGACGAGATGCGCGGCCGCGTCAGTGCAGTGAACTCTCTCTTCATTGGAACATCGAATCAGCTGGGCGAGTTTGAGTCCGGCGTCACCGCGTCCTTGTTGGGCCTGATTCCCGCGACGATCTTTGGCGGAGTAGGCAGCATTGCAATCGCGATTCTCTGGATGGTTCTCTTTCCTGACCTGCGAAAACTGGACCAACTCGGTAAAGACTGAGCAATTTAGGAAGCCGGCAACGAACCGACTTCCTGCGACGCCTGGACAGGGGCTGCATCTGAAGTCTAGAGGAGAAAAAGCATGTTTCTGGTCACGGGCATCACGGGAAAGGTAGGCGGAGCAGCCGCACGGCATCTTCTGGAGAAGGGTAAGCAGGTGCGTGCGCTGGTGCGCAGCGAAGCCAAGGCTGCCGCATGGAGCGCGAAGGGCGTCGAGCTGGTTAAAGGCGAATGAGAAGATCCTGGGGCGATGACGCTGGCCCTCAATGGAGTTGAGGGCGCGTACCTGATGATGCCTCCCATCCAGACACCTTCGCCCGACTTCCGGGAGGCCAGGGCCGTGGTCGCGAGCTACAAAGAAGCTCTGGCCAAGTCCGCACCACCGAAGCTCGTGGCGCTGTCGTCGATGGGCTCGGAGAAAACCAGCGGTCTTGGGCTGATCACGTCAACGCACCTGCTCGAAGAGGGTCTGGGCAACGAGCCGTTTCCTGTTGCGTTTGTGAGGGCCGGATCATTTTATGAGAATTACTTGTTCGGCCTCCAGGCGGCGCAGGGCGGTACTCTTCCCATCTTCTACGCGCCAACGGAGCGTAAGTTGCAGATGATCGCAACAGAAGACATCGGCGCCGAGGTCGCAAAGCTGCTCACCAGCGAGTGGACTGGGAAGCGCTTCATCGAACTCGGTTCCATGGTCAGTTCCGATGAACTGGCGGCCGATTTGGGTGTCGTGCTCGGCCGCGACGTCAAGGCGCAGGCAATCCCGCGTGAGGCCTGGGCTGGCGCCCTTGAGCACATGGGGCTGCCCAAGGGCGGAACCTGGGCCTATGAAGAAATGATCGATGGAATCAACTCCGGGTTGATCGGGTTCGGTCTCGAGAACACGGAACACGTCGCAGGGAGGACGAGGGCAGGGCAAGTCTTTGCTCAAGCCAAAGCGGCGAAGTAGAGCGTCGCTCTCGGGATTAGAGAGATATGCCCGGGACGATCTCCCGGCCTGAACGGGAAACTGAGTTGCATGAAGAAAATTGGCTTCCTCTCATTCGGTCATTGGACACCTTCCCCGCAGTCAGAAACGCGGTCGGGGGCCGACGCGCTTTTGCAGTCGATTGACCTCGCTGTCGAGGCAGAGCGCCTGGGAATGGACGGAGCCTACTTCCGTGTGCATCACTTCGCGCAGCAACTGGCATCGCCGTTTCCACTGCTCGCGGCGGTAGGCGCTAAGACGCGAACGATCGAGATTGGCACCGCAGTGATCGACATGCGGTATGAAAATCCTTATTACATGGCGGAAGACGCTGGGGCTGCGGATCTCATCGCCGGCGGCCGACTGCAGTTGGGTATCAGTCGCGGTTCGCCCGAGCAGGTCATCGAGGGTTGGCGCTATTTTGGCTACAGCACGATTGAAGGTGAGGACGATGCGGCCATGGGCCGGCGGCATACCGAGGAATTCCTCGAGTTGTTACGCGGCAAGGGGTTCGCGCGGCCTAACCCGCGTCCGATGTTTCCCAATCCGCCGGGGCTTCTGCGCCTTGAGCCGTATTCCGAAGGATTGCGGGATCGGATCTGGTGGGGGTCTGCTTCGAACGCAACCGCTGCGTGGGCAGCGAAGCTAGGAATGAACCTCCAAACCTCAACCCTCAAATTCGACGAGACAGGGGAGCCGCTCCACATCCAACAGGCCGCGCAGATCCGCTCCTTCCGCGCAGCCTGGAAGGAGGCCGGCCACACTCGCACGCCGCGCGTCTCGGTCAGCCGCAGTATCTTCGCTTTGATCGACGCCCGCGATCGGGCCTATTTCGGACACAGCGGTCAGGAGGGGGACCAGATCGGCTTCCTGGACGAAACCACACGGGCGATCTTCGGCCGCAGCTACGCTGCCGAGCCGGACGTCCTGATCGAACAACTGAAGAAAGACGAGGCGATAGCCGAAGCAGACACGCTCTTGCTGACCGTTCCAAACCAGCTAGGCGTTGCCTACAATGCGCATGTCATGGAGGCAATTCTGACTACTGTCGCCCCGGCCCTCGGTTGGCGTTAATCGCCAAGGCATTGCAAGATAATTGCTTCCCAGAAGCCGGCTAAAAAGTAGCTGAATTTGGTTGCGCGAAGCGTGGGCCTCAGCTCCCAGCGCTTCGCAGCCACTGCTCCATCTGTTCGTGCCCAACCAACCCTGCCTGCTGAAACACCGTACGTCCACCCGACAAGACAGCGAAGTTCGGAATGCCTTGCACCTGAAATCTCCCGGCAAGCTCCGGATTTGCCTCGGTGTCTACCTTCAGAACAATCGCCTTTCCTGCCATGTCCGCTGCGGTTCGCGCCACTTCCGGCGCGGCTGCGCGGCATGGACCGCGCCACGCCGCCCAGAAATCAACGAGGACCGGAACCGTTGAACTGCGAACGATTTCATCGAAAAGGCTGGTGTCAGCGGCAAGCGGTTCGGCGAGCGGCGGTAGCGGCATCTTGCACGCTCCGCATCGTCCGGTGTCCGCAAGATGATTCGCTGCGATACGGTTCTTTCGCTGACAATGCGTACATGCACGTATGACCGGCATAATTTTGTCCATTCCGATGCTTTATAGAATCGCTTTGACCACTCCGCCGTCTACTCGGAGCGCGGCCCCATTGGTCGCCGAAGAGAGCTCGCTGGCCACATACGTCACCATCGCCGCCACTTCCTCAACAGTGGCGAAGCGTTTCAGCAAGGAAGAGGGACGAGCATGTTCGAAAAATTCCTTTTCGACCTGTTCTTTCGACTTGTTTTGCTGTTTTGCCATTGCAGCGACGAAGTTCCCTACGCCTTCTGACTCTGTGGGACCGGGAAGGATGCTGTTCACCGTCACCCCTGTTCCCGCAACCGACTCGGCGACTCCCCGCGCGAGCGCCACCTGCGCTGTTTTGGTCATGCCGTAGTGCACCATCTCCACTGGAATCTGTACAGCAGACTCGCTGGATATGAAGAGTATCCGCCCCCAGTTCTGCTTCAGCATCCCAGCGAGATAGTGACGTGACAGCCTCACGCCGCTCATTACATTGATCTCAAAGAACCGATACCAGTCCGCATCAGGGATTTCTTGAAAGGGCTTCGGTTCAAAGATCCCCACGTTGTTCACGAGCACGTCCACAGCGGGGAGCTTGGCGATCACCGCCTCCGAGCCGGAAGCGCTCCCAAAATCCGCCACGATTCCATCCACCTGCCCATCGGGATTGCTCTTCTTGATCGAGGCGACGGCAGCGTCCACGCGTTCCTGCGTACGGCCGTTCACATACACATGCGCGCCTTCGCGTGCCAGGGATTGGGCGATTGCAAACCCTATTCCTGCGGTGGAACCGGTAACCAGCGCGATTTTGTTTCTGAGCCTTAGATCCATTCCATCCTCCGAATACCGACATCACGTTTGATTCGCTGAGGGCGGCAAACGGTGCGGATGCGCCATCCGGCAGCCCGACAGATTCGGCTACTGGCGCCTCACGACAGGCGATCTCCCGACCGCCCGCCTGATGCTTAGGGTCTGGGGCGGAAGTTTGTCACCAGTTCTGCAGTCGGTTTGGACTTCCAGTGCCGGCTGTGATGGTCAACGGAGGAGAAGCTGCGGCTCCACATGCGGTCGATATACAAAGTCCCCCTCAGGTGATCGATCTCATGTTGCAGAATGCGAGCATACCAACCTTCTGCTTCGATCTCGATGGGCTGCCCGTTTTCGTTGAGAGCCCGTACTTTCACGCTTCGAGCGCGAGGCACCATCGCCACAAAGCCGGGCAGGCTGAGACAGCCCTCGAAGAAACTTACATCTGGAGGTGATAGCAACTCAATCTCGGGGTTGATAAGCACATGGAACGGGATCGGCTTCCGTTCCCGTTCCCCCAACTCCGTTGCCGTCAGAGTCGTCTGGTATTCGGCCTTGTCCTCGATAATCGCCAGTTGCAAGGACTCCCCAACCTGCGGAGCGGCCAAGCCTACTCCGGGAGCGTCGCGAAGAGTATCCCTCATGTACTCAATGAGGTTCTGAATCAGCGGGCTCAGGATTTGTTCCTTCGATAGCAGTTGCGAGGTTGTTCGCAAAGATGGCTCTCCAACACTCACGATTTTCAAACGCATAATAGCCATCCTCAATATCAATTGCGGCTTCTTGGCTCGATGCGGGCTTCCTACTCAGGCTCCAGCCCTCGCTCAGGTATTAGGAGGCGGCTCTTGAGATTCGCTATTCAAATTTACGCTATCACCAGAATGCCGCCAAACTGATTGTGCGTAACCAGCAGCCACGGCTTGATCATTCGATCTGCCACGCATCCCCCGCGAACCAACTTGGGATCAATTTCAAGTTTTTGAATGATGCGTGTGAGCGTATTGCGATGCATCCCTAGATCTGCTGCAGCCCTGCCGAGGTGGCAGGCATGCTTGATCAGGACCACAACAATCTACCGCTGTTGAAACTCACGAATTGCATCCTGATAGTAGGTTTCCAGAACCCGCATGTCTCTAACGATTTTGCGTAAAGAGCCCTTCACCGAAAGCGCGGGTTGCTCGAAAGCTCCTGGCAGGAACGGCATCTCGATCGTTGCGATGAATCGGACATTATTGCGATTTTCCATCGTGCACCAAATCCGTTCCTAAAAGATGAAACAGCAAGCTTGCCTCAGTCTGAGCTTCAGGAGTGCTCGCAAGATCGACCCAGATGTATTCTTTGGGGGCTTTGTTCACCATGGTTTGCAGCATCCCTTGAGATTTGTGTTCTGCAATCATCCAATTCACTACAATTTGATACGTCAGGGCGTTTTGAAAGCCAAAGGCCGTGGTTCTATCGAAAGCATATGCATACGTTGGCGTCCACGTCTGGTTCTTCTCGGCCTGAGGGGTAGGAATGTATTCCGCCGCATCGGTATCGAACCCGAGCAACGCTGGTCGAAGGATTTCTGGCAGTGTTTGGATTGCACAAGCCGCCAGCGCCGTCGCGGCTTGATGATGCCCATGTGTTGTCGAGCGAGGAAGCACCGAGAGAACGTATCTATAGTGCCCTCGCTTTACCAACGCTGCTATTTTGGTCGTTATAAGTTCTGAATTCCATTCGTGACTCGGGCCTTCTTCCTCGTCAGTTGTGAAGCTCTCGTCTTTTTGATCGAGAAAGAAGTGCTTCTGGATACCGAGCACCTTACCGGCACGAATAGTCTCCTTCCTACGAATCGCAGGAAGCTCTTCGCGGCCTATCGCTTCACTTGTCAGCGATTTTTTGTAGTAAGGCTCAGCCAGAGTGGAGTATCGAAAACCGCCTTCTCCGTTGGTGATGATGAGTTCGTCCACCCTTCCGCCCAACTGCACTGCCATCCTATACACCGTTGCGGCGAAGTAATACTCGTCGTCTGGATGCGCGACGACGAGAAGCGTTTTACCGGGTGGCTGCGCGAAAATCCAACCGGCAGACAGAAACGCCCAAACGAGCGCGAGTTGGACCTTGTGAAACAGCTTCAAATTCATTCTGTCATCTCAAGAAATGTAACTGTGGTTCGTGTGAAGATACCGACTCTCGATTAGGCTGGCTCTCCTACGCGGGCCTCAGAGCGGACCTGAGCGTATCCACAGTTAGGAGGCCTTGCTTGGCGGCACAAACGGCAGGCCCGCTGCGCACCATGCATGAAATCCACCAACTATATCCGTCGCGCGGTAGAGTCCAAGATCCTGCAAAGATGCGGCTGCGAGGCTTGAGGCATAGCCTTCGGAACAGAACACGATCACCTGAACGTCATGATCGGTCGCGACCGGCAGCCGCGAACTGGAGGCCGGATCGAACCGCCACTCGAGCACGTTACGCTCGACAACCAACGCGCCGGGAAGAGTACCTTCGATCGCGCGCTGGCCTTCGGGACGAATGTCGACGAGTATCGCCTCTGTTTTGGCCACCGCCTCACGGGCCTCATCGGGAGATAGCCGTTGCAGTCGGGCGCGCCACGCTGAAAGCACCTCCTCGATGCTCAAGACGCCGGTATGGTTTGCGGGCTTCCGGGTCTGCACTCGCCGCTCCTGATTGAAAGTCTCAGCATTAATAGATGCGGCTTCGCGCGGAACCAGACGACTCCCATTCAGCTCGTACTTATTCATCTCGTCGAGCGGAGGTGAATATGCGTGAATACTGATAGCCGGCGCGTGGGAGACATTACGGACATCGTGCGCGTAATCGGGGCCGAATGAGCGTGACTCGCCCGGATGAATAGCAAGGGCTCGCTCACCCGGACGATGCTCTTCAAGAGTACCGGTCGCTACGACGAAGGCTCCCGATGACTCGCCGTGGTCGTGGAAGCCGGTGGATTGTCCTGGCAACCAACTGATCACCCAAATATCGTGGTCCGGACCATGATACAGCCGCTCATACCATCGGTGTTCGGCGCGCAACCTCACCCGATCTATCCATTCCTCAGACGACGCGAATCGCGAAACGATGCTGGCGAGTTCCTCGGGCGTCTTTGAGACTCCGCCAGAGAGTGTTAATGTGCCGGCGTCAAATACAAGTTGTTCATCTGCTGCGAGTTGCATAGGCTCTCCGATGCTAACCGTCGCGAACAAGGAGGGCACGGATGCCAGTTTGTCGACGGAAGCTACAGTCAAACGATGGAGGATTCGGATGAGCTCTAGAGAAGGCGTTTCAGGACTATCTGAGAATGTCGCAGCTCACCCAAGGAGAGGCTGGGAGCACCGACAACATTGAATGACAGGAGACGCCATGGTTTGACGCTAGCATGGTCTGAAGAATCCGGTCAACAGGGACTCGATGGCACCTTCGTGGTAGTTCGATCTTTTGAGATGCGCGCTGATCACTTGACGGGACATCAATGCAGCTTTACCCTTGGGCTGTGCAGATTGTTTCAAGACTGTGCTGTTGTCGCCGCTCTTAGCTGGCCCTCACAGTTGTGTGTCTCGCCGATCAAACCCAATAAGGCTCTAGTCGATCCAGACACAGTGCATCTCTGCTTCCAACACAATTGAATGGAGCTACCCCATGAGGCTTTTTGCGAGCTTTCTTGCGTTGTCGCTCGGTGTGCTGCCCGCTTCCGTTGCGTCTTCGGCCGTTCCTAGCCAGTCCTTCTCCGCCTCATCGATCGCCGGAGTCTGGAAAGGTTTTGCAACCGTCGGTGAAGCGCAGCAAGTGCCCATTACAATCCGTATCTCGGGCAGCGGGCCGAGTCTGGAGGTTGACTTTCTCAATGGCCCCGCGGGCCATCCGGATGCGACTCCAGCCTCCTCTGCCACCTTTGACGGTACTCATCTGATTGCGTCGTTTGACTACTTCGCCCGCACTCTCGATGCCACGCTTGCAGACGGGGAACTCCGTGGCAGTTACGGGCCTGCGCATTCGACCGCCAAATCCACTCCGCCAATCCCGTTTCAGGCGACGCGTAGCTCTGCTGAGACAGATCCCGTATCCGAGCCCAATGCACCCAACATCTCCGGCTCATGGGAGATCGCGACGAGGAGTTCAAAGGGCGAATCGGCATGGGAGTTTCGAGCCGACCCACCGAGTGGCGACTCTCCAGTCATCAAGACAGTGATTCAGCGAATCGATGGCGACACGGGCGGGCTTTGGGGAACCTGGAATGGCACCAGCTACGTCGTGGGCCACTTCACCGCAGCTGGTCCTGCGCTCTATTCTGTGACGCCGCAAACGGATGGAACCCTGTTCGTGAAGAGCCTGCTCGCTAACCCGCACGCGCCCGCCAATGCCGATCTTGTCGCGCGCCGGCCAGCCGAGGCCCGCAAAGAAAACCTTCCCGCTCCGACCGATCCCACGCAGCAGTCAACCGTTAGGGATCCCAATGAGCCCCTGGCTTTCAGCTTTCCCGATCTCGCGGGAAAGACTGTGTCGAATACGGACCCACAATTTCGCGGCAAGGTAGTTATTGTTGCCGTCGGTGGCTCTTGGTGCCCGAACTGCCACGATGAAGCGACTTTTCTCGTAAGCCTCTATAAGAAGTTCCATACGAGGGGGCTGGAGATCGTGAACCTCGATTTTGAACGGGGCGATCCCGATACAGACACCCCGCGTCTTAAAGCGTTTATCGCTCACTACGGAATCACTTACCCCGTATTGACAGCCGGCACGACGGACCAGCTTGCGGAGAAGATTCCGCAGGGAGTGAACCTGAACTGCTGGCCGACTTCGTTCTTCATCGGCCGCGACGGGCTGGTGAAGGAAACTCATGCGGGCTTCGCGGGGCCGGGCAACACGGCAGGTCACGCGGCCCTGGAGCACGACGTGACTGCGCTGGTAGAGAAGTTGCTTGCGGATCCTGCCCCAAGTCAGACGGCGAGCGTCACGAAGTAGAGCTTGGGCAGGAGATTACCAGCCTGCGTGGCCGCTTAGGCCTCGATCTGCAATGTAACCAACCATGCATCAGGAGAACGCTCGATGAAGCTCACCACCCGGTTAGCCTTCACGCCGGTGAGGAATACCGCTGGGATTACCGTGTCATCATCGTTCGCGCCTCCGCCGACGCGCCTCCAGGGCAGTCCGAAGGCGAGGTCGCCAAACAGCTCTTTCCCGACCAGGCCAAATTTAGGAGCGAAGAGAACCGCCGTTGGGAGCTCACCACAAACCACTGGGATCTGCCCATCCACGTCGTCGATCTTGAGGCTTCCAACTAAAGTGCCGCTCCAGGCGCGGCCATCCTGCCTGATTCTCTCTGTTCGTATTGTCCGGCGCAGGTTCAAATACCAATCCACAGAACCTCAGAAACCCATACGCCGCTAACCAAAATCTCGAACACGAATCAAGGAGCATCACTATGAGCAAGATTCTCGACGAAGTCCTCTCCGCAAATCAGCAGTATGTCGCCGGCTTCGGCGACAAAGGCAGTCTTGCCCTTCCACCCGCACGAGGCTTCGCCATTCTCACCTGCATGGACGCTCGCCTCGACCCCGCGAAGTATGCCGGTCTTGCCGAAGGAGACGCCCACGTCATTCGCAACGCCGGCGGCCGCGCCTCCGACGACGCCATCCGTTCTCTCGTCATCAGCTACAAGCTCCTCGGCACCAGGGAATTCTTCGTCATCCACCACACCGATTGCGGCATGGAGTTCTTTACCAACGACGTGATTCGCGGTCTCCTTGCCAACTCGCTCGAAACCGCAGCTCTCACGGCCGACGGCTTCAAGGATGTTGGCAAAGGCCCCGGCTCTCGCGCCGCGCAGTACATCGAGTTCCTCGCCATCCCCGACCAGAAGCAGGCCGTCATCGACGATGTCGAGCGCATACGGAACCACCCACTCGTCCCCGCCTCCATCCCCGTCTACGGCTACGTGTACGACGTCAAAAGCGGCAAGCTCATCGAGATCGAAGAAGCCACAAGGATTGGCGCCGCAAGCTGATCGCTGCACCGGGGAAGTTTGCAGACGTACAGAACCCCGCTCGCAAAGCAATCCCATGCCGTTTCAACCTTGTAAGTCTCCATAACGCCGTTCTGGTGACCTGGGAGGAGGTTCCGAACCGGCGCAAAAGAAGAGCGGGATGAGATTCACCCCGCTCCTTGTCAGTTCATCCTTCGGAGAATCGCTCACAAATTGCAGCCGCTTTCCCGTTGCCGCGATCAGGTTCTATTGAACACGCACTGTCGAGCTCAGCGGGAGGTCGGCCGAGGAGCTGCCGATCATCACTTTAACCGGCTCCGTTTCAACGCGGAAGTCGTGGAGCTTTTCGTCCCAATAAGCGAGTGTGGAAGTCTTCAGCGGAATCTGCACCGTCTTCGTTTCGTTGGGCTCAACCGTCACGCGCTGGAAGCCCTTCAGCTCTTCGCGAGGACGCACAACCTTGGATTGCAGGTGCTTAACGTAAAGCTGAACCACCGCGTCGCCGGCGCGACTCCCGGTGTTCGTCACGTCGACGCTCACGGTTATGGCGCCGTCTTTTGCAACCTGCGGGGCGCTCGTTTTCAGGTTGGAATACTTGAAGGTCGTGTAACTCAGGCCAAAGCCGAACGGATACAGCGGCTCGTCCTTGAAATACATGTAGGTCTTGCCATTGCGGATATTGTAGTCCATCATCGGCGGCAGTTGATCGAGCGACTTGGGCCAGGTTTCCACTAGATGACCTCCCGGGTTGTAGTCGCCGAACAGAACCTGCGCCAGCGCCGCGCCCTCGTCCTGCGACGAATGCGCCATGTGCAGAATGGCGGGGACGTTCTCCTCGGTCCAGTTAATGGCCAGCGGGAAGCTGGAGACCAGAATCACCACAGTCCTTTTGTTGACTTCGTATACCTGCTTCACCAACTGCTCTTCGGGGGTAGTAATGCTTTCGCGATCGCGTCCCTCACGTCCGTCGCTGGGATTGGTGCAGGGAAGCGTATATCCGCCACCTTCGTAGGTGTTGTACCAGTCGTGCGCCATATCAGGGCCGCAGGTGGGCGAGCTGCCGATCACGACGACGGCAATGTCAGAGTTTTTCGCAGCGTTGACGGCAGCGTTGCCGGTTTCATCCGCGGCGTAGTTCACCTTCACATTCGGACCCACGGCCGCTTTGATCCCGTCGAGCGGCGTCACCTTGTAGGGTGGTGTCCCACCGTACCAATCCCACGCAATCGTGTCGGCCAGCGGACCAATCACGGCGATGGATTTGACAGCGTCCTTCTTGAGCGGCAGAAAATCTTTCTCGTTCTTCAGCAGAACAACCGACTCAAGCGCGATCTTTTTTGAGACGTCCCTATCCTTGTCGGCGTTCCATGGCTCGGGCGAGTCCTTGATAACGGAATAAGGGACCATCTCCGGAGGATCGAGCAAGCCGAGGCGGATCGTCACACGGAACTTGGGCCGAAGCAGTTGATCGATTTCGGCTTCAGTGACCGACCCATCTTTCAGTGCGGCCTTTGTCTCGTCCGCATATCGATCGAGGAACTGATTGACGCCGGCCTTGAGGCACGCGACCACCGCTGCTTTCTGATCAGGAAACAGATGCCGCGGATCAACGAGCAGCTTCACCGCGCCGCCGTCGCTCGAGATGATATCCACGTCCCACTTGTCGCGGACAATGCTCTTGAGAATGGGATTGATGACCATCGTCGTGCCATTCCAGGCGTTGTACGATGCCATCACAGCCTTGGCGCCGCCCTCAGTAAAGCCCATGCGGAAGGGAACCGAATAGTATTCCCAAAATAGGCGCTCATCGAAGTCTGAGGTTGAACTGTTGCGATGATTCTCGTTGCTGTTGGCCAGGAAATGCTTGAGCAGCGCGGCAGATTGCCAATACTTCGGATCGTCGCCCTGCAAGCCCTTGATAAACGCGACGGCCATCGTGCCGTTGAAAAACGGATCTTCGCCGTACACCTCTTCGCTGCGGCCCCAGCGTGGATCGCGCGCGAGATCCGACTGCGGCCCCCATAACATCAGAATCTGGCGATCGTACTTCGCTGTCTGCGTAATGAAGCGCGCTTCGTAGCCTTCAACACCGGCGGCCTTGCGCACCATCTCCGGGTCCCACGACTCACCCATGCCTGGAGGTTGAGGAAATTGCGTCGTGGTAATCGGCTCGCGGCCAGGACGCGGCTCGCGCTGCACCACTCCGTGGATGCCCTCGGAGGAGCCAAAGTTCTTTACGCCCAGTCGCGGAACACCTGTCCGCGTTCCAAGGCAGGAAATTTTCTCTTCCGTTGTCATCAGGGACAGCAGGTTATCGATCCGCTTCTCCATGGGAAGCGACGGATCGTTGAATGGATATTTCGGCTGCTGCGCAAGAGCCGGAACAAACCCGGACAGGACAAGACAAAACAGAGCGACGACTTCCTTTTTCATCATGGGCAGTTACCGTGTCAGACTTCTCAGAATTGCGCCCTGCGATGCAGGAGAGCGCACAGCGAGAGTGCGGTTTTCAAACGTACCAAGCCTATCACGCTGTGACCCACTCTGACGGTTGATGAGCGTCTCAGGTTGTTGGCTCATGCCGAGGAATCCGCGGAAGCAGATCAGGGGAGTCTTGCCAACTTCACAACACCAATCCACCTCGCGAGTGGGCAGCTCAACAGATGGCCGCAACTTCTTACTTATTCTTGACTAACCGCCTAGATGTTCTTTTCGCAGCATGTTTCTTTGCTTGAGCTTCATCCTTAGATTGGATGGTATGCGCGTTGACGATCGCCAGGAGTAGCCCTGGGAAGCGTTCCTCGATCTCCGCGCAACGCGAGGTGTTGTGCATCTCCACACCGCGCCGCTCGCCACGGATCAACCCAGCCTCTCTCAACGCCCTGAAGTGTTCCGAGAGCGTGGACTTGGGAATTGTCTTGTCGCTAACGGTCAGAAACGTCGAGCAGTTTTGCGAGCACTCCTGGGACACAATGTCTGCGAAGATCGCCACCCTTACCGGGTCGGACAAGGCATGGAGAATCCCCTCTACCGTGATGTCCTCAAGCGATGGATGAAATAAGGGGCGCACATCCATAAGAGTAGATACTTCGCGCAAAAGGTTCAATAGTTCAATATTCCAGAACTATTGAATCTATCCCGAACCTAGTTCCATCTACTCACCAGAACCAGCCGAGGGGCGGCACAACACTACAGCCCCCAACAATTCCTCATTGGTTGAACAAGAAAAGGGGTAAAGATATGGGCAAGCTCAACGGCAAAGTAGCAGTCATCACCGCCGCCACCTCCGGGATGGCGCTCGCGACAGCCAAGCTGTTCGTCGAAGAGGGAGCATACGTTTTCATCACAGGACGCCGCCAGGACAAGCTCGATGAGGCCGTAAAACTCATTGGCAAAAACGTCACGGGCGTTCAAGGCGACGCATCAAACCTGGCCGACCTCGATCGCCTTTATGAGACAGTCAAGCGCGAAAAAGGCAAGATCGACATCCTCTTCGCCAGCGCCGGCTTCGGTGAATTCGCAAAGCTTGAAGAGGTCACTGAGGAACACTTCGACAAGACCTTCGATCTCAACGTCCGCGGCACGCTCTTCACTGTGCAAAAGGCGCTTCCGCTCTTCAACGATAACGGCTCTATCTTCCTCAACGGCTCTATTGCCAGCATCAAAGGCTATCCCACCTTCGGCGTCTACAGCGCCAGCAAGGCTGCGGTTCGCTCCTTCGCCCGCACCTGGCTCTTAGAACTCAAAGAGCGCAGAATCCGCGTGAACATCCTCAGTCCCGGCACCATCGACACGCCGATCCTCGATCCCCTGGGAGACGAAGCCAAGGAGTTCTTCAAATCCCAGATCCCACGTGGCGAGATGGGACGCCCCGAGGAGATAGCGACAGTTGCTCTTTTCCTCGCCTCAAGCGATTCCAGCTTCGTCAACGGCATCGAGCTCTTCGTTGACGGTGGTACAGCCCAGGTCTAAGTGCAAGACTTCATATTTCCGCAGTCCCACAAGGGGATTCATCCGCAGGAGCTTCTCCGCTTCCTGGGACGAGTCCCGTTTTGCTTTTACGATCGCACCTTCACCCACTAGGAACATCAGTCCCGCTAGAATCCTGACAAGCGAAAAACCGGCAGATTAGTGAGCGTCCAGGATCAGTGACGACAAGCGCCGTTGTCGTGGGGGATGTGTTCACGGAGTGGACCAAAGCTCGCAGGTTAGCTCGACGCAGCTTCAGCTATGGCTTGGGTTTGCGGTTCGCGAAAGTTGCTCACACCCACGCCCACCAGACGATAGAGCCTGTGCGGACCAAGATCGACTCGTTCGCGCAACCCAAGCGCAATGGCGACGAGCTCTTCTGAGGAGTTGGGTGGTGTGTTGGGGGTATGGCTCCGCGTATGAATATTGAACTCTTTCGTTTTAAGTTTGAGCACTACTGTCCGGGCCACTCGCGATTCACGCTGTGAGGCTGCCCAGACTCTCTCTGCGAGTCTTCGGATTAGGTCATCGGTTTCGGAGAGAGGAATGTCCTGCTCGAAAGTATCTTCCGCGGAGATGGATTTGGTCGGCCTGTTCGGCAGGACTGGATGGTGGTCGATGCCACGGGCAAGCTCGTAAAGACGAGCGCCGTAGCGCCCGAACTGCACTTCGAGCGTGCCCAGTTCAAATGCTCGCAGATCGCCGACCGTCAGGATGCCGATCTGCTTCAGGCGAACCTCCGTCACCTTGCCTACGCCCGGAATGCGTCCGACTTCCAACGGTCGAAGAAACGCCTCCACGTCTTTGGGCTGAATGACGAAGAGACCATTCGGTTTCCGCCAGTCGGAAGCAATCTTCGCTAGGAACTTGTTGGGAGCCACTCCGGCGGATGCAGTAAGCGAAAGCTCGTCTCGAATCTGCTGCCGGATGGCGATCGCTACCTTGGTTGCTGTGGGCAGACCAGTCCTGTTCTCCGTGACGTCGAGATAGGCCTCGTCGAGAGACAGGGGCTCGATCAGGTCTGTGTGTTGTTGGAAGATTTCGCGTACCGCATGGGATACGCCTTTGTAGCGAGTGAAATCGGGTGGCACGAAGATGGCTTGCGGACAGAGTCTCTCCGCTGTGATGGCAGGCATCGCGGAGCGCACACCGAATTGCCTTGCTTCATAGGAAGCCGCGCAAACGACCGAGCGCTTCCCCTTCCACGCAACAACTACCGGTCTGCCGCGCAGTGCCGGATCGTCGCGTTGTTCGACCGACGCGTAAAAGGCGTCCATGTCCACATGGACGATCTTGCGGGGCGCCGCGGATTGAGGCTCCAATAGTGGGCCAGCCATGATTTGATTATAAGCGAAGGTAGGGCGAAAATGGCTAGAGGCAAACAAGGAGTAGGCAAAATGAAACGGTCAGGAACAGCCGATCTTCCATTACACGGCGGAAGGGTTCCGCCGTGGCTCGCGAATCGCATGACCGAGCTGGGCACGGCCATCGCCGAGCACATCGTTCTAGAGTACGGCGCCAGCGACTTCCTCACGCGCCTGAGCGATCCGTTCTGGTTTCAGGCGTTCGGCGCGGTCATGGGCATGGACTGGCACTCGTCCGGAATTACGACCTCGGTCATGGGTGCGCTGAAGCGCGGGCTCAACCCGCGATTTAACGAACTTGGGTTGATGGTGTGCGGCGGGCGCGGACGGCTCTCAGTGCGCACTCCCGATGAGCTTCGCAGCTTCGGTGTGAAAACGGGACTCGATGGGGACGCGCTCGCGCGAACCAGCCGCCTTACCGCGCGCGTTGACAACAATGCCATAGCGGATGGCTTTCAGCTTTACCTGCATTCCTTCGTCGTCACCCAATCAGGCGAATGGGCTGTCGTGCAGCAGGGGATGGACTCTGAGAATCGCTCTGCCCGCCGCTACCACTGGCACTCTGCCGCCGTCCGGGACTTTGTCTCCGACCCACATACCGCGATTCTCGGGGAGCCGCGGGGCGAGATTCTGAACCTGGTCGATGCCCGCGCTGCCAGGGCGCAACAGGCGCTGCTCACTATCGCAAAGGAACCTTTCCAGTCATCGCTCGGTGAAGCGCGCAAACTGACGATGCCGGCGCATCACGATGTTCGCGCTAAGGACGTGGACCTGAAACGCCTCGGCGCCGTGCTGGCGGTCGCTCACCAACAAGAGCTTCGCGATTTTGCTTCCTTGCTGCTGGTTGAGGGACTCGGCCCGCGGACCTTGCAATCGCTCGCACTGGTGGCCGAGGTCATCCATGGTGCGCCGAGTCGATTCTCCGACCCGGCACGGTTCTCCTTTGCCCACGGAGGCAAGGATGGACATCCGTTTCCTGTCCCGCTCAAAACCTATGACGAGTCGTTAGCGGTGCTCCGGCGTTCGCTGGAAGCATCGCGCTTAGGCCACACCGAAAGAGTCCAGGGTTTCAAGCGGCTCGATCAGTTGACACGAACTGTCGAGAACCAACGACAGCCGCTTGCTGACTTCACCGCCGCCCTGGAACACGAGCGGCACATATCGCGATCGATTGGCGGCAGAACCGTCTTTGATGACCGTCACTCCAGGAATCGCAACTCTGTCGCCTTGCAGCTTTCGCTTTTCTAGGGATCACTTCAGCTATTCCAACTGGTCGATAAGGGAACCATCGACCTAAAAGCCGCAATGGCAGGCACGCCTTACGCCTGAGCGACCACATCCCGCCTGCTCTCATGGAGCACTTCGATCGACCATGGTTCGAATGTCGCGGTTCTCTAGAATTACCCCTTCCGTTCCGGCACCTCGACGGATGGCGATATCCACCATAGCCTTGGCCAAGTCATCGGCACGAATCACCTGGTTGGGGAACAGGAGCTGAAAGACAGGGTATACCGACCGCAGCAAGCGGTAGCTGAAATTCGGTTCCTTCCGTGGATCCACAGGATAGATGTAGGCCGGCCTGAAGATGTAGAGCCGAGGAAATCCCGATCCGAGGAGCGCCTTCTCGGCCTCACCCTTGTATCGCGCAAACGCCATGCGGCTTCGTCCCGTAGGATCAGCGCCGCTCCCGCTCAAGAATGAGAACGATGCGTCAGGGCTACTGCCGCGAAAAACTCGCGCGAACTCGACCATATAGTCAACGGTGATCGTCCGCATTTCGGCGTCTGTCACTGAGCCGGTATACGTGCCCAGGCAGAAGACCGCTGCGTCCTGATCTGCCAGCGTCTGTGCGAGTTGGGAGCAGTCGCTGAAGTCTTGATGCACAACCTCATCGAGCTTAGGGTGCGATATACCAGTCTTCCTGCGGCTGATCGATGTTACGCGGTCCACAGTGGGGAGGTCCAGCGCATAGCGAAGAGCGTAGCCGCCGACCATTCCCGTCGCGCCCACGATGACAAGCCGCATGTTACCCGCCGGAGCGTTCATCACAGTGCACGCTCCTCAATCCAGTCAACGTAGAGCAGGCGCTCGGCAAACAACCATGCGCCGTCCGCCTTCACAAAGGTGTCATCGTAGCGGAGGTAAGCCACCATCAGGCGCCGTTTTTCACCCTCCGCCGTGAGATGATGCGCCAGGCAGTAGGCCTCCCCAGTGGCTCGATCGCCGGTCAGCGTGAAGATGGTGCTCTGTCCAACGAAGTGCATCGTCGCATCGTATTTGTTCAGGTCTCGGAAGACGGGAGCGAGTTGCTCGCGCGAGCGCAGTTCCTGTGAGGGTGTCGAGTCCTTGGCATTCATATACACCACGAAATGGGTGTCGACCGTAAAGAGAGACATCTGGCCTTCTGCGTCACGACGGTCCGCGCAATGCGCGTACGCTTCGATCAATTCCCGGATGGCAAGTCGATCCGCCGCTTCCTGGGATGAGATGTTCATGTGTTTGCTCATGGGTCGGCTTCCTCTCTGATTCCTTTTGCGAAAGACTGTCTCGTCTACTTACCAGCGGCATCTCACCATTCAGATATTCAGACAACATCCGAAAGACC
>Ga0302320_10010908_pt1 | contig 19321 bp, 10 predicted proteins | sample Bog_T0_3_FD_202130 | JGI IMG/M metagenome (GOLD analysis project Ga0302320, IMG submission 202130) | Peat permafrost microbial communities from Stordalen Mire near Abisko, Sweden - Bog_T0_3 | ecosystem: Environmental > Terrestrial > Soil > Wetlands > Peat | place: Sweden: Abisko, Stordalen Mire... | reverse complement strand
CAGGACGGCCAACGCTTTTGCATGATCGACTCGGTCGCCCCGGAGGGCAGGTTGCGCAGCGTCGCCTGGGTCGTCCTGGCCATGAACTACGCCCCGGAGATCCCGGACGAAAAGCTGCGGGAGTTCCAGGATGTGGTGACCGCGCAGGACGTTCCGGTGGTCGAATCGCAGCGGCCCGAACTGCTGCCGCTGGACCTGCAGGCGGAGCTCCATCTGCGCTCCGACCGGACGGCCATCGCCTACCGGCGCTGGCTCCGGCAGCTGGGCCTGAAGTTTGGCATCGCCTGAAAGCGCTCCTCAGTGGGCGCCGGCCATGCCGTCGCCGTCGGCGCGGCGGGTGAACCACCCGGTGCAAAAGCAGAGGCCCGCCAGGATGAAATAGGCGAGGGTCGTGGCATTGGGCTGCCAGCCGAGGATCCCGACGATGTCGGAGGCGGTGATGATGTAATTGTGGGCCAGGCCCACGAGCGAGATCACCCCGGCGATCGCGAACCAGGCGGCCGCGGTTTTGAACTTCCGGTCGATGATGTGGACGGTGGCGGCGCTCCAGATCATGCACGAATAGATGTAGCCCTCGCCGAGCGCAAAGACACCGGCCGAATAGAAGTCGGAGCGGGCGACAAAGAGGCTGTTCAGGTCCGGGGGCAGGGGATGGCCGGCGGTGCCGAGCCCGACGGAGAGCAGCGTGCGCTTGACGACCAGCTCGGTGAAGGCGCCGAGCGCCGGAATCAGGCCGACGACCACCGCGGGAATGTGCCGCTTGGGCACGACTTCGAACGCCTGGGTCGCGGTCGCAAATCCGATCCAGGTAATGAGCGCCATCCCGGCCTCGACGGGCACCGCATAGATGAACCAGCTGAGGGTCCCGGTGCAGCAGATCAGCGTCATGGCGACCGCGTTCAGGACGCTGTAGCCGGCCCGCGCGCCGATCGCCTTCCAGCCCGGATGGCCGAAATAAATGGTGGCCAGGAACGGCGAGCCGAAGAGCGCCGAGCCCATGGTGGCCAGGCCATTGAACAGCAGGCAGCTGCGGGTGTCGTAGCGATCCCCGGCCGCCTCGGCCGACTCGATCGATTGCAGCGACCACAGCGTGCTGATCAGCCCGAGGGGCAGGACGACCGGCAGCGATCCGCCGGCCGCCTTCCACCAGGTGACGAGCAGGACCGGGTAAGGCCGCGGCGGATGCAGCCCGACAAATTGCGCCGAGAACCGGCCCACCGGCACGATTGGCGAACCCACCAGCAGGTGGGCGCCCCAGGCGAGCGCCGTGCCGACGAGCAGCACGATGAGCCCGCGCGGCAGCCCGATCCGGGGTTCGACCCGGCCGAAATAAAAGATGAAGGTGAGCCCGAGGGTGGTGAGCCCGACGACGGGCAGGGCATAGGCGCGGAAGAAGAAATCGAGCGAGAGGAAGGCCAGGCCGATCCCGGCGAGCGCGGCCAGCAGGGCCGGCCGGGGGGTGAACCGGCGGATTTTCTCGGCGGTCAGGGCGCCCAGAAACTCCACCAGGCCCATGACGAAGGCGGCGCCGACGCCCGCCCGCCACGCCGCCAGGCTCGCCTCCGGGCCGCTCAGGCCCGCGGCCTCGGCCCGCAGCTTCGCCGGATACATGATCAGGAAGACGAACGTCACCAGGAGGATGATGCTCAGGCCGAACGGCAGCGCGCAGACGTCGCTCCGGCTCTCGCGGCGGGCGAGTCGGTGGGCCTGCCAGGCGTAGTAGCCATTGCCGATGATCAGGCCCGCGGCGGAGGCCGGCAGCAGCCGCGAATAGAACAGGGCCGGGTCGAGAAACAGCGGAAAGCCCAGGCTCAATTTGGCCATCACAATCGCTACTACCAAGTTGTCCAGCCACAGGGCGATGAAGCCGTCGATGTCGCCCTTGACGAACGCTTTCATGCGGGCGGCTGAGCATAAAGCGGACCACTAACGCCCAGTGGAGCCGCTGGTTAACGCGGCGCTAATTTCAATCGGATGATTGAATAAAAGCCGCGGACTGAGGCTGGCACAGCACCTGCTCGTTTTTTGTCCTCAAGGGGCGCGGACCTGACCCTTCCGCGCCTGCGTTGCCAATCCAACACCAGCAGGAGATGTCCATGAGCCTTCGCAGCGTCCGTGTCCTATTTGCCGCGGCCGCGGTCCTGAGCGGCCCGTTCCTGGCGGCGCAGACCGCGCCTGCCGCTCCCCCCGCCGCCCCGGCTCCGCCGCCCGCGACCACGACGGATACGGACAACACCGGGACGAAGGTCACCACCCTCGAGCAGTACACCGTGACCGACGTGCCGGTGAACGAGCAGATTCTCCCGACGGTGCGGCCGGTCGGCAGCGTCCTCGGCGACGACATGAGCATCCTCGATGTGCCGCGCTCGGTCTCGACCATCAACCAGGCGTGGATGCAGGACCGGCAGGTGACCGACGCGATGGACTTCGGCCAGTTCTCCCCGGGCGTGTACTCGCCGGCGCGCTACGGCGTGCCGGCCACCCCGCAGATCCGCGGGGACAACGCCCAGATCTACATCGACGGCCAGCAGACGCTGTACACGGCGGAGAGCATCTACCCGAGCTTCAACGGCGTCGAGGCGATGGACATCGTCAAGGGCCCCGGCTCGGCCGTGTACGGCCCGCAGAGCCAGGCGCCGGGCGGCTACGCCAACCTGGTGACCAAGCAGCCCTACTTCGACGGCGACCACACCGAGCTCGACTTCACCTTCGGCGACCTCACCAGCGGGCACTCGTATTCGAATCCGGAATTCACGATCGACACGGGCGGCCCCTTGAGCCCGGACTTTGCCTACCGGGTCAGCTACCTGAGCCGGTACGGCCAGAACTACTACCAGAACGACCCGAACCAGAGCCAGGACCTCTTCCTGGCGCTCGCCTACCGGCCGAGGCAGGGGCTGACCTTCGACTGGTGGGGCCAGTGGTACAGCAACTACTTCGAGGATGTGACCGGCGTCAACCGGGTGACCCAGAACTTCATCTGGAACGGCACCTACATCGGCGGCCAGGTGGACGCCTATCCCGACACGCCGCCCTTCGGCAACGGGGCGGTGGACGGATCCTACGGGGTCCTGGATCCGACCACCGCCTACACGGTGAAGCTGCCGGCCAACAAGGTCCTGACCGTCCCGGGGGACTCGGCCCGCACGGGCCGCTGGCAGACCCAGCTGATCACGACGGACACCTTCAACGGCGGGAACAAGCTGGTCAACCTGACCTACCTTGAGAGCGCCAACGACCGCGAATTCAATGGGTGGGGCTACAGCGAGTACATGCCGGTGCAGGAGTCGGCTCAGGATCGGCTGGAATATCACGGCCTCTTCGGCGGGGGCGACCTCAAGAACAGCATCATCGCCGGGCTGGATTTCCGCTACACTCGCATCGTCGCCTACCAGGACTATGCGATCGAGCCGTTCTTCTACTACGACCTCTACCAGCCCTCCTCGACCTTCCACTTCCCGGCCTACGCCGCGGACGGCAACACCATGGGCAGCGGCTACGCGGTGCCCGGCGCCCCCGGCTACAGCGCCTATCTCCCCGGCGATGCCTCGAACCAGGACTCGCACATCTACGACTCGGCGGCCTTCGCCCAGGACGTCGTCAGCCTGGGCCGCTACTTCTCGACGGTGCTGGGCGTGCGGGACGACCACATCAAGGCCGACGACGGGAATCCCGGCCTGATCCAGGTGATGGATCCGACCACCGGGACCAACTACCGTCCCGGGCTGACGGTCCCCGCCGGCTCGCTCTACTATGCGACCGGCTCGGTCAACGATCCCTCGTATTTTGTGAGCCTCTCGTACAAGCCGACGGATACGGCCTCGTTCTATATCACCTACAACCATGTCAATTCGGTCGCGGGCTCGGCCAATTTCGGCGGCATCAACATGAGCCAGCTCGCCTCGGCGAACTTCCCCTACGGGCTGCCGAGCGACTACTATCAGCAGCTGATCACCTCCCTGAAGACCCGGAGCACCCTGTACGAGGCCGGCTACAAGGAGTCGTTCCGCAACAACACCCTGTTTTTCGACCTCACGGCCTATCAGCAGATCAAGACCGAGCCGCAGATCCACGGGGCGCCGAATTTCCTGGTCAAGGCGAGCGGCGTCGAGGTGGAGACGGTCTATCAGCCCACCAAGGCGCTCAGCTTCAACGGCAACTTCACGTACCAGGATGTCACGGACTACGGCAACGCCTTCTTCCAACAGACCAACAACTACCTCGACGGCTATCCGGCGGGCTTCAGCGTCGACGGCCAGTCCGGCACCGGCGATGGGAGTCCGAACTTCAGCGCGGTGCCCGAGAACAACTATTCGGGCTTCTACGAACCGCCGGGCGACCGGATGAAGGCGCCGGGCGTCCCGGAGGTGCTGGCCAATCTCTTCGTCCAATATGAATTCCCCGCCGGCTACGGCATCGGCATCGGGCCCCAGATCCAGGGCGCGGAGTACGCGAACGACCAGGACACTCTGCACATTCCCGGGGAGTACGAGCTCGACGGCTACGTCTTCTACCGGAAGAAGACCTGGGACGTGCAGGTCAACGTCAAGAATATCACCAACGAGCGCCTGCTCGATCCGGTGGACGTGACCTTCGCTGGCAACGACGCGATCTACGTGCGGCCGCCGATCACCACGTCGATCACCTTGCGGTACCACTTTTAGCCGATGGGCGCGGACGCCGCCCAGCCCCCGGCCGGCGGCGCCCTGCGCCCCAACTGCCTCAACGCGTTCGAAAACGCGGCGCAGAGCCTGGGCGCGCTCGCGCCCACGGGCACCCTCGGGGTCATCGTCCCGCTCCTGATCGCGAAGGCGGGCAACGGCACGTGGCTGGTGGTGTCGCTCACCTTTTTCGCCTTCATCCTGATCCTCCTCTGCATCCGGGAATTCGCCTCCCGGCAGGCGTCGCCGGGGGCGCTCGGCGCCTATGCGCACGCGGGGTTGGGCCCGGCCGGCGGCCTGATCGGCGGCTGGGCCTACGTGGCCGGCATGACCTTCGGGGTGGCGGCGGCGGCGCCGTCGGCCGCCTATTACTTCGACCTGCTGGCGACCCAGCTGAGCGGAGTGCCCGGAGGGCCGCTCCGCCAGGGGGTGCTCGTCGCGGCGATCGTCCTGGTCTCCCTCTGGGCGGCCTACCGGGACGTGAAGCTCTCGACCGAACTCATGCTCTGGCTCGAATGCTCGGCGGTGGTCCTGACCATCGTGATCGTGCTGGCCGGCCTGGCGCACGCCCGGATCTGGATCGACCGGGCGCAATTTCGCCTCGAAGGGGTGCACCCGGCCAATCTGCGCCTGAGCTTCGTCCTGGCCTTTCTCACGCTGGCGGGGGTGGAGAGTTCGACCACCCTCGGGGCGGAGGCCCGGTCGGCGACCACCACAATCCCGCGGGTCCTCTTCGTCAGCCTGATTCCGGTGGGGCTCCTCTACATCGCGGTCACCTACGCCCTGGTGGCGCTTTCGCACCGGCTCTCCGTCGCGCTCGACCAGGCGGACGCGCCCCTCGATGTCATCGCCGACTCCTTCGGCGCCCGCGGGCTCGGCGTAGCCAGCTCCTTTGGCGTCGGGATGAGCTACCTGGGGTGCACGCTGGCCTCGCTCACGGCCGGAGCGCGCGTGCTCTTCGCGATGGCCCGGGCCGGCCAATTCCCCGCGGCCTACGGCGCCGTGCACCCGGTCAACCGGACGCCGGCGCGAACCACGCTGCTGGTCGCCGGCCTGGGCCTGGCCCTTCCCCTGGGGCTGCTGGCGGCGCGGATTTCGCTCTCCGGCTGCATCGACTACCTCTCGCAGCTTTCCGCCTTCGGCTACATCGGAGCTTATTTCCTCGTCTGCCTGGCGCTTCCTTTCTACCTGCGCCGCCGAGGGGCGCTCGGATTTTGGCACCTCGTCCTGGCCGCGGCCGCCCTGGCGATCCTCGGGATCGTCCTGATCCTGAGCATTGTGCCTGCGCCGCCGCCACCGTGGCGCTACCTGCCCTATCTCTTCCTCGCCTCGATGCTCGCCGGCCTCGGGTGCTCGGCGCTCACCCGCCGGCCGGAGGCTACGCCGTGAAGCCGCGGCCGAGGCCCAGCTGGGTCAGAGCCTGCCGATATACCGTCGAGAATCGGTCCGCCCGGATATGAAACTCTTCGGAAAGATCGAGGGGCAGCTCCTCGGGCCGCTGGGCCTCGACCAGCGGCTGATCCTCCGCGAGCACCCGGCGCTGCAGCTCCAGCGTGGGCTCCTCCGGGCCGTCGACATCGAAATCGCGGGTCATGCGGAAAAACACGGTCGTGGCCCGGGCCGAAGTGGGCGAGGGAAGGTTGAAGATCACGAAATTGTGCCCGTCGGGAAAGCCGATCTGGAGCCGGGTGTAGAAGGGGAAGGTAAGGTCGTAGACATAGTGCACCCGCTCCAGCGTCTCCCCGGCCTGGCGCGCCTCGAGCGAGTAGCGCTCATAGTCCGTCTCGAAGTGCAACCCGCCCGGGCGGCTTTCGACCTCATACTTTCCCACTTCGGTCATGGCGCGGTTGCCGAAGGTGCCGGCGTGCACCCAGGACAGATGGGCGAGGTCGTTGAAGTTCTCGGTGTGCCGGGGGGCCGAGCATTTCCAGGGCAGCGGTCCCATCTGGATCTGCTTCAGGCTCGGATCCTCCAGCTGCGGCCACTCGGGCAGGGGCTGGCGGGGCTGGTTGGACAGGCAAACCCAGACGACGCCGGAGCGCTCCGCGGCCAAATGGGTGCGCAGGCAGAGCTTGGGCGGGATCGGCAGCTTCGGCTGCGCCGGCACGCCGGTGCAGCGGCCGTCGGCCCCATACCGGAAGCCGTGGTAGGCGCACACGATCTCGTCCCCTTCGACCCAGCCGAGGCTGAGCGGCACGCCGCGGTGCAGGCACAAGTCGCGTGCGGCGACGATGCGTCCGGCCGCACGGTAGAGCACCAGCTCCTCGTCGAGCAGGGTGACCGCGCGCGGCCGCGGGCCCACCTCGTCCGAGAAGCACACCGGATGCCAGAAGTCGGCCAGGACCGCCCAGTCCTCGGGCGCGAAGGTGCAGCGGCGTGGCAGGTTGGCGGTCGGGACCGGCATGGGCGCGGGAGCTGCTGCAGGAGCCGTTCCAGGCGGCGCGCCAGTTTGAACCGGATGGTTGAATTTCGTGCCCATTGGCGCCATCGATATGGTCAACGCCGCCGGCCCGCTTGAAACTCGAACTCTATCGCAATCTTTGGGGGGTGCCCGGTCCGCCCGGGCCGGCCCTGGCCCGGATCGCCGCGGCGGGCTACGACGGAGTCGAGGCCGTGATCTTCAGCGACGCGCAGGCGGACCGCCTGCGGCGGGCGTTGAGCCGCGTTCCCCTGGCCTTCAAGGGGGTGGCGTGGCCGCGGGGCGCTTCGGTGCGCGAGCAGCTGGCCTCGCTGCGGCGGGAAACCGGCCGGCTCCAGACCCTGGGACCGGGCTCGTTGTCCGTGATCGGCGGGCAGGACTGCTGGTCGGACGACGAGGCCGCCCGCTACTTCGAGGGCGCGCTCCGCTTGGAACAGCGGCTGGGCCTGCCGATGGCGCACGAGACCCATCGCAACAGCGCGCTCTTCCATCCGGCCGCCGCCCGGCGGATTCTGGCCCGCTTTCCCGAGCTGAAGCTGGTTTGCGACTTCAGCCACTGGGTCGTCGCCTGCGAGCGGCTGATCGACGACCAGCTGGACCTGATCCGGCAATGCGGCCGGCAGGCCGTGCACGTGCATGTGCGGGTCGGTTCGGAGCAGACCCCGCAGGTCTCGGACTTGCGCGCCCCCGAATTCGCCCGCTACCGGCGGGCCTTCGAGCGCTGGTGGGGCCTGGTTTGGGACGAGCAGGAGCGGCGCGGGCTGGCGGTCACTTCGATCTGCCCGGAATTCGGGCCGCCGCCCTACCTGCAGACCGCCCCCTACACCGGCCGGCCGGCGGCCGACCTTTGGGCGGTCTGCGAATGGCAGAAAGAGCGCCAGCGCGCCCGCTTCGCGCGGCGCCGCCGCGCAAAGACTTGATCGGGGGAGGTCCGGCCGGCGCCTTGGCCGCTCCGCCGCGCCTTTACGGCTTCGGCGCGTCGTCCGGACGAAGCAGGGTCGCGCTCATCAGGCCGATCACGACGTCATTGGCCACGGCGCGAACCGTCAGCGAGCGCAGCTGCTTTTGCGGATCCAGCCGGAGACTGAGCACCGTCGCCGCGCCGCCGCGCAGTTTCCGGCCCTTGCCCTTGAATTCGTCCGGGTCGAGCACCCGCACGGCGCCGGTCGCGAGGTCCACCCGCGGCGGAAGGGGCCCCGGCCGGCGGAATTGGTAGTCGTCGATGAAGTAGTCCTGGTCGATCGGCCACCAGGTCGTGGGATTTTCCAGGGCGAGGCGATCGCTGCTGCCGTCCTGGTAGGCGACGACGGCCTCGCCGTTGAGCAGGCGGCTCTGCATGGGCCCGGTCGATCCGGCCATGAGCAGATAGAGCTGGCTCGCGCGCCCGGCGAGCGGGACCGCCGCCTCGGCCGGGTAGTTGCTCCATTGCGAGGTGAAGAGGATGTTCTTGCGGCCCGGCTCGCCGGGGGTGGCGAAGGGGACCCCGTTGGGGAGCACCAGGCGCCCGCCGCCTTTGGCGGCGGCCGCCCGCAGTCCGGCATCGTCGATCTCCGCCGCCGCGTTGAAATCCCCGGCCCAGCCGCCGAGTCCCTGCTTGGGCAGGGCGAGCGAGACGAAGGGGGAGCGCGGGCTCCGGTACTCGTTGCGGAAGATCTGGGTGACGCGGTCGTTGAAATAGGGCGTCAAATCCACCGGGGACAGGACCGCCCCGGCCGGAGGCGCGGGCACGGCCGCCATCGGGGTCTCGGCCGGATCGGGCTCGGCGGGCGGCGGCTCGGCCGGGGCCGGCGCGCCAGCCCAGGTAACCTCGATCTCGGTGCGGGCGGCGGCCGGGGCGTCGATCTCGATCCGGGTCGGCCCGCCGGAGGCCGGCAAGGTGATCCACGGGGCAGCCCGGCCATCGATCCGGACGGCGGCCACCTCCGCGCGCGGTTGGGCCAGCTGCAGCCGAAGCCGCTGGGGGCGGGCGAACGCCGGCTCGACCCCATAGGTGTCGACCGCGCCCGCCCGGCGGAAGGAATAGGCGAAGTCCGGGTGCCGGATGCTGGCGTGATCCCAGGCGGCCGGGAAGCCGGGGCGCAGCAGCAAGGTGCCGGCCAGGGCGTCGGGCGTCACACCAAAGAGGCCCTCGACGATCGCGCGCGAAAGCACGCCGGCCCCGTCGCCGAAGTCGCGCTGGGACTCGCGCCGGTAGACATCGAGCAGGGTCATCGTGCCGACATTGCCGGGGGAGATGCCCAGGAACATCGTCGTCAGGAACGAGCCTTCGGTGATGCGCCAGGCCTCCTCCGGCCGGCCCGCCTGCCAGAACCCGAGGGCGGTGTGCACGGCCTCTTCCATGACCACGTTGTTGACCGACCATTCGTAGGGCATCCAATTGCTTTCGGCGAGCGTGACCAGCCCGCCCGGGACGCCGGGACCGCGGACCGGCAGGTGCGGGATCTCCCGGTCCACCGCGAAGGTCATCTTCCAAGCCTCTTCCGGAGTCGGTACCTGCGAGTCCATTGTGTGGTAGAAGGACCACACGGCGGGGCTGGGATGCACCAGCTGGCGGCCCAGCCAGTCCTTGGATTCCGCAAACTCCCCCTGCTGGGGCAGCCAGAGCAGCTCGCGCATCGCCCGGGCGATGAGTTCGGCCTCGCGGGTGTAGGGCGCGGGATCCGCGCCGACCAGCGGCGCCACCCGGGCGGCCATGAGATTGTGATAATAGTTGTACGCCGACGCGTGGGCCGTGCCCCCGCCGCTGTACTGGAGATTATCGCTCGCCCAGATCGCGGCGTAAGCCTCGTAGAGCGGCAGCTTCTGCGGGCCGTATTCGCGCCGGAAGAGCCGGCGCTCCCAGGCGAGGTGCCGCTCGATCACGGGCCACATCTGCTGGGCATAGGCGCGGTCCCCGGTCCAGAGCAAATGCCGGAACAGCGCATCGATATAGACGAGGTTCATATCGTAGTGGCTGTTCGAGATGTCCCCGTTGGAGTGCAGGCCGGCTTCGTTGCGGGCGAGGTTGGATTTCTCGTCGGCCGGCGGAAGCGCGGCGGGGATCGGATCGGTGTTCTGCCGTCCGGCCCAGTATACCGCGTTGATCCGCGCCCGGTCGTGCCAGCCGAGTTCGTCCAGCACATAGGGCCCCCGCCAGCCCAGGAGCCGCGTCCGCCAGGCGATCGCCCCATGCATGATGCCCTGCTGGGGCTCGTCCCAGAGGGCATCCGCCGCCACGTTGAGCGCACCGAGCGCGGCGTTGACGAACGGATCGGGGGTTTCGATGGCGACGCGCGTGCGCAGGGCGGTGAAATGAGCCTCCGTCTCCGCGAAATGGCGGGGCAGGTCGGCCCGGGTGTAGGCGGCCGCCAGTGGGAACGTCGCCGCGGGGCGGCTCGGGCCCGGCCGCTCCGAAGAGACCTCCCGGTAGGTGCTGAGCTCCGGCGCCGCCGTGCCGCCCGCGACGTGCTGGAGCGCAAAGAGCATCGGCTGGCCGGCGACGAGCGGCGCGCGGGCCAACAGGACCGGCAGTTCGGGGGCCGGCGAAGTCGGGGCGGCCAGCAGGGCGGAGAGAACGGTCCAATGCCGGGAATCGCCGAGAGCGAGGCTGGCGCCTGCGGGGGCCAGGCCGGCAACCGTGGCCGCCTTGGCCGTGAGCGTGAAGCCCCCGTTTGCGATCGCGATGGCGTTGTCCCGACAGAACTCGGGCTGAAGCTGGAAATACTGGCTGATCGGCACCCGTTCGGTGCCGATGTCGCCGTCGCGGGCGCCGCGCTGGCCGTTGACGCCGCCATACGCCCAGACCAGTTCGACCCCCGGGGAGGTCCCCTCCGCCGTGGCCCGGACGATCAGTCCCTCGGTCTGATCGTAGGCCAGCGCCTCAACCCGCAGGACCCCGCCCTCGCCGAGCAGCGGGTCGTGGATCTCGTAGAGCAGCTCTCCGGGCCGGTAGCGGGTGACAATCCGGGCCGCCTCGTGCAGCCATTTGGCGCCGGCGGCCGAATGGATCCCGAGGCGGAGGTTGCCGCCCCGGCCGGGAAGATAGAGCACGAACTCGGGCTTGTCGCCGCCGTCGACGCGGAAGGCCGTGTCGCCCCCATAGAGCGAGCGATTGAAGAACTCCGCACCGTTCTCGATCACAAAATCCGGCCCGTCGGGCCGGTAGCGAAGGGGGCGGTCGATGTTTCCCGTCAGATTGGGATAGATCCGCAGGGCGGAGATCTGCTGGGCTTCCGCGGTCAACGCCGCGGTGAAAAGGAGGACGGCGAGGCCGCCGGTACGGAGGCAATGACGAGGGGTCATGGGTGCTGAAGACGACGGAGGGCGGGAAAGCAACACGGGCCCGGTTGGGTCCGCGCCCTAATCTGCCGGAATGGATTACTTTGGACGGTCGCTGATCCTGCGTCGACTCTGCCTGCAGGGCAATCTCCCGTTCGCGCCGGACGCGCCTTCCGGGTGGGCCTGCGCCCGTTCAGCCCAGGCGGATCACGGCGGCGTCGCGCTCGCCGATGGTCGCGGTCACGAGATTGCCCGCGAGCACAGGCTGCCCGGATTCCTGCCAGAGTTCCTCGGCTTGGGTGTAGGAAGACGGAAGCGTGATCTTCACGGTGCGGGAAGTCCGGGTCGGGTTGACGACCCAGAGGTGGGTCCCGCCCGCCCCTTCGTGCAGCCGCGCCTTCACCTTCGGATCACTGGAGCGGACCTTCTGCTGGAGGCCGGCCCAGGCCAAAAGGTCCGCGAAGAATTCACGGGCCTCGGGCGCATGGCCCCGGGCGTAGGCGGCGCCGGGGAAAGTGCCGACCAGGAGGGTCCTCCCCCGGCCGACCGAGTTTTCGACGGCGGCGAGGCGGCCGTTGGCGTACTGGCCGGCGGCCTGGCCCCCGGCCAGCTCGTACTCCTGAAGGAAGTAGGCGCCGCCGAGTTGGCGGCCCCGGACGGTGAGGCTGAGCTTGCCCAGCAGGTCGGGAGTGAACTGCACGTAGCTTTCGCGCGCCCCGAACAGCTGGTCCAGGCCCAGGTTGGGCTGCACCTCGCCGACCGTGCCTCCGTCCCCGAAATACCCCGGACAGCCTTCGCTCACCAGCGAGCCGCCGCCCGCGACATAGGCGCGCAGTTTGTCTGCGGTGGCCTGCGTCAGCATCTCCGGATAGGGCAGGTAGACCAGCGGGTATTCGCCGATGTCGTCCACGCTGACGAAGTCGGCCTGGATGTTCGAGTCGAAGAAAGCCTGGTAGGCCCCCTGGGCTGACGCCAGGTAGTTGCCCGCGCTGCCGGCCGCGCCGCCGGCCGCCGCGCCGCGACCCGCCGCGGCGCGGACTTCCCCGGCGCCGTTTTGGATGGAGGCAAAATCCAGCGATTCCTGGACGAAGACGATGCCGACGTCGCCCTTGCCCGGCCGCGATTGCCACAGGTCGGGGTGCGCATTGGCCCAGCGGGCGAGCTTCCCGGCCATCTGCGCGCGCGGGGTGACCGAGCCGTCCATGCCCATCGGACCGAAGGCGCCGAACAGCGGCCCGTCGAGCAGGGGGCGCCAGCGCGTGAACAGGATGCCGGAGGCGCCGGCTGCCATGTCGATCAGGCTCCAGACCCGGACATCCTCGGGTTCCGAGCTGCGCCCGTCGTCGAGCGGCCGGTTCAGAACCTGCGGCTGCAGCCAGAGGGGCCCGCCGGTCGCCTCCGCGTGCCAGAAGGCCTTGCCCCGGGAGCCTCCGCGCACGACATCGGCGGCCTGGAACTGCATCCACGGATCGTTGGTGTGCCGCGAAGCCACCCAGGTGTAACCGTAGGAATCGACCGCGGCGGCCGTCCGCCATTCGATCTCGGTGAGGGCCCCGACCCCGTGGGCGGTGAGCTTGCTCTTGGGATCGAGCTTCCGGATCAATTCGATGCGCCAGCGCAGCAGGCGGATCGCGTTGTCGCGGCGGAAGGCGAGCCAATCGAGCGAGTCCGGATAGCCGCCCGTGTCATGCGGCGGATGGACGTAGTCCCAGTCGCCGAGGCTGTAGCGGTGCCAGGCCCGCTCGAGCGCCTCGAGCGTGCCGTATTTCGCTTTCAGCCACTGGCGGAACCTGGCTTGGGAGGCCGGGCAGTGGCATTCGATCAGGTCCCCTTCGTTCCAGAGGTCGTAACCGAGCAAGGACGGCTGGCCGCGGTAGCGCTCCACCAGCGCGGTCAGGAACTTGCCGGCCTGCGCGAGGACGTCGTCATTGTCCAGGCAGAGCGGCGCGTTGCCGGTCGCGCTGCCGCTGGCGACCGACGGGAAGCTTTGGAGGCCGTCGCTGCCCACATGGCGGGCGTGGGGATACCGGTCCCACATCCACTCGGGCGCGCCGGTGATGTTTTCGGCGATCACCGTCTTGATCCGGTTTTGCCCCTCGAGCTCGACGATGCGGTCGTAGTCGCGCCAATCGTACCGGCCCGGCGCGTTTTCGATCGAGGCCCACAGGAACCAGTGGCGGAAGATGTTGACGCCGAGGCTGGCCGCGACCTGGTGATCGCGCTCCCAGTCTTTCTCGGGAGGATTGGATTTGCGGAAATAGACCGCGCCGAACGGGAAGATTGGATCGGGAAACGCGGCCTGCGGTCCGGGGCTCGCCGGCGGGGCGTCCGCCGCCTGCCCGCGGGCGCTGGCGGGCAGGATCCTGGCAGCGGCTAAGCCCGCGCCCAGGGCGGCCATGCTTTTTACGAACGCGCGCCGGTCGAGCGCGGAGAGGTCGGTGCCGGGGAGGGGGCTCGCCGGGACCGGGTCGAGTGGAGTGCCCATAAGGAAGCGGTGGGAAGATGCGGCCTGCCCTCGGGGATTGCAACTCCGCCGCCCGAAATCGCGGCGGGCGCGCGTCGGATCGGCATTGCGGCCGGCGCGCGGACGATATCTGCGCAACCTGTGCGCCGGCGCTTCGTCTCGCAGGGCAACCCCATCCCCGATGAATCGACGCGAATTCCTGGTCAAGACCGGGCTGACGGCGGCCGGCTGCGCCGCCGCCGGCCTCCTCCCCAAGCGGCTTGGCGCCCAAACTCTGCCCGCCGCCGGCCGGGGGGTGACGCTCCTCAGCGACCCGGGCGATCCGGTCGCCTCGGCCGGGCCCGCGCAATGGGCCCTGCAGCAACTGCAGGACGCGCTGACCGCGCGGGGCTACCGGGTCCGGCGGGCGGCCAGCCCGGACGCGGCGGCCCCGGACGATTTCTGCCTGGCGGCCGCGGGACGGGCCTCGGCCTGGGCGCGCGACGCGGGCGTGCAGGCCCCGGAGGGCGCCGACACCTTGGCGATCGGCGCCGGCACCCTGGGCCAGCGGGCGGTGCTGGTCGCCGGCGGCGGGGATGTGCGGGGCCTCGTCTATGCCCTGACCGAGCTCGCGGAAGCGGCGGCCGACGATCCGATTGCCGCCCTTCATCCGGCGAAGCTCTGGACCGAGCGGCCCGCCAATGCCGTCCGCAGCGTGATGCGCTCATTCACCAGCTCCGTCGAGGACAAGGCCTGGTTTCACGATCGCGACTTCTGGCGGCGGTATCTCTCGATGCTGGTCGCCCAGCGCTTCAGCCGGTTCAATTTGGCCTTCGGGCTCGGCTACGACGCTCCGAACCGGCTGCGCGACACCTACCTGTACTACGCCTACCCGTTCCTGCTGTCCGTCCCGGGCTATGACGTGCGGGCGACCAACCTGCCCGACGCCGAGCGGGACCGGAACCTGGAGATGCTGCGCTTCGTCAGCGACGAAGCGGCGCGGCGCGGCCTGGAGTTCCAGCTGGGGCTTTGGACCCACGCCTACGAATGGACCGACAGCCCGGAGGCCAACCATGGGATCACCGGCCTGACGCCGCAGACCCAGGGTCCCTACTCGAGGGACGCCCTGGCGCTCGTGCTCAAGGAGTGTCCGGCCATATCCGGCGTGACCTTCCGGATTCACGGCGAGAGCGGCGTGCCGGAGGGCAGCTACGACCTGTGGAAGATCATCTTCGATGGCTGCGCCCGCGACGGGCAGCGCCAGCGGATCGACATGCACGCCAAGGGCATGACCGATGAAATGATCGGCGTGGCGCTGGCGTCCGGCTCGGAGTTCACGATCTCGCCGAAGTTCTGGGCCGAGCACCTCGGACTGCCTTACCACCAGGCGGCGATCCGCCAGAACGAAATGCCGGTGCGGGCCAAGGGCCAGGGGGCCTTTGCCGCCAGCAACGGCGCCCGCAGTTTCCTGCGGTACGGCTACGGCGATCTGCTGACCGAGGACCGGCGCTACGGGATCCTGCACCGGGTCTGGCCCGGCACCCAGCGGATGCTGCTTTGGGGGGATCCTGCCTTCGCGGCCGGTTACGGCCGGGCGATGAGCTTTTGCGGCAGCCAGGGAGCCGAAATCTTTGAGCCGCTCTCGTTCAAGGGCCGGGAGGGCTCCGGCCAGCCAGGGAGCCGCACGGGCTACGCCGATCCCTCGCTGGTGCCCGCCGGGGGCGACCACGAAAAATTTCTCCTCACCTATCGGTTCTGGGGCCGCCTGCTCTACAACCCGCAGGCCGATGCCCAAGGCTGGCGGCGCCAGTTCCGCGCGGACTACGGCCCGGCCGCCGCCGCGGCCGAGGTGGTGCTGCGCCATGCCAGCCGAATCCTGCCCTTGGTCACGACCGCCCACCTGCCGTCGGCTTCCAACAATACCTTCTGGCCGGAGGTCTACACGAACATGCCGATCGCGGACACGGCCGGCCGCAATCCCTACACCGACACACCGAGCCCAAAGCGGTTTGGCACGGTCAGCCCGCTCGACCCCCAGCTCTTCTCCCGAATCGAGGACTACGTCTCCGCCCGCCTGCAGGGGCGGGGGGATGGGAAGTACTCTCCGGTCGAGGTCGCCCAATGGCTGGAGGACCTCTCGCATTCCACCTTCGAGCACCTGGCGGAAGCCGAAAAAGCGGCGGCCGACGTGAACTCCCCCGCGTTCCGCCGGCTTTCGGTCGATGTGCGAATCCAGGGCGGACTCGGCCGGTTTTTCGGCCAGAAGCTGCGGGCGGGCGTGATGTTCGCCCTCTACGAGCGCACCGGCGATCCGGCGGCCAAGGCCGAGGCGCTCCGCCTGTACCGTTCCGCCCGGGAGGCCTGGGCCGGGCTAGTGGCGGCCGCCGCCGGCGTCTACGTCGCGGACCTCTCCTACGGCGACGGGCCGTTCAAGCGGGGCAACTGGTCCGACCGGCTGGCGGCGATCGACCGCGACGTGGCGGCGATGGAGGCCCACACGGCCCCGGCGCCGGCGGCGCGGCCGCCCGAGGCGCCGGAGCTTGCCGGTCTCATCCGCGAGGCCGCCGGCCATCCCCAGCGGCCGGCGGTGACCGCCACCCATGTGCCTCCCGCCCAGTTCCGCCGCGGCGCAGCCGTCGCCTTGTCCCTCGGATTTCCCGCCGACCACCCGCAGGCCTCGGTCCGACTGCTTTATCGGCGAGTCAACCAATCCGAATCCTGGCGGGCCGCTCCGATGCAGCCCGCGCCGGGCGGCTGGGCGGCGGAGATTCCGGGCGCCTACACCGATTCGGCTTTCGCGCTCCAATACTATTTCGAACCGAGAGATCCGGCCGGCCAAGCCTGGCTCCACCCCGGGTTGGGCAGCGCGCTCGCCCGCCAGCCCTACTATGTGATCCGGCAGGTTCCTGCCTGAGGAACCCGGCGCGCTGCCCCGGCTTTGCGGCCGGCTAACGGCGCAGCGGTGATCTGGGGCCCGGACAGACCCAGCGCGTCAGGTCGAAAGCCACGGCCGAACCGGGAATCGGCTCACCCTTGCGATAGGACCAGGTCGCCAGGAAAAAGACATCCTCGTCGGCCGCATTCGTCTCGCGCGCGGCCGAATCGCCGGCGGAGGCGCTCCCGCCGCTGAACCCGAAAAAGTAGGTGGGCCCGGGGGCCTCCATGATCGAGAAGCTGACGGTGTCGACCGGGCGCGGACCGGGGATCAGATCCAGCAGCGCGGCCATGCCGCTCATGAGAAGGCGTCGCGAATTGGGCAGCCGATTGGATTGCATTGGGCAAAAAACGTCAGCATGCGACGGGCCATCGGAAATCACGCGGAATCGACCCTTTTTAACCCGCTAACTTCAACGCACTAACGGAGGTAAATCTCCGGCCCTTCCTTTTTTCCCTCCGCTCCGGCGGTCGGAAATTGTCAGAAATCTCGACGCCGCGTCGGTTTCTCTTGCAGTCGCTAAACGCGGCTTGAGCGGCGTCTATTCCGTCGTTCACCCGGCCTAGTAGACCTGGGGGATGATGATCTCCTCGGGCAGGGGCGCGCGCGTGTAATCGGGGCTGTGGACCCGGGCGGGCAGGACGATCGTCTCGCGGCTGACCTCGCGGTAGGCGACCTGGCTCAAGAGGTGGTGGATGGTGTTCAGGCGCGCCTTCTTCTTGTCCACGGCCGGAACCACCCACCAAGGAGCCTCGGGGATGTGGGTGCGCTGCAGCATCACTTCCTTCGCCTTCGTATAGGCCTCCCAGCGTTTGCGCGACTCCAGGTCCATGGGACTCAGTTTCCACTGCTTCAACGGATCGTTGATGCGGTTGCGGAACCGAAATTCCTGCTCCTCGTCCGAGATCGAGAACCAATACTTGACCACCTGGATGCCGGAGCGGATCAGCATCTTCTCGAATTCGGGGACGGTGCGGAAGAACTCCTCGTACTGCTCGTCGGTGCAAAAGCCCATGACCCGCTCAACGCCGGCGCGGTTGTACCAGCTGCGGTCGAAGAGGACCATCTCGCCCGCCGCCGGAAGGTGGGCGATGTACCGCTGGAAATACCATTGGGTCTTTTCCCGGTCGGTGGGCGCGGGCAGCGCGGCCACCCGGCAGGCGCGCGGGTTCAGGCGCTGGGTGATGCGCTTGATGATTCCCCCTTTGCCGGCGGCGTCGCGCCCTTCGCAGACGATGACCATCCGGTGCCCGGATTCGACGATCCAGTCCTGCATTTTCACCAATTCACCCTGCAGGCGGTACAGCTCGTAGAAATAGCGCCGGCGCTCCGCCGGGTTGGTGTCGCCCTGGACCGGCCGGGGCGCGGCCCCGGGGACCGGAGCCTCCCAATCGTCCCGCTCCATCTCGATCTCCTCGTCGAAATCGTCGACGAGTTCCTCCCGGATGCGCTTGAAGAGGTCGTCTTCGGCTGACTTGGAGGGATCGGGCATGGCGGGATAGGGAGGATGCTCTGGCTGGCGGCGCGGGCGCGATCCAAACATCCCGCCGTCCCCCTGGTCAAGGGGCCGCGGCCGGCCCCTTGCCGATGTCACCTAACCGCAACAATTTCAGCTAGCCGGCGCCGGTGTCGGCGCAGCTGCGGCCGGAGCCCCGCCGGGAGCCGCGCCCGGAGCACCCGGCCGGCGCATCCGGGGGCCGCCGGTCGGATCGGGCGGAAGCACCATCTGGGCGGGCGTCGGCTCGGGATGGTTCGGGTCAAAAGTGCCGAAATCATCCACGATGTACTTGGCCAGGCCCAGATTGGCCTCCTTGATGCCTTCCACGACGCATTTGGCCTGCAGGTAGCTCCCGTATTCCACGTGGTGGGTGCGATCGTTGAATTGCTTGGTGGCGTCCGCGCCCAGGGCCTTGTTCATCTCGATCCCCATCGCGTTGAGGTTGATGCCGGGGACGCCGAGTTCCTTGGCGGTCTCCATCGCCGCGTCGGCCCAGGGACCCAGACTGGACGGCGGGGCCACCTCGCCGCGGCGGGCCGACGGGGAAAGGATGATCGGATTGGCGCCCTTCTTCTGCGCATCGGCGACGAACCGGCGCAGCAGCTCCTTGTAGGTCGTGTTGGCCGGCGCGTAGGTTTCCGAAAAATCCTGGTTGGGGTACATGTTCTGCGGCCCGCTGGACTTGGAGTCGTTCGTGCCGAATTCGATCAGGATGTAGTCGCCCGGCTTGGCCGTATCCAGGACCTTGTCCCAGCGCCGCTCCTTGAGGAAGCCCTTCAGGGTTTCGCCCGACTCGGCGTGGTTGGCGATGGCGACTTCCGGCTTGAACCAGCGGGGGAACATCTGGCCCCAGCTGCCGCCCGGACCGCGGCCCTGGTCGACGACCGTCGAATCCCCGAGGACGAAGACGGTGATCGCATCATCCACCTTTTGGATGTCGAGGGCGGCCACGGCCGGGTGGGAGTCGCTGAAGGTAAAGGAGAGCTTGTCGTCCCAGCTCCAAGTCACGGCCTGGTTCTTGGCTGTATCCCATTCGCGGCTGTCGAGATTGACCCGGCCGCCCGTGGAGATCACCGGCCGGCGGACATTGACGGTGAACGTTCGGGTC
>Ga0302320_10010907_pt1 | contig 19322 bp, 18 predicted proteins | sample Bog_T0_3_FD_202130 | JGI IMG/M metagenome (GOLD analysis project Ga0302320, IMG submission 202130) | Peat permafrost microbial communities from Stordalen Mire near Abisko, Sweden - Bog_T0_3 | ecosystem: Environmental > Terrestrial > Soil > Wetlands > Peat | place: Sweden: Abisko, Stordalen Mire... | reverse complement strand
TTTTCTTCGGGATGCTCGTGCTGTGGGCCACCGCTCTCTATACCAAGATTGACGCGACACTGGTTGGCTTGCTCGGACTGACCGTGATGCTGCTTACCCACGTCATCGAATGGGGGGACGCACTCGAGGAAAAAGGCGCCTGGGACACATTCATCTGGCTGGCCGGCATCATCGGACTGGCAGACACCCTGGTCAAGTTCGGCTTCATCGCATGGTTTGCAAAATCGGTAGCGGTCCACATCACGGGAGTGCCGTGGTATGTGGCCTTGGTGCTGGTGGCGTCGATTTATTTCTACACGGGCTATGGTTTTGCCGGAATGACGTCGCATGCGGTTGCGCTCTATCCGGTGCTCGTTACCGTGGCGGTTGTGGCGGGAGTGCCCAAGTACCTCATCGCCTTGCTGCTTGCCTACATGTCAAGTTGTTGCGCCGGGTTGACTCTATATGGGACGGCGCCAGCGCCTCTGTACTTCTCGGCAGGTTACGTCGAGGCAAAGACATGGTGGAAGCTGGGGTTCATTGTGTCCACCATGTATCTGCTGATTTATCTGGTCATCGGCTCGCTGTGGTGGAAGGTGCTCCGGCTGTGGTAGAGCTCAGTCGGTTGGAGCATCCAACATGATCGAGGCGATTGATAAGGCACCGACCCTGGTGGATTACATCCGTGATATGGAGCGCATCTGTACGCATCCGGATGAAGTTTCCGAAGCGGCCCGGCTCTTGCTTGCCGTGGATGGGAAATCGGCGGAATAAATCAAGAGGACGCGGGCGTGAACGCCGAAATGCCCGCTTCCTTGAACTTAGGGCTATCCTTCAATCGCAACCACACGTAGAGGAAATGCCTCCAAGCCGCGCACGGCAATCGGAAGGGCGAAGACCTCGACGCGCGATTGGGTCAAGCTATTGAGGTTGGCAAGGTTCTCAATCAGCGGAATATTCCGATCGAACAGCGCCCGATGATTCACGTGCTCTTCACTGCCTGGAACCTCGACGCCGGTGGCATCGACGCCCATCATCTTCATGCCCTGATCGATCAACCACGCCAGCCCCTCGGGGCTAAAAGACGGGGTCAAAGCGTACTTATCCGTTCCGTAAAATGGCGCGCCGCCCAGATTGCAGAACACGATATCGCCTTTGCGGATTCCCCCGGCTTTTGCGGCAGCTTTCTGTAGCTGTGCGGAATCGATGGCAGTTTTACGAGGCGCGTCGCGGAGATCGAGGATCACGGTTTCCCCGATCAGGAGATCGAGCGGCAACTTGGCCAGATCGTCGCGATCCTTGAATAAATGATAGGGTGCCTCGATATGCGTGCCAATGTGGCTCACCATGTTCACGTTGTGCATGATGTACCACTGGTTCTCGAGCCGCACCACGTTCGGATTTACCGTCTCAGCCCCGATCATCTCGATGGTAAATTTACGTCCGGCATTGCCGGGATCAAGCACGTGCGAAAGATCTACGATTCGTCTCACTTCGGTGTCCTTCCTCAAATGAACAACTCTCGGCTCAACCAGTGCCGTCCGGGAAACTGCCCCGTTCAGAAATCAGTGTATCCGGATGCTTAATGGAAATAGTTGGATACCAAGAAACTATATACGAGCGCGAATCGCGGTGCGGCAGGGGGTGGGCGGAAGAAATCAGCGACTCACGGTGCGAGGATCGAATGGGTCTGCACCCAAAGCCGGGTGCAGACCAGAAGCAAATCCAGATGTAAGGGATGTCCCGAAACAGCTCAGAACCTATGCCGCCTGCTTCTGATCCATCCCGAACGGCGTTTCGTCCGCAGATGGCCCGTACATACCTGGAACCGCCACGTTCATCAGGCGCAGATACATTCCAAGATGAGCGCGATGATGGATCAGGTGGTTCATCACCACGCTGCGCAGCACGCCGATGCGTGGCATGTTCATAATCGTCTTCCCTTCCCACTTCATGGTCCAGATTGCGTTCATTTGCTCGTCGGTGGCTGTAGCAATCGCCTCGTGAGCATCGCTTACGGACTTGTCAAACTTCGCAAGCAGTTCCTTGCGCGTTGCCGGCTCAAAGGGCGAAAACTGGTTGGGTTCGAGTTCGAGAATCTCGGTTTGCATCGTGTAGGCCGCCCAGCTCGGCAGGTCGGCAACGTGACCGGCCAGACGATCGACTTTCCAGGATTTCGGGTGGGGCTGAAAATCGAAGCGGTCTTCCGGAACGCGTTCGAGCATCTTGCGTGTGTTTGCCATTTCCTGGTCAAACTCGGGCAGCAGCATGTCGCGGATAGCCATATGGAAACTCCCAATTGAAGTTGCGGTGATCCCACTAGGAACCGGATTCTCGCGTGCAGGTTGCCAATCTAAAGTTCCTTTTTGGGTAGGAGCCGCGCAAATCTGAGTTTCCTGGATGACTACTCTTTTTGGGAAATGCATCCAAACCGAGTGTTACGGCTTCCATGCAGAGCGTCTCGGACAACTGAAAGGACCTCGTATGAGCTGCGGCCATCAATACGATTTCGACTTCATCGTGGTCGGCTCCGGTTTTGGCGGAAGTGTGTCAGCCTATCGCCTTGCGGAAAAAGGTTACAAGGTCGCCGTCATTGAGATGGGCAGGCGCTGGACTCCGGAGAATTTGCCTCGCACGAATTGGTCGCTTCGCCGCTGGTTCTGGCGTCCCAATCTGGCGTTGCACGGCTTCTTCAACATGCGCTTCTTCAAGCACGTCACCATCCTGCACGGATGCGCCGTCGGTGGGGGATCGATCACCTACGCCAGCACTCTGCTGCGTCCTCCCGACAAGGTTTGGGAGATGGGTTCATGGGTGGGGCTTTCCGATTGGTGCGCTGAGATGCCACATCATTACGAGACCGCTTCCCGGATGCTGGGCGTGGTCAAGAACAATATCCTTGGACCGGCGGACAATCTGCTGAAGAAAGCGGCTACCGCGTTCGGAGTCGGAGACACTTTCTACCATACGAACGTCGGCATTTTTCAGGCTCCGGAAGGGGAGAAAGGCGGAAAGACTTTTCCCGATCCGTTCTTCGGCGGCGAAGGCCCCGAGAGAACTACCTGTAGCGCGTGTGGTGGATGTATGGTCGGCTGTCGATTTGGCGCCAAGAATACGCTAGACCGGAACTATCTGTACTTGGCGGAGAAACTCGGTGCCCGCGTGTTTCCGGAAACGAAGGTGGTAGACGTCAAGCCGCTCACCGATGCGGATGGAAGCGCCGACGGAAGCCAGGGATATGAGGTTCACACCGTCGATTCCCTGGCATGGTTCCGCAAGCGTCCCCACCGCCTTACCAGCCGCAGCGTGGTTTTCGCAGCCTCGTCCCTTGGTACCACCGAACTACTGTTCCGCCTCAAGGAAAAACACTCGCTTTCTGCCATCAGCGACCAGCTTGGCAAGCACATCCGCACCAACTCCGAATCCCTCATTGGCGTGCGTATTCCGGGATGCGCCGACGATCTGTCCAAGGGAGTAGCCATCGGCTCCGGCATCTACATCGATGAACATACCCACATTGAAGCCGTCCGATACCCGGGCGGGTCGGACGCCATGTCGCCACTCTGCACGCTTTTGACGGGAGGGCGTCCGGGAAGTGGGCGCATTGGGTTGTGGCTGAAGAATCTGGTTGTATCCATACTGTGTCATCCGATTCGAACGGTGCGAGTGTTTCAGCCCTTCGGATGGGCGCGCGAGGTAATTATCCTGCTTTGCATGCAGGCGCTCGACGGCCATATCGACATGTGTTGGGAGCGTCCGTGGTTCTGGCCATTCAGGAAGTTTCTAGTCAGCCGGGGCCAGAAGGTTCCCACCTACATCCCCAGCGCAAACGATTTTGCGGAGAAGCTGGCGCGCATGGCCGGCGGAACCGCGATGAGCATGTTACCGGAGATTTTGTTCAATGTTCCCAGCACGGCGCACTGCCTGGGTGGGTGCGTCATCGCCGGTTCTCCGGCGGAGGGCGTAATCGATAACCGTCACCGTGTATTCGGCTACCAGAATATGTACGTCTGCGATGGGTCGGTGGTGGCGGCGAACCTTGGGGTCAACCCCAGCTTGACGATTACCGCACTGACCGAGCGGGCCATGGGATTCATTCCACCCATTTCCGATGCACCGTGGAACAGGGAAGCCGAGCAGATTGGTAGCGCGGTACGGGGGTAGAAGATTCATACCCCCTACCTCCCTATATTTTCCGGTAAAAATTTGAAAATAAAATGGTTACGGGACAGATTTAAGGTTTCGCGAGGTTTCAAGGTTTCGCGAGGTTGAAGGTCAAAAGCCTCGGGTCCGACATTTCCCTCTACCTTCAGGATAGCAAATACGAGGAGGTATTCCATTGCTTTGAGGAAAACTCTATATTGTGTGGAATCAGATGGTTAGAAGGAATTGGCAAAAATTATCGCTTGACAACAAGATCGCGACGGCGCGAAATTGGGCAGAAAAGTCAGGTTTGGGAATACGGTAACTCCGGAACCGCCTTGGAAAATTCAGAGTTGCAAGTGGGAAGCGCCTGAACAGCGCTCCCCACTTGCAACGAATATGCGGCTACTAAGCTGGAGATTAGTCGAAACGGACAATCTCCACCCAGTTCGAGTCCTTGCCGGTCGGGTATTTCTTCAGCAGCGCGAGTGCGCCGCTCCCGTCAATGGCGTAGACCGAGATGGTGTCCGATAGCTCGCCGGTGACCACCATGAACTTGCCCTTGGGATCAATGGCGAAGCCTCGCGGCTGCTTTTCGGTCGCGGTGCTCGATAGATAGGTTAGCTTGCCAGTTGCGGCATCGACGCTGAACCTGGCAATCGTATTGCTTGTGCGCTCCACGGCATAGAGAAACTTTTCATCGGGCGTCAGATGCAGGTCGGCGGCCCAGATGTCTTTCGAGACGTCGCGCGGCTCCTCGCCGGTTCCGGCTGGAAGGCGTGGCGCACCCCGCACGAGTTTGCTATCTGGCGGCAGGATTTTGGCTTCGCTCACCGGAGTGAGCAGGCCTGTTTTTGCGTCGAGCGACAGGGTGGTGATGGTGCCGACAAGCTCGCTCAACAGATATGCAAACTTGTTGTCCCTGGAGATGATGATGTGGCGCGGGCCGGTGTTGGTTTTCATCAGGAGCACGGCTGGCGTGTTCGAGGTCAGCTTGCCGGTCTTGGCGTCGAAGAGGAACTCGAAAATCTCATCGCTGCCGAGGTGCGGGACAAAGAGGTAACGGTTGGTTCTGTCGATGACGATGGAGTGTGCATTGCGGGCCGTGGGGATCACCTGCAGCGGCTCGGAGATTTTTCCGTCTTTGGCAATGGCATTCACGCTGACCAGGTTGGCTCCATAGCCTGCGCCGAAGAGATAGCGCCCGGTTCTGTCCGTGGAGATGTAGGGGAAGCTCTCGGCGAGCGGGCCCTTCGAGATCTGCTTCAGTGCGCCCGTCTTGGGATCGATTGCGTAGGTAAATACCGAATAAGGCTTGGTGCGGACAGCGGCGAAGAGGAAGCGCTTGTCATGGCTAACGCACATCGGCATCACCATCTTCTGCGCCTCGACGCGCGGGCCCGGCGTCAGCGTGCCGTCGGGGGCCATCGCGTAGGTCCCAATGGTGCCGTCCTCGGCATTCGACACATAAACGTAGGTTTGCGCGTGCGCGGCAGAGCCGACCACGAGGAATGCCAACAAGGCGAACGCTGTAAATGTTTTGGCGAATAAGAGCATTTAGCTTTTCCTTTCTACTTTCGGACAGGCCGGACAGATAAGGCGAGGAGTGCGAGTCCGCTGCCGGCTTGATTCTGAACCTTGGCGCATGTCGCGGCAAGAGATTCCTTTGAGTGGCAGGGAGCTGATGTGCGGGGGAACCTCAGAAATTCTCAGCCATTGGATAAGTTTCGGGGTAGCCCGTCATTCGGGGGGGAATGAGAGCTTTTGATGCGCACGTTATCACTTCTTTTTTGAGGCATTTTCAGGTACTTAGGTGAATAATGACCACACAATGGGAAAAACTGCGTCAAAGAAAATGCAAAAGAAGAAGGCCACAATTCGCTTCGAGGCGGTGAAGATTGACCCCTTGTTCGAAGTGCTGGACGCAGTCGCATTTCTCGATAGCCCGGACACGAGAGCGATCGCGCAGTTTGCCGATATCGACCCTCGTACTGCCGGTAAGATTCCAAGAACGCGCGGTTTATCGGTCTTGTCCAATCTCCTGAAGACAGCACATACGTCTTGTCGCAACCGTACCCCTTCAAGGGCACGCAAGAGGAGAAGGTCAGCGTCGTGCGGAGCACAAGCTCGAACGCGTCGCGTTCATATCACACAGTACAAAGGACAAACCATTTGTCCGGAAACTCGCGGCGGACCTAGTCTCGAATGGCGTGAGAGTTTGGCTGGACGAACAGCAAATTCTAGTCGGAGATTCCATTCCCGAAAAGATCGCTCAGGGACTCGCCGAATCCGACTTCTTCCTGCTGGTGGTGAGCAAAAGCTCAGTTGAGTCGCCATGGGTAAAGAAGGAGTTGAATAACGCGCTCGTTCAGGAGATTGAGCGTCGGAAGGTGACGGTGCTTCCGATCAAGTTGGACGAGGCCAAGGTGCCCGACAGCATCGGGGAGAAGTTGTACGCGAATTTTACCGGCTCATATGAGGAAGGTTTGAGAAGATTGTTGGAGTCGATTAAGGCTCGCGAGGTGACCGATGACCGCAGAGATTGAGAAGAAGGGAAAGAAGCAGACAAGCGGGGGAAGCAAAGGTGGGACGCGATTTCCGCGCCTCAATCTGCGGGATGCACTCGGCTACTCGAAGAAGCTCGTAAGCAAGACCTTTGGCGGGCCGCAGCCAGAGGCGACTATCTTCGTCGGCGTATTCAATAACAAGGGACCGGAAGGCGGGGTTCGGGCCTCCGCCCTAAAGCAGTATGGTTTGATGGAGGGCGATAGAAAGGGCTACTTCGCTTCTGACCTCGCTAAAAAAATCGAAGCGGTCGCACCGGAAGAAAAGGCCGACCTCGTCAGAAAAGCGTTCTTAACACCTAAGTTGTTCAAACAGATGTACGACACCCTCCAACCGGACAAGGTGACACGCGCAAAGGTGCGACAAGCGGCGGCCGTTGTGGACGTTCACCCAGAGAGCCTAGACATATGCGTCGACTGCTTCATCGAGGGAACCGCTCACGCCGGACTCGGCGTTAAGGCAGACGATGGGGTCGACTTGAGCCAAACTACATTTGCTCCACCTCCTCCGCCTCCGGGCGATGTAGACGCGGAATTGGACGAGCAGTCGGCTCAGGAGAGCGACTCCGCTGGCGGCGAGGTGACACCGCCTCCCGGACGTCGGCAGCCCGGAAACTGACCCACTGCCGGACTATCGAGGAGCTCGTCTCCCTGTTAGAAATAGCGTAAACTTGTATTGAGCCATTGCCCATATTTTGTTTAACTTACGGGTTCATCGGCCTTTTCCTGACATATTTTCATTTGACTTTCATTTATTACTCTCGTAATTTGCAACCATACGTCTATACAATGTATCTACATAAGCGAACGATGTTATGTATTCTGGAGGAGTAGTTATGGCAGCCGCACACGCACAAATGGTTCGCTGGGGAAACAGTCTAGCTGTTCGCATCCCGAAGAGCGTAGCGGAAGAGGCACGCATTGTAGAGGGGGATAAGCTTGAACTTCGCGTGGACTCTCCCGGAAATGTGGCGATTAAAGCAATTGAGCGCCCCACCCTTGAGCAACTGTTAGAACAGGTAACAGAGGATAATTTGCACAAGGAATTCAATTGGGGGAGACCTGTGGGGAATGAGGCTTGGTAGCGAAAGAGTGGGTTCCCGATGCTGGAGATGTAATCTGGGTTGATCTCGACCCAACGGTTGGTCATGAAGAGGCTGGAAAGCACCCAGCCTTAGTGCTTTCTCCCTCTTCCTACAACCAAAAAACTAGCTTGGTTATTGCCTGTGCGATGACCAGCAAGAAAAAGGGATACCCCTTTGAGGTAGAGATGCCCGATGGGGGAGTTGTACTTTCCGACCAAGTTAGATGTCTGGATTGGAAATTTCGCAACGCACAGCCCAAAGACACCGCCCCCGACGAAGTGGTAAAGCAAGTACGCGTGCTAATAGGCACTCTTCTTCAAATCTGATTGTCACCGCATCCTCATTTCAAACTGCACCACTACCGAACCTTGCTTCTGCTACCCATCCTGCCGCGCCAGAGCTTACAATCTCCTGTTGAGCCTCGCGCTGCGCGGTTCTGTTCTGGAGCCGGGCAATTCTTCGCGCGTGGGCGATTAGGAAAGCACTCATGGCGCCTATTACCACCATTGAACACCTCGGCCAGTTTGAGGGGCAGGATGTCACCCTGCGAGGCTGGCTTTACAATCTGCGCGAGAGCGGCAAGCTGCTCTTTCCCATCTTCCGCGACGGCACCGGACTGGTGCAGGGCGTTATGGCGAAGAACGCCGTTGCGCCGGAAATCTTTGAGACCGTCAAGGGACTGACCCAGGAATCCAGCGTCATCATTCATGGCAAGGTCCGGGCCGACAAGCGCGCTCCGGGCGGATTTGAGCTTGATCTGCATTCGGTGGACGTGGTGCAGAAAGTTTCAGAGGACACGCCCTATCCGATCTCGCTGAAGGATCACGGAGTCGAGTTCCTGATGGAGCATCGGCACCTGTGGCTGCGTTCGCCGCGGCAGGTTGCGATTCTGCGGATTCGCTCGGAGATCGAGCGGGCGATGCATGACTTCTTCTACTCGCGCGATTTTACGCGGACCGATCCGCCGATTCTTACTCCGGCGGCTTGCGAAGGAACCAGCACGCTGTTTCCGGTGAACTACTTCGAGGAGCAGGCTTATCTGACGCAGTCGGGGCAGCTTTACATTGAAGCTACGGCGATGGCGCTGGGCAAGGTGTACAGCTTCGGGCCGACGTTCCGGGCGGAGAAATCGAAGACGCGGCGGCATCTGACGGAATTCTGGATGATTGAACCCGAGGTTGCCTACGCCACTCTCGATGACATTATGAAGCTGGCGGAGGACTTCATCACGTTCATTGTGAAGCGCGTGCTGGAGACCCGGCGGCACGAACTCAGCGTGATTGGCCGCGATCTTGCGCCGTTGGAGAAGATCGAAACGCCTTTCCCGCGTGTCTCCTATGACGAGGCGGTTAAGATGCTTGACGAAGGCTTTGCCAAGGGCGAGTTGGAATCGAAATTCGAGTATGGCAATGACTTCGGCTCTCCTGACGAGACTTACATTTCATCGAAGTTTGATCGTCCTGTGATGATCCATCGGTATCCTTCGGCAGTGAAGGCTTTTTACATGGAGCCGGACCCGGACGATCTGACGAAGGCGCTTTGCGTCGACGTGTTAGCGCCGGAAGGTTACGGCGAAGTGATCGGCGGATCGCAACGCATGGGCTCGTATGAGCGGCTGCTGGAGCGCATCAAAGAGCATGAGCTACCCGAGGACGCTTTCCAGTGGTATCTGGATCTGCGCAAATACGGCGGGGTTCCGCACTCCGGCTTCGGAATGGGGCTGGAACGCGCGGTGGCCTGGATTTGCAAGCTCGATCACGTGCGCGAGACGATTCCGTTCCCTCGCATGTTGAACCGCATGTATCCGTAGAGATTGGGTTGAGTTCCCACATTCGCCAAAAGATGGCGGATGTGGGCCACCTGATTGATTCCCCACTCAAGCCAAAAGAGGGCTTGAATGGGCCACCCGAAAGTTTGCAAAAATTGGATTTCCAAATGGTCAGCATTCCCGCATCGTTCCCAGACATAATCAAGAGAAAGATTCGTGTCATTGGCGTTCCCCTCGACCTTGGCCAGCAGCGCCGTGGCGTAGACATGGGGCCTTCCGCCGTACGTGTTGCCGGCCTCGAGACCAAGCTTGAGTCGCTCGGCCACGAGGTTGAAGATGCCGGCAACATCAACGTCACGCTTCCCGAGCAGAAGAATTTTGGCGAAGCGCACTCCCGCTATTTGCGCGAGATCACGGCCACCTGCACGAATCTCGCAGACGAGGTTTTGCACGCGCTGGAGGAGGGAAAAACTCCGCTCTCGATCGGCGGAGATCACTCGCTTGCCGCCGGCTCCGTTAGCGGCGTGGCCGAGTATTACCGGCGCGAGGGCCAGCACATCGGCCTCATCTGGATTGACGCTCACTCCGATATCAACACCCCGGAGACCTCGCCCTCGGGAAACGTCCACGGCATGCCGCTGGGCGCAATCATGGGCCTTAGCGGGCTCGATTCCCTTTCCGGGCTCTACGACTGGTCGCCCAAGATTCGTCCTGAAAACTGCGTTCTCGTCGGCATTCGCGATGTCGATATGGCGGAGAAGGAAAACATTCGCCGCACCGGAATCGAAGTCTTTACCATGCGTGACATCGACGAGCGCGGTATGCGCTCCATCATGGAGGAAGCCCTGCGCATGGCTGGACGCGGCACCGTAGGCTACCACATTTCGCTGGACATGGATTGGGTGGATCCCGAGGACGCGCCCGGCGTCGGCACCCGCGTCCCTGGCGGGGCCACCTATCGCGAAGCTCACCTTGCGATGGAAATCATCGCCGACCACGGGCGGATGACTTCCATGGACATTGTGGAGGTTAATCCGGTGATCGATGAATACAACCGCACGGCAGAACTTGCGGTGGAGCTGGCGAGTTCGGCGTTTGGGAAGAAGATTTTATAGCGCACTTGCTATCCGTTGTGCAGTGGGAGAAAAGTCGATTACAGGCCGAACAGCTCGAAGTGTCGCGACAGATTGGAGCTATGCCGAGGTCTTCACTGGGTTCAGTATGACGCTTCAAAGAACATAGGATAATGCCCCTGGCGCGTTTTTCTGAATCCCAAGGTTGCTTTTTCTCCCCTGATTTTCGTAAAATCCGCGTTTTCCCTGTCTCCCGCCCAACGCATTCCTCGTAACACCTTATAATCATATTGAGTAGTACGAGGAAGCCCCACCTTTATGACAGTAAAGAAACTCCGTGTAGGCGTGCTTTTTGGCGGGCGCAGCGGTGAGCATGAAGTCTCTCTTTTATCCGCCGCCTCGGTCATGCAGGCCATTGATCGTACCAAGTACGATGTCGTTCCCATCGGCATCACCAAGCAGGGCCTCTGGCTCACCGACCGCCACGCCGAACAGTTGATCAAGGGCGAGTTTGTTGGCGGCAACCGGAAGAGCTTGCGCGCGGGAGATCCCGCTGCTACCTCCTCGGCCGCCGTGCTTGCCAAGGGTGAAGCCGTGCTGGTGCCACCGATGCCCTCCGCCGATTCGATTGTGCCCTTTGAAACGCATCGCAATCACGAGACGCTTCGCCCTATCAATGTCGATGTTATCTTCCCCGTGCTCCACGGTACGTTTGGAGAAGACGGTACCATGCAGGGACTGCTCGAACTCGCTGACATCGCCTACGTTGGCTCTGGCGTCCTCGGCTCTGCCACCGGCATGGACAAGGACATTATGAAGCGTCTTTTCTGTGACTCCCGCCTGCCGCTGGTCAAGCACGTTACGGTGCTTCGTTCCGAGTGGGAGCGTCAGCCCAGGCAGGTCGAAAAGGCCGTTGATTCCGCCCTCAAGTACCCCGTCTTTGTGAAGCCCGCGAACCTCGGCAGTTCCGTCGGAATCAGCAAGGCTCACGATGCCACCGAGCTCCCGGCCGCTATCAACGAAGCTGCCCGCTATGATCGCAAAATTATTATTGAGCAAGGCGTCGGCGGCAAGCGCAACAAGGCTCGCGAGATCGAGTGCGCGGTACTCGGCAATGACGAACCCAGCGCTTCCATCTGTGGCGAGGTCATCCCCAGCAAAGAGTTTTACGATTACAACGCCAAGTACATCGATTCCGGCTCCGAACTGCTCATTCCTGCCCGTCTCGACCATACCCAGGTCCGCCAAATTCAGGAGATGTCAGTCCGCGCCTTCAAGAGCTGTGAGTGTTCCGGCCTTGCCCGGGTTGATTTTCTGATGGACCCGGTCACCGGGCATTTTTACCTCAATGAGGTAAATACCATGCCGGGCTTCACGGCCATCAGCATGTATCCCAAGCTCTGGGCCGCGAGCGGCATCGAGTATTCCGCGCTCATCGACCGCTTGATCCAGCTTGCCCTGGAGCGCCACGCCGACAAAAAGCGCAACCAGTATACGAAGGACTAAGAACCAAGGTTTCAGAGTTTCAAGGTTGTGAAGTACGCGGGAGGAGCAGTGATGCTCCTCCCCAATTCTCAGTTTCCGGGCGTGTCCGACGCGTGTCTGGGCAGGAGGTTTTAACCTTGAAACCTGCGAAGCCTTGCCCTTGGGAACTTTTCCCGCTCATCTTGCGTAACTCCTACTACGCGGTGTGGTGCTGCCGCCGGGAGGTACTGTCCCATGAAGATCAGACTGTTCTGCCTCACCGTTCTTTTGCTGGTTGCCGCCTCCGTCTCTGCCGAGGAGTGGAAGCGCGACTTCACGGTCGGCGCTCATCCCCAGCTACGCGTGCAGACCAATGACGCGGGTGTTGAAGTTCGGGGCGCTCCGGGTAACACGATTTCGGCGCGGATCGTTGCCGAGGGCAGGCACATTGGCCCGGGCGAACTCTCGGTCAATGCACAGCAGAACGGAGATTCCGTCACTCTTCAGGTCAAGATTCCCGAGCGCCACATCCACTTCAACTTTTCCCAGCGCCCGGTGCGCATCGAGATCAGCGTTCCTGAAATTACGGTGCTTGATCTTTCCTCCTCCGATGGCTCTTTGCGTATCTCGGGCATAAGGGGCGACGCCCGCCTCGGCACCTCCGACGGCTCCATCAGGGTCGACAATTTCGATGGCAATCTTCACGCCCACACAGCGGACGGTTCCGTCGAAGTCTCGGGCCGTTTCGATCTGCTCGACCTTAGCACCAGCGATGGCCGAATCGCCGCCTCGGTCTGGAAGGGTTCGCGCATGAATGGCACGTGGAATTTGCGAACCGCCGACGGCTCCATCACTCTTCGTCTGCCCGACGACCTTTCCGCATTCCTTGATGCATGGACCAGCGATGGCCACATTGATCTCCAGCTTCCGGTCGAGGTCAGCGGCCGGGTGGAGAAGAATCGCGTTCGCGGAAAAATCCGCGGCGGCGGCCCGACGTTGCAGATACACACTTCCGACGGCAGTATTACGCTGCGTTCGTTATAGGTGCCATCCAAAGAGCGACCCCGAAAAATCGTGGGCTGGCGGAAAAACTTTGCATGGCACAGGATATTTCAACAATACCGGGCTCCTCCACTCCTTTTAGGATTCCCCTCAAGAGCGAGAATCAAGAACCAGGAGAGACTTGCATCTTGCCTGGGCTTGATTTATAAATTAACTAACCAGTTAGTTAATTATGCCGACGCGCATCCCGAAACCGCCATCTCCGCATTCCCGTAACTCAGCCGCGAGTCGCAGCTCTATCCTTGCCCATGCCATTGCGGAGTTTGCGGCCCAGGGCGTTGCCGGAGCGAGGACTGCCGCCATTGCGCAGGCCGCCGGGGTCAACAAGGCCCTGCTGTACTACTATTTCAAGGACAAGGAGAGCCTCTATTCCGCCGCGCTCCACGAGGCATTCAGCGGCCTCTTTGAAAATGTCCTGCCGATGCTGCAGAGCTCGATCTCGCCGGGCGAAAAAATCCTTCGTCTTGCCCGCATACACTTTGAATACCTTCTAGGGCATCCCCACTATCCGCGGATGATTCAGCAGGAACTCTCCCGCGTGAGAAATACCGGCGAACCTTCGCATGAATTCCGGCAGATTGCGTCTACCCACTTCGCTCCCATGCACCGTATCGGAGTCAAGGCCGTACAAGATGGCATCGATTGCGGTGAATTTCGCAAGGTGGCGGGTTCCAATGTCCTGGGCACTCTGCTCGGCATGAATGTCTTCTACTTCAGCTCCGCGCCTATTATGCGGATCATACGCGGTGTTGATCCTTTCTCTCCCGAGTGCATCCGCGAGCACATTGCCAACTCGCTGAACTTCATTGGCGCAGCGCTGTTCACGGATCGCGCATACGGAATCAAGCTGGCGAAAAAAATAGCCGCCCTTCCCTCTGCCCTTCCGCCCACGCCTCGCGGCCCCGCCGCCAGCCGACGTCCCGCTATCGAATTGCCATCGCCAAAGGCTGCACAACCTGGGCGCGGGCAAAGCCTGCAAGGAAAGCGAGCTGTTCATGAATCCTAAATATCGCGTCTTAGTGTTGCTGGGGATTGTCTTTCTGCTTGCGCTCGGCTTCTATTTTTATTCCACGCGCGGCACCTCCGACGTGGTTCTCATCGGCACCGTCGATGCCAACCAGGTCATCGTCAGCAGCAAGGTCGCCGGACGCATCGAGCATCTGCTCGTCGATGAAGGCCAAAGCGTCAAGCAGGGAGACCTGATCGCGCAGATTGACGATCAGGACCTTATCGCCGAGCGCGATTCCGCTCAGGCCACTCTTGCCGGCCTCGGGTCGCAGGTTCGCCAGACCAGTGAAACCTACGCCAGCACGCATGGCGAAACCGATGCCCAGGTAAAGAATGCCTCCGCCGCGCTGGCCGCAGCCAAGGCTACGCTGGATGAGAGTGAAGCCACCGCGCACCAGCAGGAACTCGACACGAAGCGCACGGTGGCCCTCGCCGACCAAGGCGTAGCCAGCCAGCAGGACCGCGATCGCGCGGTGCAGACGCTTGCCGCCAACCAGGCGAGGGTGCGCGCCAATCGCGAACAGGTGATTGCCGCACGCGCCACCTTGAACACCATGCAGGCACGCATCAACCAGGCCGCCGCCGCCCACAGCAATATAGCCGCCACCCAGGGACAGATGGATTCCGCACACGCCAAGCTTGCCGAGGCCGAAGTCCGCATCGGCTACACCCGCATCGTCGCCCCGGTGAACGGAGTCGTCAGCGTCCGCGCAGCGCGTGAAGGCGAAGTGGTCAGCGTTGGCACGCCCATCGTAACCATCGTCGATCTCACCCAGACCTGGGTTTACGCGGCCATTCCGGAGACCCAGGCGCAACTGGTAAAACTCGGCGACACGCTCGATGTGCGCATGCCCGGGGGAGAACGCGTTCCCGGAAAAATTATCGCCAAAGCCGCCGAAGCAGATTTCGCAACCGAGCGTGATTACAGCCGCACGAAGCGCGACATCCGTACCGTGCGCCTCAAGTTGATAATCGATAATCCGCGCGAGACTTACGTTCCGGGGATGACCGCTGAAGTGCTTCTTCCCAAACGCCTTTTCACCGGCAAGTAACGGAGCCAGCCATGAACATTCTCACTCGCAGTAAGGGCCCGCATTCCGGACACGAAGGCCAGGCCATCGCCGTTGAAAATATCGTCAAGAAATATGGGGACTTCGAGGCCGTCAAAGGCGTCACCTTCGATGTGAAAGACGGTGAAATCTTTGGCCTGCTCGGTCCCAACGGCGCAGGCAAAAGCACCCTGATCCGCATGATGACCACGCTCATTCCCATCACCAGCGGCAAGGCCTTCATCGCCGGATACGACGTCAGCGAAAACGCCGACGCCGCGCGGCGCATGATGGGCGTTATTCCACAGGCGATGACCAGCGATATCGATCTCACTGTCTCCGAAAACATGAGTATTTACGCCAAGCTTTACGGAGTCCCCAAGGCCGAACGCGAGCGCAACATTAACGAACTGCTTGAAGCTGTGGATCTCACCAAGTGGCGCGATGCGCAGGTAAAAACTCTCTCGGGAGGAATGCGCCGCCGCGCTGAAATCGCCCGCGGACTGGTTCACAATCCGCGCATCTTTTTTCTCGACGAGCCTACCACCGGACTCGATCCCGTCTCCCGCGTTGCCGTCTGGGAGATGCTCAACACCCTCAAGAGCCGACGCCAGCTCACCATCCTCATCACCACGCATTACATGGACGAAGCCGACCGTCTCTGCGACCGGCTCGCCATCGTTGACCACGGCAATCTCGTCGCACTCGATACTCCGATGGTGCTCAAATCCAGCGTGCCGGGCAACAACGTGGTCGAGGCTCAGTTCGTTAAGCCACCTTCGGGATGGGCCGACCGGCTGCACTCGCTACCGGGCGTGGAGAGCGTGCAGGACGAAGGCGGCAACATGTTTCGCCTGTTGACTTCAACCGGCTCGCAAACTACCACGGGACTGGTCGAACTTTCCGTGGGTGCGGGGGTTGAGATCAAAACGCTCACCGTGCAGAACACCTCGCTCGATGACGTATTCGTTCACTACACCGGCCGTCAGCTTCGCGATGAGCAGGTCAAAGCTTTCGGCTACGTAATGCCGCCGCGTCCAGGAATGCAGCCATGAACAGAATGTTTGCCATTATCGAGCGCGAGATGCGCAAGTTTTTCCGCTCCCCCACGCTCATGATGACGGCCATGATTATGCCTCTGGTCCAGCTCATCATTCTGGGCAATGCATTTGGCGGAAAAATTCGCGATGCCCGCGTTGCCATTGTCGATGAAGACCACGGCACCCAGGCCGTTCGCGTGCAAGAGGCGTTCCGCTCCGTCGAGGCCAACATTCGAACCTTCGTCGCCGTTCCTTACACCGACGAGGTCCGCGCCCGCGAAGATGTGCGCGAAGGCCGTCTGGAAGGCGCGCTCATCATTCCTCCGCAGTTTTCGCGCCGCTTCTACGCCGGAGAAAATCCGCAGCTTGGCATGGTGGTCGACAATAGCGACCAGTTCATGTCCAGCTCCGTGCAAACCAAAATGCAGGAGCTTGTCACCTCGCTCAACCAACCCCCGGCCACGGCTAAACGCATTTCCGCCGATGTCGCACTCGAGACCATCGAGCTCTATCCCTACGTCGAATACCTCAAATACCTGTTACCCGGTTCCATCACCCTTGCCATGTTCATCTCCGTCATGATCGGCGGCGGCATGTTGTATATCGACGACAAAGCGCGCGGGGTTCATGAGGGGTATCTCGTCACGCCCATCACCTCCCTTGAAATGGTGCTCGGCCTTAATCTGGCCGGAGCCATCAAGGCGATCCTCTCCGGTTGCGCCCTCACCATTCTCGGCTCTCTGATCGCCGGCCTTGGGTCGTCTTTTCAGCCGACGCGAATCCTACAGTGGTTTCTCATCATCTGCGCTACTTCGTTTGCCTTCAATGGCATGATGTTTCTGCTCATGGTCCGAGTGGAAGATCCGCTGGTCCCGCGCGCCATGTTCGGCATTCTGAACACCCTGCTTTACTTTCCCAGCGGTGCAATTTATCCCGTGCAGGCGTTTCCCAAGTGGCTGCAAGTCATTTCCTACGTGGACCCCTTCAGTTATGCGGTCCATGGCCTGAAGGCGACGCTGCTCAAAGAAGCTTCATGGGCCGCTGTAACCACGGACCTCCTCTACCTCTCGTTGTTCGGCCTCATATGCCTTGCCATCTCCGTGCCGCTGTTTAAGCGAACGCTGTAGGCGAAGAGCTCCATATTTGGGGTGTCATCCTGATCAAAGGGGAGGGTCCCTGCGCGGCTCAAGTCTTTTCTACCACCTCGGTTTTATCGGCCAAGGGTTCTTCTTTCGGCTGGTTTCGTAACCCGAGAGCGGAGTTGCAATTACTCCACACAGCTTCTATCTTCGCAATAAGGCTGGTCTGGGGGTAATCCATGCGAGGACTAATGCGCGCCGCTCTGCTAATCAGCACCATGGCTGCGGCGCAGACCGCGAAGACAACCGCGCCGAATCCCGCCTTTCGGCCCTTTGTCGGAACCTGGCGATTGGTTTCCTCCATCGAAATCCTCCCCGACGGCACCTCGCGTCCTTACGGTTTCGGTCCGCACGCCCAGGGATACCTGATGTATGACGCCACCGGGCATGTCTGCGCGCAGGTGACTGACCCTGATCGTCCCAAGTGGGCCGATCCCGAGCACCCCACGTCGCAGGAACTCAAGACCGCCTTCGATGGTTTCGGCGGCTATTGCGGAACCTTCACCGTGGATGAAAAATCGCATACCGCCGCGCACATCCCCGAAGTCTCTCTCGATCCCAACCTCGTCGGTCAACCCAAACCGCGCACGTATAAGTTCGATGGCGACAAGCTCATCTATTCTGGAACCGAAAAGCTGGAACCATCGGGCGAGAGCAACTGGACCATGATCTGGGAAAAAGTGAAATAGCACCATTTTCAAGGCACTTGCGACGAAATACTAAATAACTTCTTTAGAAACATATAGATGTAGTATTTTCATGAATCCTGAAACGGGATGTGACTTCTTCTGCTCGGGAAGAAATGCCGTGTGTGGTCGCTAAGCGAAGGGTTCAGGAGGATCATTAGATAGGGAGAGGCCGGTTGAAGAAGAGGCCCTCTCGCCACAACTGCGAAGGAAAATATGCAATCCGTTCTTGACGATGACACCTTTATTCCGGATGACGACGTGCCGGAGGAGTGGCTAGCCCAAGTTTTTGATGTTGCCGGAGAGGAGTCGCAGATTGTGCGAACGAGGCACGCCGGACCCATGGGACAGATTCCCGCAACTGGTGGTCAACTGGAACGAAGGAGCTAGCGGCCCGTCGCGGCGGCTGTCAGTTCCACCCAAATCTCGCCTGCCCTTTGTTCGGCGACATCCCTGTTGCCGCTGTTGTCGATCACAAAGTCCGCCAGCTTGGCTTTTTCCTCTTCAGGGAGTTGCGCGGCCATCCTCCGCTTCACCTCGAGACTGGCGAACTCCATGCTCGTTCGGGTGCGCTCGGCAAAGCGCGCAATCCTCTGTTCCATTGTGCAGGTCACCACGATCAGCTTGTCGTAGCGCGCATGTCCTCCGGCCTCGATCAGTAGCGCGGCCTCGCAAATCGCTATCGCGGCACGATCGGACTTTTCCACTTCGCGCATCCAGTCTTGCTCGAAGGCCAGCACGGGAGGATGCACAATCGCATTCAGCTCCCCAATACGGGCGGGAAAGGCTAACGCAGCCAGCTTCGCGCGCGCAATCGTTCCATCCAGCGCAAGAATTTCTTCGCCGAAGGCGGCAACAATCCGCTCATACACCGGCGCTCCGGGAGCCATCAACTGGTGCGCCACGGCGTCGGCCCGCAGCGTATGCGCGCCCAGCGCGGAAAACATTCCCAGTACTGTCGTTTTTCCGCTGGCAATTCCGCCCGTCAATCCAACTTTCAGCATGGCATACAGTTTCAGCCCTGATGCGACTTCGCGCAAGATGTACGCTTTCGATTGACCACCAGGCACTCTGCAATTAGATTTCGGAAAAATGCGAATTCATTGGGTTATTCCAGCACTCATCTGCATTGCAGGCGTGCCGTTACTTGCTCAGAGCACGCAAGAACCGGAGCTGAAAGGCTACGTCACGCGCGTGGCCTCGGCTGCGGTGATCGACGTAAATGGCATCCACGTCCGCATGGACGATAAAACCCAGCGCTA
>Ga0302320_10010900_pt1 | contig 19329 bp, 14 predicted proteins | sample Bog_T0_3_FD_202130 | JGI IMG/M metagenome (GOLD analysis project Ga0302320, IMG submission 202130) | Peat permafrost microbial communities from Stordalen Mire near Abisko, Sweden - Bog_T0_3 | ecosystem: Environmental > Terrestrial > Soil > Wetlands > Peat | place: Sweden: Abisko, Stordalen Mire... | reverse complement strand
CACTTTCTGGCCGTTTACCCATACCTCCACCTTGCCCATCACAGCTTCGAAGTACAGAACAACCCTTTTGCCCTGCATACCGGCGGGCAAGCGAAAATGCTTGCGAAACCAGGCCGGCCCCTGGTAGTTCCGCATGCCGCTGGCGTTTTCCGGGCTGATTTCCAGCCCGCGAGGCAGGTTCACGATCTCCCACGCGGCGTCGTTGAAAAACATGGCCTCGGCGCGGGGGGCGTCTCCCTTCAGAAACCGCCAGCCCGGATTGAAGTTGAACACCTGGCGCGGGCTGCCCTCAATGGCAAAGAAACCAGCCGTGGAATAGCGCGGAAACACTTTGACCTCGGCTTTCGCCTCTGGCGCGGCTTGCTGGGCTCCCGCCGCAGCCAATCCGAGCACGCCCAGGAAGACCACAGCTACTCCCCGGCCGCTATTAAGAACGCGATTCATGCGACGCCTCCCTGCCACCAGTAACAAACTTCCCAGTTTCCATCTGGCCACCGGCTTCCGTTCAGGCCATACCGGGCAGCCAACTTCATATGCTCCGAACTGAGTTCTTCCCTTCGGGAGCTTGTCTTCGCATGCGCCGACCCGGACAATGCCGCCTACAAACCGGAGCCTCTGGGGCGAGCGAATGGCGGGGCCTTCGGTTGCCGCGGCGCGCCGCCGCCTCCGATGGATGTAGGACTGTTGTTGGCCACCACGTGCAGGTTCGCCAAAATACTCTTCATGTCGTTCGCCCAAGGCGTTCCGGCGTCCAGCTTAGTCCCCACATCGTATCCCCAGGTGCTCTTGAACTCATCCACCACCCGGCCCGCCGGACTCCATTCGACCTCGATGGATACGCTGCTCCAGGCTGCATCGTCCACGATATACGCGCCGTAATCCCGTAGTGCCTTGGCGATGATGCGTGCCGGCTCAGTCGAAAGACCAGCGAGGTTGTAATCCGGCTTGAGGCAGAGCAGCGACCCGATCTGTACCTCCGGGTTCGTTCCCGCGTAAGTAGTAGCGTTTGCATAATCGTCGGCCGTGACTGCCGGCCAGCGATAACCTGGTTTGCCGTCGGCCTCGTCCTGGCGGAAATAGAATGCCTGCTTGGCGTAAAAGGTCAGCTTAATTGCATGGCGCAGGACGCCGCCCTTGCCGAGTTCACCAGAACGGATCGACCCTCCGAGCGAAGAGAGGCCGGATCCACCATGCGATCCCTCGACGCCATCGCCGTAAAGGTCTGCTGGCGCAACCGAGCCTCCGCTTGTCGCCACGCCCCCAGGACCGCAGCGGTGGAACGGTTGGTTTTGGATGAGAGTATGTCCGTCCTCCATGAGGATGGCCGCACTCTGATTCGGCGTCTTACCCAAGTAGCCTGGGTCTGTGCTGAAAGCGGTCGGTATGGGCACCTTCGATTCGACGAGCTTGCCGGTGATCGATTCGCAGCGCTCCTTGTCCCGATCCCAGCCGGCGTTGTTCTGCACGATGTTCACTTTCGGTGCGTGAGGCGTCAGGATGATGATTTCTTCCTCCGGCTGGATTCGATCGTGAGCCGGGATTCCGGCAGGCACATATTTCGCACTGCTGCCTATCGCCACGTTCCAGATGGAAGTGTCGGCAAAAGGCCATTTGAGCGGGTCGCGGCTCGTAGGAAAGCTCTGCGCCAATAAGGTCGCAGGTAGCGCCAGTAGTCCTACGAAGGATACGAGCCAGTGCTTCATCTCACGCTCCTCTTTCAGGCTGTTATCGGCCTGAAACTCCGTCATCCACGCCATTCGCCTTGTAGGTGGAATTAAGGCAACTCACCCAGGCTCGCCGCCATTAGGATGATCCGCCAGGAGCCCGGTTAGGCGAGTCTTATGCCGTACCACTCGTGCAATGCGTGCAGGCCAACGCGAAACACCCAACAGATGCCTCCGATCATAACACCAGTCTGTTCGCCTCCCATAGGATTCTACGATCGGCGCTCAAGGCTCGGCGGGGTGGTCGCCTCGTCGTCCTTGTGTAGCCCATAGGAAAATACACTCCTCGCGTAATCCATTGAAATCACGGGATATATACAGATTCTTCGACTGCGAGACGGGGTCCACCCCAGATGGATCACAGTGAAAAAGGCTTGCCCATCCGAAATGTCTATGGCAGAATCCAGGCAGACGTCAGCACAAGTGTATAACCTGTATGATCAGTAATCTCTTTTCGAAGAGGCATCTTGCGGGGCGTCAACTTACGGGGTCAGCTCGAGATTGGGAGAACCTTCATTTTGAGGCGACATACGATTTGTTGTTCTGGAATTCTGCTCCTGGCACTGGTTCTGTTACTCCAGTTCCCGGCCGCAGCACAGGATTACCGCGCCAGAGTCCAGGGAGCAGTGGTTGATCCAAGCTCCGCCCTGGTAACCGGCGCGACCGTTACCTTGACGAACGTCGGCACAGGCGTTAAGGATACGCGCAAGACGGATAACACTGGCCACTATCTATTCGACTTGGTGCAACCAGGGAAGTACATGGTCGAAGTGGAAGCGGCCGGTTTTACCAAGTCGCTGCACGAGGATATTCTGGTGCAGTCCCGCGCCGACGTCACCGTCGATGCCGCTCTGCAGGTCGGCGCAACCAAAGACGCTATCGTCGTTCGGGAGACTGGTGGCCAGGTGGAGTTCAACTCCGTGAAGGCGGAGATCACACTCGACACTAAACTCGTCGAGGACATGCCCAACTTCGGACGGAACCCGTTCCTTCTGGCCACCATCGATCCAAGCGTCACGTTTGAGGAAGGAAGTTCAAATCGCCCGATGGATGCCTGGGGCTCTAACGGGCTGAGAATTGCCGGCGGCCAGGAGTTCGCCAACGACCTCCAAGTGGACGGTGCGCCGGTCACTATTGGATTGAAAGGCAGTTATGTCCCCAATGTTTCGTCGGTGGGGGAGGTGAATATTCAACAGAATGCTGTGGATGCCGAGTTCGGCAACAGCTCGGGCGGCATTGTGAGCATATCGCTCAAGTCCGGGAGCAACTCATTCCATGGCGTCGGTTGGTATTTGGGGCGCTATCCGTGGGCGAATGCTCTCGAAGACCGGCACTACCGTACCGTCAACGAAAGCCGGCAGCAGGAAGGTGGCTTCGACCTGGGTAACCCCATCCTCAAGAATAAGCTATTCAATTATTTCAGCCTCGAAAAGTGGCAGATTTCTGCTCCCGGAACGATTACCGCCTCCGTGCCGACCGCGGCCCAAATTGTGGGGGATTTTTCGCAAAGCAAGCTGGGCGATGGCACGCCGCTGACGATCTATGACCCGTTCACCAGCAGGGCGGATTCGAGCGGCGTCGTCACGCGAACGCCATTCCAAAACTCGATTATTCCGCTGTCACAACAGGATCCTCTCGCCGTGAAGCTCCTGGCAGCCCTGAAGATGGCACCGAACCGGGCTCCGGACGACCCGACTGGCCTGAACAACTACCTTGCTTCCTCGCCGTCGCACGCGCCGTACCACAACTGGAGCGACAGGGTCGACTACAACCTCTCGGACAAATTACGATTCAACGGCAGGGTCAGCCGGTTCGCCTACCAAACTGTCCCAACCAACCCCACAGATTCGACTCTCTATCAGGTACAGGGTCAGGGCAATCAAGCGTGGCAGTTCTCTGGGACCGGGACCTACACTTTGAGCGCCCGCACCGTCATTGACGTCCACGGCGACTGGCACTCTCTCGTGGACGAGGCGCTTCCGCCCATCTCAGTTCCGGGATTCAACTGGCAAGATCTTTATTCCGGGCAGGATGCGCTCCTTAAGGCGGTCGTCGTTCCTGGCATGCTGAATCCCAAGCGCCCGCCGCGCTTTGTTATCTCCTCCTCGCTCTGGTCCCCGCTGGTGAATTTTGGCGATGCGGAAGGGTATTGGTACTCAGCCCCGGAAGCCCACTCCATCCACGCCAAAGTGCTGCACTCATTCCAGTCGCACTTCGTCAAGGCGGGCGTGGAATACAGGTATCAGTATGGCAAGTCCCTGGTGATGACCAACTCAGGCTTCAACCCCATGGCGGCCTCCACCGCAGCTTCCACACAGGCGCACCCCTGGAACAACCCCGACACGGGGCATTCCGGCAACGGGTATGCCAGCTTCCTGGTCGGGGCATTAGGCGACCCTCAGGACGCTTATGCAGGCTGGGCATACGGCAGCATTATCCACCAGACAGTCCTCAGCACTCCCGTCAGTAATTTCTGGTCGTACTACCTGAACGACGATTGGAAAGTGGGCCGCCGCCTGACTCTGACTCTCGGGCTGCGCTACGAGTATGAGCTGCCGTGGAGTGACCCGGAAAATCGCGGTTCGCGCGGGATCGACCTGAACCAAGTCAACCCGTCGCTATCCGCGAATCCGCCGCAGATTGACCCAGTGACTCTGGCCCAGGTGAAGCAGTACTACTCCGGGCCGCTGAATCTGACCAACGGCGTCTGGCAATTCTCCACCAGCAGCCATCCGGGAATGTGGAACGTCTTGAAGACTGAGTTTCTGCCAAGGGTAGGTGCCGCCTACCGGCTGAACGACAAAACAGCTCTTCGGGTGGCGTACGCCCGCTGGGCGCATCCTTGGGTGCAGCAAGGCCGCGGCATCACCGGCTCCCTCCTGGATGCGGTCTATCCCGGTTACAACCAGGATCAGGCTCCCGCTCCGATGCTTCAAGGCGTGCCCCAGGTGACATTGTCCAATCCATTCCCCGCCAACCTGCCCATCATCCCCGTCCAAGGGCAGTCCGCAGGCGCCAATTACGGTTTAGGCTCTAGTCAGGAGTATTGGTACCAAAACCGGCCAAAGGACACCACGGACCGGCTGAACTTCGGAGTGGAGCGCCAGTTGCCGTATGGCATCGTCGGCAAGGCCACGTACTTCGTCAACTTCTCGCATAATCTGGCGTGGACTTCCAACCCCAACATGATGGACCCCGCGCTGAGTTACAAGTACCAGGCAGCATTGAACACGCAGGTGACGAATCCGTTCTACATGTACGGAACGCCAACGACGTTTCCGGGGCCGCTCCGTTACCAGCAGACCGTTGCTCTTAGCCAGCTTATGGTTCCATATCCACAGTATGGGGCGCTGTCGCAGGACTACACGCCTGGCCTCAGCGTCCACTACCAGTCTGTCCAGTTCGATATCCACCGTCCCTTCCGGGACGGCCTGAGCTTGTTCTTCGCCTACAACTATCACCGCGAGCAGGACCAGTATTTCTACGACGATATTGCCACCTACGAGCGGAAATGGAGTTGGATACCGGCTGCCGATCCTCGCCATCGCATTTCCGAAGCCGCTACATGGGAACTGCCCTTCGGCAAGAACAAGCATTTTCTGCCCGGCATTTCCCGAGGTTTGGATCTTCTGGTGGGCGGCTGGAACGTGGGCACGCTCGCCACTTGGCGCTCGGGAACATTCGTCGGTTTCGGATGGCTGTTGCAGGTGAGCGATCCCACCAAGAACATTCCGTCGGGCGCCTATTTCAACCCCGCGGCATTTCAAATCCTGCCCGCGTACACGCACCGTACCAACCAAAACCTGTACCCCGGCGTCACTGGCCCGGGGTATTTCAATCTGGATGGAAGCCTGAACAAGGCGTTCACGATCACGGAGAAGTTCAAGCTCCGGTTCGACATGACCGCCTTCAACGCCCTGAACCATTTCGCTGTTTCCGGTCCGGTCTCGGACATCACCAACCTGTCGCAGTTCGGTTATTCACCCGGTACAGAACTGAGTAACACATTCGGCCGCAAAATGGAGTTCGGCCTGAGACTGCTGTTCTAGCGAGACCTGACTCATGAAGGGCGGGCGCTCCCGGCTTTTTGCCGAGCGCGCCCGCTTGGTGTATTCAGTAGGGATGCGGACCTCCATTAGCGCGGGATCGCGAGTTTTGTTAGCCGTGCTGTCGCTGGCGCTGCCTCTGGCGGCGCAAGGCTCTTCGACGGATCTCAAGGACCGAGCGGTAAGTGCGTTTCGCGAAGGTCGGCTGGCGGAGGCCGAAAAGGCCTTGCGTGCCCTGATAGCTAAGCCCCCCCGCGACGCCGCCGCGCTCGGGTTCCTGGCGATTGTCCTGGATCATCAGGCCCGCTATCCGGAAGCGGAACGCTATTACAATGAGGCGCTCGCGCTGACGCCAGGTTCGGTCTCCCTGCTCAACAACCTCGGCAATCACTACGCTTCAGCCGGCGACAAGGATCGCGCGCGCCGGCAGTTCCAGCGCGTCATCGCACTGGATGCCGGGCATCCCAACGCAAACCTCCAACTGGCCCGGATTGCCGTGGAGCGCAAGCAGGGCCGGGAGGCGCTGGACTACCTCGCGCACGTGCATGGGCAAGCCGCAGGGATCGCCCTGCTTCGCGCGGAGGCGCTGTACTGGGCCGGACAATCACAGGAGTCAGAAGCCGCGATTGAGATTCTTGCAAAGGCATCCTCCGGCGACGCTCCATCTCTATTCGCCCTCGGCTTGGCACTGGCGCGAATGGAGAAGTACGACCGCGCCGAACAGATGTTCTCGCAGGTGCTGGAGCAAGACCCCAGTGATGCGGACGCTCTTTATAACCTGGGTCTGGCCGCCGCCAGAGCAGGTCATCTGGAACGTAGTCGCGGCGCCCTGGAGACTGCACTGAAGACCCACCCGGGCGACGTCGCGATTCTGGCCAAATTGGGCCGTGTTTACGCGAGTGAGGGGAACTATCCGCAGGCTGTTCTGCTGCTCTCGGAGGCGCGCAAGCAGTCTCCTCGCGATCCCGAGGTGCTGCTTGCGCTAGCGCGAAGCCTGGACGCGGCAGGCCACTCCCGCGACGCGGTCCTCGCCTACGACGACTACCTAGCACTCAGGCCGGACGACGAAACCGCGCGTTTGGATCGCGCGCTTGACTACGCCGAAACCGGCAAGCTGGCCGAAGCCGTCACAGAGACGAAACGTCACATCTCCCGTTTTCCGGCGCGCGCCGACGGCTATTACCGGCTCGCCCTCATCACCGAGCGACGCGATCCGGCCGCTGCACTCCTTCTACTCAACCGTGCTCTCGTCCTGGAGCCGGGCCTGATATCTGCGCGCTATGATCGCGGGATTCTACTGCACAAGATGGCGCGCCCGGCCGATGCGGTGAAGGACCTCGAGCTGGCAGCCGCGGCCGAGCCGGACCAGCCTGGAATTCTCTCCGAGCTGGGAAAGGTGTATCTCGAGCTGCAGCGTCCCAAGGACGCTGAAACCGTGCTCCGCCGGGCAGCGCGATCGGCGCCGGACGATCGCGGCGTCCTCCTGCACCTTGGACGTGCATTGTCGGAAGTTGGCAAAGACGAAGAATCGCGCACGGTGCTCGCCCGGTTGGACAGCCTCGGCCCGGAGAAGCCGGCTCCAGACCGGCAGGCCAGCGTAACCGGCACACTCGGCCTGCCTCCGGCGCAGCGCTTGGCACGTTTCATCGCCTCCCTGGAGCGCGAGGTACAGAGAAAGCCGGGCGACGCCTCCTTGCGCCTCCAGTTGGCAAACGCGCTGTTTGCCGCAGGTAGACGCGAAGACGCCGCAGTGGCGGCGCGCGCGATCGAAGATCCGGATCCGGCTACTCGCATTGAGGTGGCGAAGCTCGTGCAGCGCGCCTCCTCCGCCGAGGCCGCGCTGCTAGAACTGGACCGCGCTTCCAACGGCGGGCGCCAGGAGACATTTCACGTCCTTCGCGCGGAACTGCTCGAAGCATCTGGCCGGCGCGCTGAAGCACGCCGGGAGCTCGACGGCGGCCGCGAGGCCATTGCGCGGACTCCGGAACTGGTTTTGCGTGCCGCGGTGCTGGAGTTTAAATGGAGCGACTACGTGTCGGCTGCGGAGATGGCGGATCACGCGATCCAGTCGAAGGCCTCGCTGCTGGTTAAAGCAGCGGCGCTCAACCGCCTCGGCAAGGTCGCTGAAGCTGCGGTAATACTGCGCGATGCTGAATCGCGCTGGCCGGAGTGGGGCCGGACTTTCCTGTTGCATGGCGCGTTGCTGGCTTGGCGCGGCGAGCGGAGCGAGGCGGCCCGGATGCTAGGCGCCGCACAGGCGCTGGGCGAAAGCGCCCCCGGTCTTTCCCGCTGTCTCGTGAAACCCGGCGACTGCTCCGCGCCGGCCCAGGAGGCATCGACCAAGGCGATCGGTGCCGAAGCGAATGATCCCCTTTCGCAGGCAACGCAATGATCGCGCACCTCCGCCGAACAACTGCGTTAGGCCCGGGACGCCAAATGAAACGGGACGAAGCCGGGGCCCCGAGTTGTGGGAACCGAGCGTATTGCCCGTCGTGGAGGTTGCCGCTATGATTCCCCAATCCGTGCTTCGCGCTATTCCAATCCTGCTCCTGCTGGCGGCGGTCTACGCGGAGGCGCCTCCGGACGCTCTTCGGCTCGCGGATTCAGCGCGTGCGCGGATGGCCGACCAGAATTACCCCGAGGCCGCGCGCGACTACGAAGCGCTCTTGAAATTGCGTCCCCGGGATCCCGAAGCACGCTTCGCATTGGGAGTCTGTTATACCCAGATGGACCGGCTCGGCGAGGCCGCCGCGGAATTGCGCCGGTACGTTGCTTTGCAGCCCCGGTCCGCGGAGGGCAGGGCAGCGCTGGGCTCGGTCCTGATGGCCCAAGGGCTGGCTGAGGATGCGCGGCCACAGCTCGAAATCGCGCTGCGGCTCGATCCAGCGCAGGCCGATGCCGCCAAGGATCTGGCGCGGTGTTACAACCTCTCGGGCGAGCCCGCCAAGGCAGTGGCCGTGCTGCGGCCTGTGGTGTCGATCTCCTCGGCCGACAATGAGGCTCGATATTTGCTCGCGGCAGCGCTGTTGAACTCCGGCGATGCGGCGGCGGCGGCGCGCGAACTGGATCGAATGCTGGCAACCGATCCGAGGAGTCCAGCCGACATCTACAACCTCTCCGCGCGGGCGCAGCAGAAGCTTGGGAACCTTCCTGGGGCCATCGCTCTCTGTGAGCGTGGCATGCGCCTTTACCCCTACGCGGCGCCACTGGAGGCCGTCTACCTCGGACTCCCACCGGAGACCCTGGCAAAGCGCATTGAAACGAGGCTGGATGCGCTGAACAGTGCCAAAACGGCCGATGCCGGGGAGATGCTCGCTCTTGCGCGCATTATCATGGACTGGATTCAGACCGCCAAACAGATACCCGGCACCGCCGAGGAACTGGCGCAGCGAGCCGTTAGCCTTCAACCCCTAGATCCATGGACGCGTTTCCACTACGCGCGCGCCTTGGGCTGCGTCCGCAAGTACGCCGAAGCAACCGCTGCGCTCGAAGCGGCGCTCGCCATGCATCCTGACGGCGAGCTGCAGGTTTTGATCTATACGCGCTTGGCCTCGCTCGAGCAGATGCAATCTCACCCCGATCGAGCGCGGGAGGCATTTCTTGCCGCGATGGCGATCAACCGCAAGCTGCCCAAACCCAACCCGGATGCGGCCTGCGAGTTTGCGAGATTTCTGCGTGAACAAGCACTGTCCGCGGAGGCGAAGGCGGTTGTTGAAGAAGCTCTACTCTGGGCTCCGTTCGACGTCCCCGCGCGGCTCGAGAGAGCAAAGTTCCTGGCCGACGACAACCGCTGGAACGAAGTAATCCGGGAAGCCACATTCGTGGTCCGCAACTCGGAAGACGAGGAACTCCTGCACTCCGCGCACTACCTGCTTGCCCGCGCATATCGTCAGGCGGGCGACGACGTGCATGCCAGGGCCGAGCAGTCGTGGTTGGAATCCCAAAAGAAGATGAGATGACCACGAGGTGGCTCTAACCTCTAATGAGCCAGGGAGCGCTTCAGTTTCCGCGCAGTCGTAAATGACCCAGGCCTTCCGCGTGAGGCACAGCGCCTGAAGTGCCGGAAGCGACAGCAACTGCAGCTGATCCGGCCGCGGGCACATCGCCCTCCTCCCGCACGGTAAGTACCTGATCCGCCCTGATGTTCGCGAGCACCTGCCGGATGCCACTCGGCCAGGTGATTTCGACTCTCGTTTCCGTGGCCGCACCGAGTCCGAAGTGCACGCGCTTGTCGCTGGACGTGCTGAAGCCGGTAGCTGTGGTCGCGTGATTCCATTGCGGCCCACCGGCATTAGGAGTGAGCTTCACACGCGCCCCGAGCCCGTCACGATTGCTCTTGGTCCCTTGCAGGTTGAGGATCAGCCAGTGATTCGCGCCGGGCGAGCGGTTCATCCAGATCTCCGGTTTGGCGTTCTGCACAACGACGACCGCGTCGATCTTGCCGTCGCTATTGAAATCTCCGAACGCGACTCCGCGGTGCGCGGCTGGCGCCTGGAAGCTCGGCCCGGCCTCCTTGCTCACATCCGCGAAGCGCGGGAACCCACCAGATGCGCCCAGATTGCGCAACACAAGATTCGGTTGCTTCGCCGGCATATGATCGATTTCGTCGGAGTTATCCAGGATCGAGGCGCAGGTGGCGAACAGATCCTTGTTGCCGTCGTTATCGAAATCGTAGATCCCGTTGCCCCAGGCGGTCCGTCCCGCAGTGGCGCGCGCCACGCCGGACGAACTGGTGATGTCGGCGAAGTCACGGCCGCGGTTGCGGAAGAGGGGGAAAGTATCGCCCACCATGGCAACGACGAATATGTCGGGCCGCCCATCATTATCCACGTCACGGAAATCGGTGCCCATGCCCGCGATGGATTTGCCATTCTCGTTGTAGGCCACGCCGCTCAGGATAGCCATCTCGCTGAACGTGCCATCGCGGTTGTTGTGGAGCAGGAAGTTACGGAAGGTGTCGTTCGAGATGAACAGGTCCGTGTATCCGTCGTTATCATAGTCGGCGAACGAGACGCCCATGCCCTTTCCAACCAGCTTGTCAATGCCCGATTTCACGGATACGTCGGTGAACGTGCCATCCCCGTTGTTGTGATAAAGGATGTTTGGCTGCCCAGTGTAGCTGTTGGGCGAACAGTACGCCCGGATCTCTCCAACTTTGCAGGGCGGCTCGGACTCGATGTTCCAGTTGACGTAGTTGATCACGATCAGGTCCAACAGCCCGTCGTTGTCGTAATCGAACCAGCCCGCGCTGATGCCCCAGGTCTTGCCCAGCTTCGGGTGCACTCCGGCCACGCCAGCTTTGGCCGTCACATCGGTGAACGTCCCGTCGCCGTTATTGTGGAAGAGCTGGTTGTGGTTGACGCTGGCGATATACAAGTCCTCAAAGCCGTCGTTGTCGTAATCGCCCGCCGCGACGCCCATCCCGTATCCGGCTCCCTGCAGCCCGGCCTTTTCGGTGACGTCCGTGAAAGTGCCGTCTCCGTTATTGCGGTACAGCCGGTTGTGATAAGCCGGGTCGGACTTGTCCATCTCCGGGAGCTTCGCGCCGTTCACGAAATAGATGTCCGGCAGTCCGTCGTTGTTGTAGTCGAACACCGCCACGCCTGCCAGCATCGTCTCTACCTGATGCTTCTGCGGGGTCACGCTATTGCGCATCCGATAGGCGATACCACTGCGCTCAATGGTGTTTTCAAAGACGATCTTCGGCGCATTTTGCGAGGGCAGCAGCCAGACACCGCCAAGGCCCACGAGCATCAAGAGTATGATCAGGCGCATGCTCAGTGAGGTTCCTCGATCATCGGGATTTGGTCAAAGTGCCGCCGGGAATACGCTGGCATCCATGTTTCCCTCATGCATGGTGCGCTCGAACGGGGCATCGAGGGAGAGGCGGTTCACCGGTACGCCACTCCCCGGTCCGAGGGGCCGTACTCAGCACCAGTTTACCCCCCTCGGCGATTACTCCGTAACCGGGCCGATCCAACTGTCCGCCGTTAACTGCGGCACCCGCAACGAAGCGGTTCATAGGGACAAGCTGCGTGCGTCTGTCGCGCTGCTCTGAAAGCCAAAATTTGAGCGCCTTGGTCTTGAATGAGCCTGCGGGATTCAGCTGTGCCGCAATTGTACTCAAATCCCGGGCTGATCTATTGAAGGCCCGGATTGGGTTCCATCTGATGATTGTCCGCGCTTCAACAGCCATAATGGGGGCTAGGGAAAGCTCCCTCGCACTATGCGGCGTTTCAGAGGATCTCGGGGGCGTCCTGGAGTAGTGGAGAGTAACCTCGTGTGAGTCCGGAATTCGAGTACACGGCTCCTGAAGATTGCATATGCCTGTCGGGAGACCCCGCGTGATTTCTCGCCAGTGCGAAGGTCTTGACACCGGCCGTGATGTCTATCATGATGGGTATCAAAGGACGTTCCCAATGGCCGTCACCGCAAAGGCTCGTGTATTCCGCAATGGCCGTAGCCAAGCAGTCCGTATTCCGGCCGAATATCGGTTCAACACCGAGGAGGTCTATATCGAGCGCAATTCCAAAACCGGAGCGCTTACTCTTTCAGAGAAGCCTCTCCGCCCCTCGCTGGACGAAATCTTCGCAGCGCTCGATGCTGCCGGCGCCGCGGAGTTTGAACTCGAGCGTGACCTTTCGCTGCCTGTCGAACGGGAGTGGATGTGACCGGCTCTGCACTCTATCTGCTCGAAACAAAAATCACAGCGTACATCGTCAGCGGTCGCTCGCCATCGGCGCGAGAGATGTTGAAGCAGACGCTTCAACATGCCGCAGTCGCGATTTCTACCATTACCGAAGCGGAAATTCTGTTCGGGCTGGAATTGAAACCGGAAGCCGCCCGGCTTCGTGCCTCGGTTGAGGCGCTGTTTCAGGCTGTCGAGATACGCTGCTGGGACTCTGCCGCAGCGCACGCATACGGAAGATTGCGCGGCCGCTTGAAGACTGTGGGGAAGAGCCTTGCCGAGATGGACCTGCTCATTGCCTCACACGCACTGGCTACCGGGGCAGTCCTCGTTTCCCATGACAAAGCATTTCAGCACGTGACTCCTTTTCTGACAGTAGTGGATTGGGCCACCGATCTCCAGGGTTCAACCTCTCCGAAACCGGCCGAGTAGGACGCCCCAGGACGCGTCGGAGAGGCTAGGGTAATGGTTTGGTATACCCCGATTGGGTTGGTTCTGATCCTGCGCAACGAGCACCGGCGTCGCGTTGATCGGTGCCTGATGCCGCTCCCCACGCATTCAATTCTCCGGGTCTTTGAGGCAGATACAGTGAGCTGGAATCATCGGACCGGACGTGAACATAACGGCTGGTAGTGGTGAATGAGCTATGGCCGAGCGTGGCCTGAAGCATATGCAGTCGAGTGCCACTATCGAGCGCCTGGCTCGCGTGGGCGTGGCGCATCCAGTGAGGAGATACCTTCTTGCCAAGCCCGGCGGCTCGCGCGGCCTGGGCGACGATTAGGTTGATCATCGACAGATCGAGCGGGCGCACCACGCGGCGCATCAGCGCCGACTCTGTGCCTACGAGTGTCTTTCTCCGGCTGGCAAAAACGGGACCCTCGGACGCCCCCCGTCGCGCAGCTCCAGCAGATCGCTCCAGAGCGCGGCGGGCACGAGCACCGCCCGGTTCTTCCCGCCTTTGCCAAAGACGGTTAACTGTCCGGCTTCCGGGGCGGCTGCAGGTCGCACCAGCGCAAGCCGGCCGCCTCGGCCCTTCGCACCCCGCAGGTATAGCGCACCTCGAGCAGCACCCGATCACGGCCCGTCGGCGCGTGGTCGATCAGGCTCCACACGTCTTCCGGGGTCAAGATTCGTTGTGCCAGCTCATCAAGTTCGGGGAGCGAATGCACGGCGGCGCCGACGTTGTAGCGCAGATAGCCGGTCTCCTGGGCGAAACTGAGCAGGCTCTTTACGGCCAGCAGCGCCGGGTTAACGGTCGCGGCGGCCGGCCGCTTGCGCCCGCTCCAGTCTCCGGCGAGTAGCCCCAAACTGTGGTGTGAACAACTCCGCCAGAGTGCTGAGTTCCTGTGGGCTGCCAGATTGTTCGAGGGGTGGGTTGCCGACGCCGCCGATGCAGCACGGAATCCGCATTCGATCCGCAACCAGAGATCTCTCGAATCGAATTTCGTGCCGCCAGATTGGAGCATCGACGTCGTGGAAGCGGTAGTCGTAGAAGAACCTCTCCTTGGGCAACAGCTTGAACTCGGAGAGGCGCACTTCAGCAGCCGGCAAAGTCGCGGCAGACGCCGTGGATGAGGCGCCGAGCGAGCGGCCGCGAAGAACGAATCGATCTGGATGAGAGTCGGTCCAACCGTGAATGCGGAAACGGTGCAAGTGTTCGCCGCTCCAATTGAACACCAGTTGGAGAATCTCATGGAGTTGGGCGACGCTGGTTTCGCTCGCGATCAGCAGACGCCGCCAGACCAGCGAACTCACGCCATAGAGCACGACCCGCAGTTGATAAAGTTCAGCCATGTGGGCAGGTTACCGAATCCAGTCCGCAAATCTCGCTCCCCCCCCGGAATCTTCCGCTCTCTCAAGTCACGACCACGACTGAAAGATTTCGCCGTGGGGGGCGCGGCATCATTGAAGCTCCGCCAACGCCGCGCGCGCTTTGGGGATCTGCTCCTTATATCGATTGGGAGGCGCTTTCGCCAAAAACTGTTCGAAGCTGGTACGCGCGCGGGCCTTGTCGCCCGCCATCCTGTAAAACAGGCCGAGATTGAAATGCGCTTCGACCAAGTCCGGGTCGAGTTCCACAGCCTTTTCGAAGTGGCGGCGCGCAGCCGCCTCGTCGTGCCGTTGGATGGCCAGCACACCGAGCGCGTTGTGGGCGGCGGCGTTGGATGGCTCGATGGCGACCACGCCGTTCAGGATGCGCTCGGCATCTTCCAGCCGCCCCTGCTCCATGTAAGCGGTAGCCAGTTTGCCCTGCGTTGCCGCGTTGGCGGGATTCATCCGCACGGACTGCTCGTACTCGGGGAGCGCCTCTGCTTTCTTTCCGGCGCGCACCAGCAAATCGCCCAGGCGCGAGTGCAACTGCCCGTTTTCGACGCCGTTTTGAAGCGCCGCCCGGTACAAATTCATGGCCTCGTCATAGCGGCCCGATTTCTCCAATTGCGCGCCGAGAGAATAGTACAGCAGCGGGTTGGAGGGGTCGAGGCGAACGGCCTTTTGCAGCAGTTCGATGCGGCGTGGCGCGGAGAGCCCGGACCGCGGCTGCTCAGAGTCTTCCATTAGCTTCAGAATGCCCACGCGATCCTTGGGATCGGCCCCCTGGCCGTTCAGATCGTAAGAGCGCGATGTAAAGCCCGACGTGTAGCCCAGGGATTTCAGTTGCGCCAGAGTGCGCTCATCCATCGGGGTCGTCTCGACCTTTTCCGACTTCGCCGAATGGCTGGCGGCAGCAAGTCGCGCTTCCAGCATGCGAACCTCCGAGGGATGCTCTGCCAGCACGTTCCTGGATTCCATTGGATCCCGACTGAGATCGTACAGCTCCGGCCTCGGCGCCCGAATATACTTCCATTGATTCGTGCGAATGGCGCGCAGCTCGGCCCAACCCAGATTGATTTTTGGATACAGCGTTTCGGCGTACGAAACGGCCGTTCCGGCGTCTTTGCCGCTGAACAGCGGAACAAGGCTCGCACCTTCGACTCCCGCCGGCGACGGAGCGCTCAGCAGCTCCAGGATAGTAGGCAGCAGATCAATAGTCCGGGCTTGCTGCGGCACCCGCAGCCCGGGCGGGACTCCCGGGCCGGCGAGCAGGAAGGCAATACGCAGCGTCGAATCGTAGAGGAAAACGCCATGGGAGTACTCGCCGTGTTCGCCCAGGCTCTCCCCGTGGTCTGAGAGCACGGCCACAAGCGTCTTCTCTGGCGGCGATTTGCGCCGGAGGCTCTCCATCAGGCGTCCGAGTTCGTGATCGGCGTAGGCAATTTCGCCGTCGTAAGGGTGATCCTTGTACTGTTCGCGGAATGGAGACGGCGGAGCATAGGGAGCGTGCGGGTCGTAGAGATGAACCCACAAGAAGAACGGCTTGTCACTCCGGCCGTCCAACCACTTCACGGCATGGTCCACGGTGTCGCCCGCGCGGCGTTCGGCATCCTCCAGAAATTCCTGTGCATTGCCCGGCCGCGGCATCTGATCGTCGTAAACGTCGAAACCGTGATCGAATCCAAAGCGCTTTTTCAACACCGCAGAGCTGATGAAAGCGGCGGTGTCCCAACCCTTCTCCTGCAGCAGGCTGGCTAGAGTAGGAGTGGACGGCGAAAGGACGAATCCTCCGATATCCCGCACTTTGTGGGTGGGCGGGTTGAGGCCCGTGAAGATGCTGGCGTGGGAAGGCGGGGTTAACGGGGTCTGGGTAACGCCGTTCTCAAATAGAACGCCGCTCTGCGCGATTCGATCAAGGGTCGGGGTTTCGATCCTGCCGTAGCCATAGCAATGCAGATGATCGGGACGGAGCGTGTCGAGCGTGATGACGACGATGTTGAGCGGGCGCAAGGAGTGGGGGGCCGATCCGCCCGGGCGTTGGCAGGAGACCATTGCGCCCAGAGCGCACAGGCACCCGAACAAAGCCTTCGGGTGGACGGCGGAGGGAAGCCGCATCGCTTCAGGATATATCCAAAACTGGGTGTTTTTGACTGAAACCGCGAAAAGTCCATTTTGGGTTGGAAACCCGTCGACTCTTGGCGTCTCGTGCCTTCCAGAAAACCGGTCTTTTCTTCAGAAAAAGGCCCTGCCAGCATTCCGAAATGCGCCTCAACTCGTCAATCTATCAACGACAGCGAATCGTGTGTGAATGCCGAATGGAGTTTTCGAGAAGCCTGCCAGCGTCACGGATGCCGGGCGAATTGAGTTCGGTAACGGTATGAAAACACAACGACGGCTACGTGCAGATCGGGCGGCGCTTGGGTCGCTTCGGCCGCAATTTGACTTTTCGCGGTTTCAGTCAAAAACACCCTGATTCGATTGCCTTGATCTTCGTTGTAGGATCGCACCAGGGAACTGGGCAACTGCCTTCCAGGTCGCGTCCCCTTGGCGGCGGACAATGACGCATCTATCTTCTTATCGAGTGTAAGAGCCGGAAACCGGCAGAAACGCGGCGATTTCGGCCGGCGGTCTTAAGGAGAATCCATGCGCTTCCGCGGTGCCTAACGCTGTGGAGCCGGACATGGGGCTGTGCTGTTTTCGGGGCCCCTGAAACATAAACATTCTGATCACTCAAGCCTTCAGCACGATTCCGATGCACGCGATCAGTAGCAGCAGCTGGAGCGGTCAGAAAAGCTTCACGGGTCGATTGTATCGTAAGCCGTTGCGCGCCGATCAATTGTGGCGCGGCCGGTCGGCTCCGCGGGCGCGTTGGAAATCATCCATTTCATGAGCGGCGTTGATACGGTCGATGGGGTTGCCGCTCTGGTAAGCGGGCGGAATGGTCTGCGCGATGCGAGCGGCGACCCGGGCATTCTCAAGATCGGCCAACTTTCTGAAATAGGCGCCGAACTCGGTGAGGTTGGCGAAGCGCGGGGTGTGCGGGGATGCCAGGATGTTGGCCATGGCCTTACCCAAACCAGAGACACGCAGCAGTTGGATGGCGCGCTCGCGGCTGCGCGGAACGCCGTCGCCAATGTCGTATGCGATTCCCATTTCGAATTGCGCCTTGTCGAAGCCCTGGTTGGCACTCGCCATATACAGTTGACGCGCCTTCGCGTGATCCTTGGGAAGACCGCCGTCCCCTTCGTCATACATCCCCGCCAGGGCGTATTGCGAGGCTCGATGGCCTTGCGCCGCGGCCAGACCGAACCAGTGTGCCGCCGCCAAGTCGTCAGGTTTGACGCCGTTGCCATCCTGGTACGCGATGCCGAGAGTGGCCTGCGCGCGGGGGTGACCCATGCGGCCAGCCTGCAGGAGCAGCGGCATCGCCTCGCGATACTGATTGCGCTCGATGAGAGTCAAACTGCGCTGCCACATGGCTTCGGCCTCGGCTTTTTGCGCCGGTGTGAGGGAGGACGGCGGCACGGTGGGATAATAGGACGCGGGGTTGGAGCCACGATTCCTGCCATCGCCGGAGCCCGCGCCGTCCCGGTGATCGAGGCGGATCTGTCCATAGTTGCCCTTGAGTTCGCGCGAGCAGTTCACCTCAGTGCGGCTGTACATGGTGCAGTAGTTCACTTCGTTGAGCAGTTGGTTCAGCCGTTCCGCCGGAACACTGTACGTGAAAGCACACGGATTGGCGCCGCCGCCGTAGTAGTTGGTGGAGTTCGGGCCCCCACCATTGGCAGCACCGCAACCGCCATTGGGAGCGGCGGGCTGCCTCGGCTGCTATGCGAAAACCGCAGTGGAAGCCAGCAAAATGGTAGCTAGCAGAAAGGGTCGACGCATGTTTCTTTCTCCTCCGGATGACGCTTACCAATCTCCCCCACAGGATACCTTGGATTTCCCTTCCCGGGCGAGAGGTAGGGTACTGCCATTGCGGATAGTGAGATCCTAAAATAGATGGCTAAGAGTACACAACGGCAGATCGATCGCTGGCTGCGCCGTTTTAACCCTTAAATGGTATTATCGTATTCGTCCGTTCCAGCAAAGTATTCGATCGCCTCGGGCACGCCTGCTGTAGTCAGGATTTCCCGCGCATCTCCAACCTCGCTTGCCGTGCCGTGCATGATCACCAGGAACTTGTCGGCCTTGAGCGCTGCCTCCATCCTCAACACGCTGTCTTTCGGAATCCCGAAGTTGTACAAGGCCGCTCCGATCGCGCTCAAGCCCTCGAACACAAATGCGCCTTCCAGCGCGCCTACAATCCAAACGACGAGCGGGCCAGCCACCAACGTCGGCCCAAGTCCCGGAATGACGAAGAAACCGGTGCCTGCTCGCCACCAGCCCCGGAGACCAGCCCAGAACGCGCCCATCTTGCCCCAATAGGAGTGCATCAAGAAGTCGGGGAGTCACGCGGCTTTCTTTCTGAACTGCGGGTACCACCGACGGAATACGTCCACCAGCTCGTCGTTCAAGACTTTGGTCCGGGTCTGTAACAAGAGGTGGGCGCCTCGCAAGGTCCACCCCATCTGCTGCTTCTTCACGAATCGCCTTCTCCGGCCGGACTGCTCCGTTTTCGTGCAGCCAGCGATGAGGTCTCCCGGTTCTCGTGCATGCAGTTTCTCAGCGTGCCTGGGGTCTACGACTACGTGGGACCGGCGGCAGTCTCGCGTTAACGACCGCCACCGTACTGCCTTCCCCTGTGTCAACAGGGTCGGCCTCCCAGAACCTGTTTTCGAAGCTCGATACCCAGCCCACTGATGCCTCTCGCTTACGCTTCGATCACGGCCTCACGGCCGCCACCGCAAAACTAGAGGCCAGGTGGTTCGCTACTCCTTTCCTGTAGGACTCTTTCATTCCCTACTACATGCCGGTTTATCCCGGCGCACTGACAGACCAGTCGCGGTAGGGACGATCATCGCTGACCGCCCCCCGCACAGATCCGTACGAGCGCTGCTAACGCATACGGCTCCTACCTCGGATGTGTGGCGTCAAAGCGCACGTCGGGATAAGGGTG
>Ga0302320_10010899_pt1 | contig 19330 bp, 15 predicted proteins | sample Bog_T0_3_FD_202130 | JGI IMG/M metagenome (GOLD analysis project Ga0302320, IMG submission 202130) | Peat permafrost microbial communities from Stordalen Mire near Abisko, Sweden - Bog_T0_3 | ecosystem: Environmental > Terrestrial > Soil > Wetlands > Peat | place: Sweden: Abisko, Stordalen Mire... | reverse complement strand
GCCTCGTCACAAGGCAAATTCAAAAAGCCTTTCGCACAGTTGGAACAAGACCAGATCGACGCACTTCTCAAGCCCTGGCTGCGTACTTGGATGACCGACCATCCCCCCACCGATCCGCACGCCGGCTTTCTCAGCGTGGCGCACGATGATATTCGCAACGCCACGATCCATTCGAAGGCATGGAAGGACGCCAACGCAGCCAATGCCGACGAATCCACGCAGGAAAGCTTGTACTGGTCACCGATTGAGCCGGACGTCTATGGAGAGAGCTTCGCTCATGGCGTGACGATGACGCCGGCAGCCGCTGCCGGCAAAGCAGCCAAAGGCATGCCCGTTTATCGGCGCTAGCGAGCCCACAAACATCGACAAACAGCGACAGGAAATCATGACGAATGAAATCTACGATGTGCTGATTATCGGATCGGGGCACTCCGGCGGCATGGCCGCAAAGATCCTTACGGAAAAAGGCATTCGCTGCCTCATGTTGAACGCCGGCCCGGTCGCGGACGTAAGCCGCGACACTCGTCGCGAGCCCGCCAGCGATTTGCCGTATCGCGGTTTCAGGCCACCCCGCCACGTGGACCACGTTTTCCAGGCTAATGAATTCAACGCCAACGTCTGGGTGGACGAGCAGGAAGTTCCTTACACGCAGGTTCCCGGACAGCCCTATAACTGGGTGCGCGTTCGCCTGTTCGGTGGCCGTTCTCTGTTCTGGTCCCGGCAATCGTTTCGCATGAGCGACTACGAATTCAAGGCAAAATCTCACGACGGCTACGGTGAAGATTGGCCGATCAGCTACGCGGAGCTTGCTCCGTACTATAGCCGCGTTGAGGAAATATTTCGCGTCGTGGGGGCGATGGACGGGCCACCGCAAATGCCGGACGGCCATTTCATCCTCGACGATGAGCCTTGGACTCCGTCTATGCAGCGCTTCATCGCAGCTGCAAAACCGATGAACATTCCTGTTTGCAAGCAGCGCGCGGCGCAAGGTCGCGATGGGCTCGCCAGTTCTGTGAATCTTTTGCTCCCAGACGCCGAAAAGACCGGCAAGCTCACGTCAGTCGCGAATGCTGTGGTGCGTCAACTCACCGTCGACAAAAATACTGGACTGCCCGACGGTTGCCACTTTGTGGATCGGCTCACTCGGCACGAAATGAGCGTCAAGGCGCGCGTCGTCGTCCTTGCAGCCGGTACGCTCGAGAGTACGCGGCTGCTTTTGAATTCCAATCTCGCCAACTCCAGCGGGCTGGTCGGCCGCTATCTGATCGATCAGATTTATGGTGCGGGCGTGGTGTGCTCCGTGCCTGAGGCGCGCAATGTCAAGGGCAAGCAACTGATGGGTGGCAGCGCCATCATTCCCCGGTTCCGTAACATCGATACCAAACATCCATGCTTTTTGCGCGGCTACGCATTCAACGTATCCAGCCGAACTGGCGGTCTTGAACCGCGCAACTTTGCTGCCTACGGCGCTGAGCTCGAGCGCAAACTCGAGGAATACCACGGCAGCGGATTCAGCATGAATATCATGGGCGAGGTTCTCTCGCGCTACGAGAATCACGTCCGCATCAACAAGGAAAAAGTGGATGCGTGGGATATTCCCGTGCTGCATGTCGACGCAAAATACACCGACAACGAATACAACATGGCCAAAGATGCGGTTGAAACGGCATCTGCCCTCGCAGAAGCTGCAGGCTTTGAAGTGCTGGCAAAGAATCCGATTCCCAATCCTCCGGGCTACAGCATCCACGAGCTTGGAACCTGCCGCATGGGCGATGACCCAAAGCATAGCGTGCTCAACAAGTGGTCGCAGAGCCACGACCACAAGAATCTTTTCGTCGTGGACGGTGCGGCTTTCACGAGCGGCGCATGGCAGAACCCGACGATGACAATCCTTGCTCTGGCGATGCGCGCATCGGAGCAGCTGGCGGCCGAGATGAACAAGCGAAATCTGTAAGAACATGAATTGTTTGAGCGACGCCTTGGCCGGAGGTCTGGCAGAACGCCCTGCACTCACCGTCTTTGCCACGACACGATCAACGCGACAAGGTTGGTCGACTGCGCTTAGCGGGCTTCAGGAGCGTCCAGAGCAGTTTAAGATCTAGCCAGGGAGAATGATCTTGCTGCTCTGGACATCTTTTCTCATCGCGTTCAGCGTTCTGCTTCCGCTGATCAATCCGCTGGGATCGGCCCTGGTGTTCCTGGGGTTGGCAGGCGATGCCTCAGCCACTGTTTATCGATCGCTCGCTCGCCGAATCGCGATCAATAACGTCATCTTCCTCTTCATCATTGAAGTCCTGGGCGCAACCATCCTTCGTTTCTTTGGCATTTCCCTGCCTATTGTTCAGGTTTCGGGAGGCATTGTCATCGCGGCGATGGGATGGTCAGTGTTGAACGAAAGAGACGCGCGCGCCAATTCCAGAAACAAGCAGGAAGAGACCGAGGTGCGGGACGAAACGAAAATGGAAGATCTTGAGCACAAGGTCTTTTACCCGTTCACGTTTCCGATCACGTCAGGGCCCGGAACTCTCGTGGCAGTGCTGACACTCACCGCGCATATCTCGGACAAAAACCTTTCCAAGAATATTCAGGCCCATGCAGGTGTCTTTCTTGCGGTGGTGGTGCTGAGCCTGCTTGTTTATTTGTGCTATGCCTACGCACCCAAAATCACGAAGGTCATTCCGCCGTCTACGGCACACGGAATCTTGCGTGTTGTTGCGTTCATTCTGCTGTGTATTGGCGTGCAGATCGCATGGAACGGGCTCTCCGTTCTGCTTGGCAATCTAATCCGACCGTAAACCGAACGTAGAAGTTGGATTGCTTCGAGCTGCCCGGGAATTCAAAACGGCGCATTCCCTCCAATACGGGCCGCATGGAGGGGAACCATGATGAGCAAACGAGCACAGTATTGCCCATGCGCCCATGGGAAGCTCTTAGGATGAACGAACATATTCGCCATGACCATGAAAATCTTCTTTCGAGTCTAACGGGCGGGAAACTGCCACGGAACCTCAGTTGGAGTTCCGTTGTCGACCTTATCGCGCAGATCGGGGAGGTGCAGCCGCACGGCAACGATGAGTTTGCTTTTGTGGTCGGCACACAAAAGGACTTCTTCAAGCGGCCCAGCACGCATAACCTGGAGGTTGAAGAGATCTCAAGACTGCGCAAATTCCTGAAAGATGCCGGCGCCCTCGGAAAACCAGTCAAGGTTCACCCGGTAGGCCGCATGGTGGTTGTGATCGACCATCATGCCGCTCATATCTACCACGATCTAGGCGACAGCCAGCCTGAAGGCGAAGTCATTGTCAAGCCTTACGATCCGTTTGGATTCCAACACCACCTGGTCCACCGCAAAGAAGCCCACTACAAGGGCGAACATGTTCCTGAAGAGAATTCGTACTATGAGGAGATCGCCGGCTACCTAGTCCAAGCCGAAGCGATCATCCTGATTGGGCATGCAACGGGGAAAAGCAGCGCGGTCGAGTTCCTGAGCGGATTCCTGAAGTCGCACCATCCAGAGACATTTCAGCGCATCATCGCGACCGAAACGGCAGATCTCTCAGCATTGACAGAGCCCGAGATCGAGGCCATTGCGAAGAAGCATATTCGTGCAAGTGCAGTTCAGGCGTGAGCGATGAGGAAGCAATGCAACGGCAAGATTCGAACGACAGGATTCAAACGGTCTCCGCCGATACCTTCGACGAGTCGATCTTGAGGGGCGTTGGGCCAATCGTAGTCGAGTTCATGTCCTACTCATGTGCCCATTGCAGGGTACTCGAACCGAACATCCAACGGGTTGCCGAGATGGTGGGCCCTGAGGAGAAGATCTTCAGGGTTAACATTGCGACCGACCAGGAACTTGCAGGCGCTTACGCTATCGAGGGCACGCCCACATTGATCATGTTTCTGAATGGAGAGGTGGTCGGGCGGGACGAAGGGCCAGGACCGTCTGTTTCGAACATCCTGAGTGTCGTCAGACAGCCTTATGGATCATGAGACGAGCCTGACTTATGCAAGCGAAACAAGAAATTGCGCCAATCCTGCTATTCAACGATGAATGCGGCGTCTGTCGCAGCATTGCGCATTGGGTACAGAAGTCCTTGCAGCCGGGAACAGGCGAGGCTGGCCTGAAAGTACGACCGATTGGCGAAGATCCGGCTGAGCTGCGGTCACTCAATCCGAGACTTGATATCTGGGATGCCTACGGCACAATCCATCTGCTGATGCCGGATGGATCCATGAGGCTGGGGGGAGTAGCCGTGGCTGAAGTTTTGCGAAGACTGCCGAACACGAGGTGGTTTAGCGGGATTTTCGGGCTCACCCTCTTTGGATTCCGGCCATTCCAAACTGTACTCAACCTGGCCTATGCGGTCCTGGCTGACATACGGCCGATTTTTGGCTGTGAAAGTTGCGGCACTCCAAGCCCCTGGGTGCGGCCCTTACGATGGATCGTTAAAACAGTATCGTCAATCTTTGGAAAAGGGCAACCTAAAATTGCTGGTCCCCACTTTACTGCTTTTTCTCCTTCCATCCGAGCGCAGCAAGTGAATAGCACATCTTCTGTTCGCGATTGATCGTCCATTTGCGGAGGCCGATTTTGCCAAACAAGGGTCGGCCCGTAGTCCCCTGCATTCAAGACAATCCGTTCCTACGGAAGAGCGCGGAGGGGAAAACTAGTGAACGCCCTCGAGACCAAGCGAAGTGATCGCTGTCGAATTCAAGACTAACCAACTTTAAGAAAAGCCATAATTTGAGCTCTTCGCTCCTTGAGTCTCTTGCGAAAACTGAAGGAGCGAAGAGCTACAGGACCTACAAACTAGAAGGTGAAGCGTCCGCTGAACTGCAGCGAACGTGCGCCCTGAGTTGGTGAATACGGAGGACCGAAGGAAGTGATCAAACCGAACGTACCGTAATTGCCCGAAGCTACGTTTGCGTTGGACGGTACGGTGGTGCCCGGGTTGTTGAGGTTCAAATACGCATGGTTGAGGAGGTTGAAGGCCTCGACGCCGAACTTGAACTCAGATTCGCGGTAAACGCGGAAGCCCTTGAAGAAGTTGGCATTGATGACCGACGTGCCAGGCCCCCGGAACTGGTTACGATGCGTGTTTCCGAAAACCGGTGAGGCGATGGCGGTATTTGAGGCGTTAAACGCCGGCTCGACCGGGTTGGCAAACGAGGCCGGATTGAACCACGGCTTGCCGCCGGAAATTGTTTTGTCGCCGAACTTCCGGTTGTGGCCGCCCTCGAGCTGATAAGGGGCAACCAATTGAGCATAAAGCGTGGTGCCCGGTGCATTGAGCGTATTTGAGTTGGCGGATACAGAGAACGGCAAGCCACCGAAGTAGCTGAACTGGCCGCTTAACTTCCAGCCGCCCACGATCTCCGAGAGCAAGCCAGAGTTGGCCCACTTCTGGCCGTAGCCGAATGGCAGAGCGTAGATGCCCCAGATCTGGAGGTTGTGCTTCTGATCCTGATTGGCTGACGCCCTGTTCATCTTGTAATACCCAGGATAGTTGAACACCGGGCCTGACGATCCCGTCCCGGAGCCATTGTCAGCATAGTTGAAGGCGTGTGAATACGTATAGACCACGCCCAGCGAAGCGTTCGTGCCTGCATTGTGGGTCAATTGCGTTTGCAAGGCGTTGTAGTTGGCGCTGAAGAGGGGTCCATTCATGGTAATGCCACCGGTGTTGTAGAGTCCGGCAGAAGTAGCACATGTTGACCAACCGTTTGCGGCGCAAGTTTGCCAGTTGATGATTTCATTGACGTTGGTTCCGGGAGCCGAACCGCCCGTGCAACTGCCGGTCAAACCGGTGAGGGTGGTATTCCATTGTCCGTTGGCCATGCAAGGTGTGCTGGCACTGGGTAGTGGCGCCGCATTGTAGGGACTGACGTTGGTCTGTTGGCGTACGAACAGATCACCGACATAGCCCACGTTGGCGACGAAACTCTTGCCTAGGTCGCGCTGGATAAACAGGTTCCAGCTCTCGATATAGCCACGGCGGAAATTCGGCCACAGGGCGTTCGTGCTCTGAGCGACCGGCAACGCCACATAGCCTGATGAGTAATTGGGGACGACTGGAATCGGGATGCCATAGGTGAGAGACATGGCGGCATTGCCATTCCCTGGGTCGACTGCGATGGTTCCCGGTCCGACTGAGGCGTAGTTGGGCGCCAAATCGAAGGGGTATTCATCGCGAAGCTCGCGCATGCTGTCCGGGTCGACGGTCATGCCGGCGCCGGTGCGAATGACGGTTTTTTCGTTGAGGCGATAGGCGAAACCTACACGAGGCGCAAAGAATCCAAAGCCGGTATCGACCCCTGCATTCTTGGGGTTGCCCATGATGCCGCCGATCTCAACGTTCGATGACTGAGGCCTGTTGAGATACACCTCAGAGATGCCGGTGTGATCGCGGTACGCCGCGGGATACTTTTCGTAGCGCAGGCCGTAGGTGACGGTCAGCTTCGAAGAGATTGACCACTGATCCTGTGCGAAGAAGCCAAGTTCGGTCCAGCGCAGCGCGTTGGGATCGTAAATTTGCTGCGCCTTTTGAACGGCATTGCCGTTTCCGTTGGAGTTGGGCAGGCCCAGAAGGAAGTCGGCCAGATCGTTGTAAGCATTGACGCCGCATGACGAAGTGGAACCGCCGCAAGTCATGCCGCCGGCGAACAGGAACCCACCGCGGGGGTTGGAAACGCCACCTCCGGTGGAGGGCTGGAAGTGGTTCAGGTCGAAATGGTAGTAGGTGAAGCCAGTCTTGAACTGGTGCTTACCTTTGACAAGACTCAGGTTTACGTCGCCGGTGAATTGGTTGTCGCGGAAGACGAATGGGTTCGCGGTGCTGGCGTTCCCGATGGTGGTGAACGAGCTGTTAAAGCTGAAGACCGGCTGCCCCCAATAGTCTGTGTCGTTCGGATTCGCGCTGAGGTTCGTTCCGGGAATACCCAGCACGTTCAGTCCGTAGTTCTTGTCGGCCAGGTCGAGCAGGGATTGTGCGCCGGACCATTGGCGGGTGTAGCCGAAGTCGGCGTCAATTACCATGGTGGGGCTGAGGGTGTGGCTGAAACCGAGGCCCACATTCTGGATTCTGCCATGTCCTGCGCCGGGCTGGCCGCCGTCAAGCGGGGCGCCCCCCGCAGGTCCGAGCGGCTGAGGATCGAGGTTCTGGAACGGCTCAATGCTGTACTTGCCAAAGAACTGCGTGTTGTCGCTGGGAATGTAGGTAATCTTTGCGTCGTTGCTGGTCTTGTTGCTGGCAGCAGCGGCGGTGGCGCTGTAGTCCTGGTTCATGAAGTTGTTGATCTGGCTCGCGCTCGGCGTACCGATCGAGGCCGCGATCTTGCTGAGGTTGGCAATCATGGTCTGCGCCGCGGTGGACTGGCGTGCCGTGGGAATCGTATTGACGTTGTTGCCGGTCTCGCCATATTCGGATGTGAAGGTCGGGCGGCAATTATAGTTGAGGTATCCCGCAGTATAAGTGAGTGTCGGGCAGTTGGCTGTCGGAGTAAATGAGCTAACCCATGCTGCTGTCGGCTGCGGATCGTACAAGGTTGTCAGCGATGCCGCCTCTGAGAAGTTGCCGCCGATCATGTTACTGTCTGGCACGGTCAGCGGGGCGCCGTTGGCTGCCTTGCGATCCGTGGTGCGTTCCCAGTTGTCGAAGAAGAACAGCTTCTTCCTACCGGTGAGGATCTTGGGCAAGTACACCGGGCCGCCAATATTGCCGCCAAACTCGTCGAACACATTCTTCGGAACCACTCCGGTGGTGGTCGTATAAGGGCGGGCGTTGATGGAAGCGTCCTGGTAGTACCACCAGGCGCTGCCGTGGAAGTCATGCGATCCGCTCTTGGTCGAGATCTTGATCGAGGCTCCGCCCGCCTGGCCTTGCTCGGCGGTGAAGTCGCTGGTGGTAATACTGACGTTCTCGATGGAATCCGCGGGAGGAACGTAGGCGATCAGGTAGGGCAGCCATCCGTAGTAGTTGACTGCTCCATCGATACGCGTGGTGTTGCCATTCATACTCATGCCGTTGACATTGACCGACATGGCGCGCGAAGGATTGGAAGCGGGCGAATTTTGCTCCTTCACCGATGCCCCGCCAGGGATGAGTGTGTACAGAGCCTCAAAGTTGCGACCCGCGGAGGAAGTCATGGGCATTTGGCCGAGCTGTGTCGAGCTGATTTCCGCGTTTACTTCCGCGGTTTCGGTTTGCAGTTCTGCAGCCGCCTCGGTGACCGTTATCTCCGTGGAAACGGTGGCCGGCGCCAGGGTGATGTCTCTGCGCACCTGACGGTTGACTTCCACCTGGATGTCTTTCTGCGCGTATCCCGCAAAGTTCCCGGTCTTTGGAACCGACAAGGTATACGTGCCGGGGAGTACGTTGACAATCTGAAATGAGCCGACGCCGTCCGTTTTGTCGCTGCGGATTTGTCCGGTGCCCTGGTCGGTAATGGTTACGGCGATACCGGGAATGACGGCGCCGGTTTTGTCGCTGACGGTTCCCGTCAACGAGCCGTAGAGTATCTGCGCATGAGCCACGCTGGCAGAAAAAATGACTGCGCACAGCGCGACTCCAAAAAGAAGCGTTTTGAACGCGTCCCGTCTAACTCGGAAATTCACTGATGGCCTTCCTGGCATGTTGCCTCCTGAAAGTATTGGTTGTGTTGCACAGCCGAATCTGGAAAACGGATTCTTTCTCGTTGAATCAGGCTCCGCTGCTCTCTTGTTCCTGGCCCAAATTGCCCGCATGCCTCGGCTCGCCGAGGAAGCGGGATGATTCGGGAATCATCTTGCGCGATAAATGTTCTCGTAGTGCAGGCACCCAAGCGCCCGATTCTATCGACAAATAGAACGCGAAAAAATCGATTTACTGGCTGCGCACAAATCTTATGGAGATGGAGGGAGGTTTGGCATGGTACAGATGTACCACTGGGGTCGGATGACCCATCCGAGTGAAGTGTCCCGATTTCGGCCCGGTGATGAACGGCAAGGCGCAAGAATCCAGAGATATGACCCGCTTAGCCGCGAAGACGGAGATAGAACAGACTCTCGCGAAGGGCTACAGTGGGATTCCTCGGACATCGCGCTGCTTCTATATACTCACAGCGCATGCACTCTACAGTTCGGCTGTTCGGAATGTGGTTCGGTGAACGCATGAAACGGCGGGATTCCATCATGGCAGCCTTAGCGGTGGCTGCCTCGCTCCTTATGTCGGCATGCAGCGAGGGGCCGCGCTCAGTGGCCGTTATTCCTCGGACTACCGCTACCCTTTTATGGGAACCGCTTCATATGGGCGTGGCCGAAACGGCGCGGGGAAGCGGCCTTCATATCTATTGGAACGCTCCTCCGGACGAGACCGATCCCGTCAAGCAATCGGACCTGTTGTTGTCTTGCGGCAAAAGAGGCTTTCGCGGCGTGATCTTTGCGCCCGACCAGACCTTCGCCACGCGCAGTACGGTTCTTCAACTTGTGTCGAGTAAAATGCCGGTCGTCCTAATCGACGACGATCAGGGACCGGCGCCTGGTCCCTATCTTTCGTATGTCTCCACCGACGAACAGATTGGCGCCGACCTTGCCGCAACCCGCATTGCCGCAATCCTTCATGGCCACGGTTCGATCGCGATCACCGGGATCAGCACAAGCCTCGAAGGCGGGGTGTCGAGGGAAGCGGAACTTGAAAAAGCGCTCGCGCTCCGTGCGCCGGGCGTAAAAATTGTGCAAAGGCGATTCGGAGACGCACTGATCACGCATCAACAACAAATTGCACAAACGATTCTGGAGCGCAATGAGCCCGTGAACGCCATCGTCGCGCTCACAGGCGCGGCAACCCGCGGGGCCTTCTACGCCAAGCTTGCCGAGAATCCACGATCCACAATCCCGATCGTGGGCTTCGACCAGGACATTCTGGTCCCGATCCTAAGCGGCGACGTGGACTCCATCGTTGTGCAAGACACCCGGGCTATCGGCCAGATCGCGATGCGAAATCTCATGGCCCAGATCAAGGGAGAATCCGTTCCAGGCTTTACGCGAGTCCCGCCTCTACTGCTGACGCGAGAAAACTTCGATTCCCCAAAAATACAAAGTCTTTGGGAGTTCTCGAGTTATCGTTGGAGCTCTCAATGATCTCAAGGTTGTCCGGCACTGCGAGAGTGACTATTGTTTGTATCCTGTTGGCCATGGCCGCGGCAGGCGGAGTTACGGCGATGCTGCTTCAACAGCGCGCCAAGGGCCGCGCCGCCTCACGTCCCTATGTCGCCGACTTTTCGCAATCGAGCGACTGGCTGGCATTGGGAGGCGCCTGGACAGCCAAGGGGGATTCGGCTGCAAATACTTCAGAAGAACGCGGTGCACGACTCATGAACCGGTCGATTGTGCGCGAAGACTACCAGGTCGATTCTGACCTCCGCCTCGACAATCCGTACGGCGAAGCCGGCTTGATTTTTCGCGCCTCGGAGGCCGGCGAAGAGGGGGTGGATGCTTACCATGGGTATTTTGCGGGGGTACGGCCCACCGAAAGAGTTCTGGAGTTCGGACGAGCCGACTTCGGCTGGCAGTTGCTTGCTCAGAAGGCATTGCCCGAGTCGGCCGATCCCACTCAGTGGACTCACCTGCGTGCAGTGACCGTCGGCTGCGATTTTGGAGTCACCGCAACCTTCAGCGATGGCAGTTCCACATCTCTGGCCGCGACAGATCCATCCTGCATTGGATCGGGTCAATCCGGCCTTCGGTCCTCGCTGACGGCGGTCCGATGGAGGAACCTGCGCATCGCTCCCGCGGGACAGGAAGATCTCCGGCCTTTTCAACCACTCCTTGCGCTCCACCAAAACGACTCCACCGAAGGTGCTGCCCTCAACTTCACGCCTGAGGCCATTGAACGATATATTTCCCTCACCAGCATTCAGGCCAGGCAACATGAGGTTCTGCCTGGCGTTCGGCTGGTTCATGACTTTCTCACGTCTCCCGGCCGCCATCCCGGGGTCACGCTTCAAGGCGAGATTGTTTCCGTTCCGCCGCTCGTTGAACTGCAGGACGACTCGGGAACGATTACGATCGCGGATTATCAATCCGAGAAACCATTGAAATTGGGAGACGTGGTTGAAGCGCAAGGCACGGTTGTTTCCGAGCGTTTCAGAAGCCACCTGGAGGATGCCAAACTCCGCTTGCTTTGGTCCGATACGCCATTCCCTCCGCTGTCAGTGAGCGCTTCGCAACTCATGGACGGGACGTTTCGCGGAAAGGCCGTTACGCTGGAAGGAACACTTGTTTCTGCCACCGCAACCCATGGTGGATACGAACTTCTGCTGAGCGACCAAAGTTTCTTGTTTCGAGCCCTTGCATCGAACGACTTTCGGACCGACTTCGCCGCGCTGGAGCCGGGTAGCCGCTTGAGGATTCGGGGTGCCGCAACTTCCGTCGAGAAGTATACGAATAACCTGTATCCGTTCACGGTTCTCACCGACCGTGTTGAGGTGCTGCACGGCCCTCCCTGGTGGTCGACACGGTATATGCTATGGCTCTTGCTGGCCGCCTCCCTCGTCTTTGTTCTCACCCAATTCCTGCTCCATCGGCTGCAGCAGTGGCATCTTCGCTCGGTGCTTCGGGAAAGAGAGCAGTTGGCCATGGAAATGCACGACACGCTGGCGCAGAGTTTCGCCGGAATTGCCTACCAGCTTCAGGCTGCAAGTCACGAAAAACGTGGTGAAAGCCAAGTGCAGGCGCATATTGAGAATGCGTTGAAGATGGTCCATGTGAGCCACAAAGAGGCGCGGCGCACGATCTCTACCCTGCGTCCCCAGTACAGGGATGCGGCCGCCATCGTCAGTTCGCTCAAAGAGACTGCCGAAAGTTTGAGCGACGGGGGAGATCTGAAAATCGATGCGTCCATGAAAGGGAGAAACCAAACGCTTCCTTTGCCGACTACGGATGCCTTGTTCCGCATTGGCCAGGAAGCTATCAGCAACGCAATTCAACACAGCAGGTGCCAGACCCTTACCATTTCCCTCAATCTTTCTCGACGCGAAACAAGCCTGACAATCCGCGACGACGGCCGGGGCATTGCTGGTGACGAAATCCACGAGGGACTTGGGATGGAAGGCATGAAAAATCGAGCGGCGAAGGTCCGCGCGGAACTTGAAGTGACAAGCGTTTCCGGTGCAGGGACCACTGTTTTTGTCCGCATACGCCGCTAGCCGCCGCCGAGTTCGCCAAGCCCGTGATATTCTCAGGTTTTTAGAGGCACGCTCGGATTCATTCTGATTTCCAGGGCCGTGATTCCTGTTCCCAATGAGCAAGTCAAGATGAAAATTCGTGTTCTGCTTGTTGACGATCATCCCATCGTCAGATTTGGTCTAGCCGCATTCCTCGAACTCCATGACGACATTGAAGTGGTGAGCGCCGCGGCCAACGGCCATGACGCGCTTGCCATACTCAACGAAACTGCCGTAGACATCCTGCTTATCGATTTGAGGATGCCGGGCCTCTCGGGTATTGAGGTTTTAGAGAAGATCAGGACGATCGCCCCGAAAACGCGCTCGATTGTTCTATCCAGTTATGAATACGATGAAGAGATCTATGCGGCCGTGAAGGCGGGCGCCAAGGGCTATCTGCTGAAGGAAGGCCCAGCGGATGGCATCGTCGATGCGATTCGCGTGGTCCATCGGGGGAAGGATTCGTTCCCTCGTCGAATTGCGGAAAGCCTCTCGAAAAGGGACCTGTCGGCCAAATTGAGCATTCGAGAAAAGGAAGTCCTTGCGCTCGTCGCCAAAGGCCTGACGAACAAAGAAGTCGCAGGATCCCTCGGACTTAGTCAATTCACAGTTAGAAATCATCTTAAGCACATCATGGAGAAGCTGGACGCCTCCGATCGAACGGAAGCGATTTTCATAGCGATTCAAACCGGCTTGATTACCTTACCCTGATTCGAAGTTTCGATCCGCTGCCGAGGTTCGCATACCGGAAGCTGGAATTTGTTTGGAGTCGAATTCGGCGATCGAGAAAATACAGGTTGTGGTTCAAGGTCCCTCAAGCACTACACTGTAGCGATATGACCGGACAATCGAAGCAAGCCGATGGTGTAGATTCTGCACCGGTGCGGGTCCGCTTCCTCGTGTGGATGAGCGGGGTCTGGGTTGTTCCCTTGCTCGGATTTGCCGTTTGGACTTTCCACGCTTCGGTGTCCATCAAGGCAGCGTTTGTTGTCATCGCAGCGCTCGCAGCGCCTCTGCCCGCACTTTTCTACATGGACCGGCGACGGCGCAGGCTTGCTGGTCTTGTTGCAAAGGCGGAGGACGATGCGGCACAGCTAAGACTGCAATTGGACACAGTCCGTTACCGCACGGCGCGCTTGCGTGAAGAACTGCAGGCTGCGGACCGTCAGGCGCGGTTAAGCCATCAACTCACGCTGCTGGGTCAGTTCACAGCAGGCTTCATGCATGAATTCAACAATCCACTGGCAATTGTTTCGGGACGGCTTGAAGTGTTACTTGACGAACGCAAGGAAGATGCGGCTCTCTGTGCAGACCTCGAGCAGATGCTCAAAGAAACGCGCTACATGAGCAACATTGCCGGAACCTTGTTGCAGGCTTTACGGCGCGAGCGCGCTGGAGAAATCTTTGAAGCATCCGATCCGCGCAAGGCTCTGGAAGAGGCGATCGCAGCCTCGAAACCGGCGGCAAAGAACCGGGGCGTGATGCTGGACGTGGAGTTTGCGGAGGCTCCGCGCGTAGACGTGCCCGAGCACGTGATCGGCGAGGTGGTTCGTGGTTTGATGATCAATGCCCTGGATGCATTGCAGGGCCGCGATGACGGCGTGATCTGGGTGCGCATTGAGCCTTATCGCACCGCCGGCGCCCGAGTTCTGGCCCGGATTGAAGACAACGGCCCCGGCGTTCCGGAGAATTTACGGGAGCACCTTTTCGAACCGTTTGTCTCGCATAGCGCGGGTCGCGAGCGGTTGGGCCTTGGGCTCTTTCTGGCCGCCAGCTTACTTGATATGTATGATGGCCGCATTCGGTATGAGATGAGATATGGCGGCGGCGCCAGCTTTGTGGTTGAATTGCCTCCGGCCCGATTTACCCGCGGCCAACCATACCACTGGTTTGCAGGAGGAACGACAGAGTGAGCCGCATACTTGTCATCGACGATGAACCCGCGCTGGGTGAAAACATCGAGCGTATGCTGCGCGGGCCGGGTGTGGCCGTCTCCGTTTTCGCTGACCCCGTGAAGGGCCTGGCCGAATGCATTGCCAACCCACCGGACCTGGTGCTGTTGGACGTGCGTATGCCGGAGATGTCGGGCGAAGAGGTATTTGCGCGACTCCACGAAGTCCATCCTGGCCTCGCGATCGTCTTCCTCACCGCGTTCGGGTCAGTGGAGAGCGCCGTACTCGCGATGCGCAATGGAGCCTTCGACTATCTGAAAAAGCCCTTCAGGCGCGAAGATCTGCTGTTGGTCGTGAAGCGCGCGCTATCCCATGTCACCCTCGAACACAAGGTGGAGGAGCTCAAGGGCCGGCTTGAGTCTTTAGGCGAGGCGGATGCGGCTCAAACACGCAGTCCGGCCATGCTGGATCAGATGGAGAAATGCCGCCGGGCGGCGCCCACCGATGCAACGGTGATGATTCTTGGCGAGAGTGGCACCGGAAAAGAAGTGGCAGCACGGTTCATACATAACCAAAGCCGCCGCAAGGACGGGCCCTTTGTCCCCGTCGAGTGCAGCGCCATGCCGGGGTCTCTTATCGAAAGCGAGTTGTTCGGCTATGAACGCGGCGCGTTTACCGGCGCGGAGAAGACCAAGAAGGGACTCATTGAATCGGCGGATGGCGGCACGCTTTTTCTTGATGAAATCGGCGACCTCGGCGTGGAGTTGCAAACCCGCCTGTTTCGCTTCGTCGAGGAGCGCGTCTTGCGGCGACTGGGTGGTCTTACGCCAGTGCGTGTGGACTGCCGGATTCTGTGTGCGACGAATCAGAATCTGCTCGCCAAGATCAAGGCGGGGACCTTTCGCGAAGAGCTTTATTACCGTCTGAGCGTGGTGACGGTCAAATTGCCGCCACTGCGCGAGAGGCCAGAGGATATCCCTCGCCTGGCACGTTTCTTTCTGGAACGATTCTCGAGGCGTTACGGCAAGAGCTTGACGGGTTCGCCGCAGTTCTACGACAGGCTATTGAGACAGCGCTGGCCGGGGAACGTTCGCCAACTGAAAAATGTGGTGGAACGAATGACAGCCTTGCATCCCGGGGGCGAACTGGGGCCAGAGGAGATTGATGAGGACGCACCTCAGGTGGAAACGGTGAGTAGTCTTTCCACGCTTCCATGGAAGGATGCTCGTGAGCAGTATCTCGCCAGCTTCGAGAACTCCTACGCGCATGCTGTGTTGCTCCGTTGCAGCGGAAATGTCAGCGCCGCAGCGCGCGAAGCAGGAGTCGACCGAAAAACGTTTTATGCGCTCTTGAAACGGGAGCGAGATCACCTGTCTGGGGAATCCACTCCCCAGACTGAACAAGAAAGCGGGGAATGAAATCCCCAACCGCGACCCTGCTCGCTGGCAAGTGACTGATAGTTAAGGATCGGTGCTTTGGCTCCTCGATTGCAAAAGTAAGTTGCAGGAGCCACTGCACATGAAACTCTGGACCTCAGCCTCAAACGCCGTTCTGTTGGTGTCTGGCTTGATTTTGCTTACGCCGCAGCCGGGCCGCGCCGTTCCGGCATTCGCCCGCAAGTTTGGTGTGAAGTGCTACACGTGCCACACAGTTCCGCCAGCACTGAACAAGAACGGCTACATGTTCAAGCGGCTCGGTTACCGCATGCCGCCTGACGAGATGGATGGAACCAAGGCGGCTCCGAAGGTCTCCGAACTCGACAAGGACATCAAGTTCAGCCTGACCAACTCCTTCGCAGTCATCTTCCAGACCAGCGTCACAGATGACAAAACCGTCACGGAGACGGGCGCTACACCGCCAACGACTACCTCTACAACTTCGAGCATCAACCTGGATGAGGCTGCGCTTTTTGTTGCAGGCGCCGTGCCCGATTCCGGCTTCTCTTACTTTGGCCATTATGAGATGTACCAGGACGGAAGCAACAACCTGGAGCAGGGCTTTGGCGTTTGGACTGGCGGCAAGGCCAACAGCAGCTACTTCGTAAAAGCCGGCGAAATTCACATGCAGGAAGGCGAGGGAACGCGGGCAGCGATGTTCTACAACCTCTTCCCCGATCCGGCATTCACCCTTACAAACACCGATCCCATCAACTTCACACTCGATCAACATCCGGTGGGCATCGACGTCGGCTATACGCATGCTTCGAACTATTTCAAGAATGTCTTTGCCGTCTCTGCCAAAGTTACCAACGGCCTGAACGCCGATGGCAGCGAAATCCTGAGCGCCTCCACCAAGAACTCCAAGGACGTTTGGGCCGACGCCGATTACTGGTTTGGGCCTGACGGTGGAGTCACGGTGATGATGTATCGCGGGTCGAAGGACCAGATCCAGAATGCGGGCGCGCCGGACCAGTTCACCTATCGACCTACGTTCTACCGGGTAGGCGCATTCGGCAACTATCTCTTCTTCGACAAGCTGGACCTGCTCGGCGGCTATATCCACAGTCGTGACGACTGGGAGTGGTCGCAGGGCGACAAGAACCAGTTCTACACCGCCGATACCTACCGCGGCGAGGCGGATTACTACCTCAAGACCGGCACCGTTATCATGGCGCGGATCGATCGCGGAACCTCCGGCATCACGACTCAGCCAACCATGCATAACCGTGCATGGGGCATCGGAGCCGAACACGCTCTTACCCAGTTGGGGAACATTGTGGGTCGCATCAGCTACAACCAGGAACACGATGGTGATCCGGTTGCCCTTCTGGGATCAACGGACAAGCTGCTCAAACTTGATTTTCGATTCATGTGGTAAGAGGAGACTCAAAATGCATAAAGCAATCTGCATCATCGCCATCGCCGGCCTGTCTTTCCCGCTCATGCTTGCGGCACAGAGCAGCGGCAACGTAACGCTTCCGCAGGACAAGGGACCGGCAAAGATCGACGTGTCAAGCTATCCCGCCGACCAACAGAAAGGTTACAAGGTCTTTGCCGACAAGTGCTCCAAGTGTCACACCATCGCACGGCCCATTAACACCACGATGGAAAAGCCGGAGTGGGAGCGGTATGTCAAGCGCATGATGCACAAGCCGAACTCGGGCATCAGCGACAGCCAGGGAAAGACCATCTTCGAGTTTCTCGCCTATGACCAGGAGACTCGCAAGGACAAGAATCCGTCCGCGTTCTTCAAGTCTCTGAGCGACGAAGAGATTGAAAAGCTGAAGGCGCAACAGCACTAGGAGATTTCACGAGGCTTCCGTCCGGCGAGCGTCAGACCCGCTCGCCGGTTCTTTCAAGTAGGCAACTACTCAAGTCCAACGATCTAGGTTTACAGATCATCTACATGAAACGCCAGAACGGGGAACGCATGACCTACTCCATCACGGTTCCAGACCGGGAATACTTCGACAAGAATATTCCCTGCCGCGCCGCCTGCCCGATACACACCGAGTGCGGACGGTACGTGCAGGCCATCGGGATCTCAAAGGATGAGGAAGCATACCTGCTGGCGCGCGCTCCCAATCCATTTGCGTATGTGCTTGGCCGCATTTGTGCGCATCCGTGTGAGGACAACTGCCGACGCGGCAAGATCGACGAGCCCATCGCCATTTGTGCGTTGAAGCGCTACGCAACCGATCGCCACAACTTGGGCACAGGGCACGATCCAGCCCGCAAGAAACTACCGCCGCCCACCAAGCGCAACAAGAAAATTGCCATCATCGGTGCCGGCGTTTGCGGCCTCACATGTGCTCACGATCTTGCTCTGCTCGGATACACCGTTGAGGTCTTTGAGTCCGCACCTGTTCCGGGCGGGATGCTTTACCTGGGCATTCCTCAGTTTCGCCTGCCTCGCGAAGTTATCAAGATGGAAGTCGACAACATTCTGGCTATGGGTGTCACGCTGCACACCCGAGTTACGCTGGGACGCGACATCTCCTTTGCCGAATTGCGATCGAAGTTCGATGCGGTTCTGCTCGCCACCGGCCTCAACAAAGGTCGTGAACTGAACATACCCGGAGCGCACCTGCAAGGCGTATACAACGGTATCGACTTCCTGATCAACGTCAATCTTGGATTCGAGATCGAACTGGGCAAACGCGTGGTGGTGGTGGGTGGCGGCAATGTGGCCATCGACGTTGCGCGCGCAGCCGTGCGGCTGGTCCATGAGCAAGTGGATTTCGCCGAGGCAGATGACGACGCCAAGGGCCTGCAGCCAGCCTTTGACGCGGCACGCATGGCCCTGCGTTCAGGCGCCGAAGAAGTGGACATGGTGAGCCTGGAATCGCGTGCGCAGATGCCGGCATGGAAAGGCGAAGTGGACGAAGCCGAGCATGAAGGCATCGTGGTAGACAACGGATGGGGACCAAAAGAAATTGTCGGCGAAAACGGCGTCGTGACCGGTCTCAAAGTTCGCCGCTGTCTCACAGTCTTCGATGAAAACGGCAGATTCAATCCAGCATTCAGCGATGAAGAAAAAATCATCCCGTGCGACAGCGTAATCCTGGCGATTGGTCAGCAGGCCGACCTCTCATTTCTCACCGGCGATGAGGGCGTGCAGGTGACGCCTCGCGGAATCCTCAAGATCGACGATAACCTCATGACGACCTCCCCCGGCGTGTTCGCGGGCGGCGATGTGGCCTTCGGGCCTCGCATCCTGGTTGAGGCTGTGGCGAACGGCCACAAGTCGGCTCGCTCCATTCACGCTTATCTCAACGGCAAAACAGCAAAAACAGTACTCAGCCGTTTCCGCATTCTGCCCAACTGGGAGATGCCGCGGGGGTTCCTCACAACGCCGCGGCAAAAGATGCCCGTGCTGGCCGCCAACCGCCGCATCGGCATCGCTGAAGTGGAACTTGGCTTCGACGAAGAACAGGGCCGAGCGGAGGGAAAGCGCTGCCTCAACTGCCAAGTCAACACTATCTTCGATAGCTCGAAATGCATCCTGTGCGCAGGATGTGTCGACGTGTGTCCGGAAAGCTGTCTGCGCCTGGTGGATTTGGTGCAGGTGAGCGGCGATGCCCGCTACGATGCCCTGATCAAGCAACGCTATGGTGTTCCTGCCGCCGAACTCAAGTCCGGACAGGCTGGTGCCATTATCAAGAACGAAGAGAAGTGCATCCGCTGCGGACTATGCGCCGAGCGGTGCCCGACGGGGTCCATCACCATGGAAGCGCTGGAGCAACAGGAACGGGAAGTCTTTGAATAGGGGAGCACGAACATGAATCGACGAGC
>Ga0302320_10010898_pt1 | contig 19331 bp, 17 predicted proteins | sample Bog_T0_3_FD_202130 | JGI IMG/M metagenome (GOLD analysis project Ga0302320, IMG submission 202130) | Peat permafrost microbial communities from Stordalen Mire near Abisko, Sweden - Bog_T0_3 | ecosystem: Environmental > Terrestrial > Soil > Wetlands > Peat | place: Sweden: Abisko, Stordalen Mire... | reverse complement strand
GGGGCTTCCGTTACACTTCTCCGGTATCTTTGGAGAGGATTCTATGAAGAAGCTATTTCGTCTACTGATGCTCACATCATTTTTGTCCGCGTTCACGTTCGGCCAAGCGCAGGAGAAAGTGCTCTACACTTTCACGGGATCGCCGGACGGAGCAGCGCCTAAAGGCAAGCTGATCGCAGACCGCGCTGGAAACTTATACGGTACGGCGTCAACGGGGGGCGACGACACTACTACCCTGTGCACAGATTCCGGATACGGATGCGGTATTGTGTTCGAGCTATCGCCAAACTCAAACGGTACGTACACGGAAACGATACTTCACAGTTTTTGCTCGGAATTCAACGGCTCGCACTGTCTGGACGGGCTCGCCCCGCTCGCAGGCCTCGTGCTTGATTCCGCAGGAAACCTCTATGGCACGACGAGCGCTGGCGGAGGCACGGGATGCCCCTACCAAACCATTGGATGCGGCACAGTTTTCGAGCTTTCTCCACCGAGCACGCAAGGCGGCCAGTGGGGGCTCAGTACCCTGTACAACTTCTGCACATCCATCCCGGTCTGCCCGGACGGCGCCCTTCCTCAGAGCACTTTGATCTTGGACGCAAGCGGCAGTCTATATGGCACCACATGGGTCGGAGGCGCAAATCAGGAGGGCACTGTGTTTGAGCTAACGCCCGGATCGAACGGTTGGACTGAAAGTGTGCTCTATAGCTTTTGCGCGCAAGCAAACGGGATCGCATGCGCCGACGGCGCCCAACCGCAGTCCGCCGTAACTTTCGACAAGTCGGGAAATCTCTATGGCACGACGCTCTATGGCGGCAGCACGAAGTACGCTGGAGGAGGAGTCGTCTACGAGCTTTCTCCGAGCGCCAACGGCTGGAGCGAGAAGATTCTTCTAGCCCTGACCAGCCAGGGGGGCGCTCGGGGAGGCGCCCTGAAGGGAGCGGTGAATTTCGACTCCGAAGGGAACCTCTACAGCACGGCGAACAGCGGCGGATCATCAGGCAATGGAGTCGTCTTCCGCCTGAACGCGAACAATTATGCCGAGGAGCACCTGTCATTCAACGACACAAATGGTTCGGCTCCCACGGCGGGCGTCCTGATGGCTCCTGGAGACAAAGCGATCTATGGAACGACCTCGGTGGGCGGAGTGAACAACCTCGGCGAAGTTTATAAAATCATCGGCGACAAGCTGTCCGTCGTATACAACTTCGTGGGGCCCGACGGCACCGATGGCGCGTATCCTGAAGGTGCGTTAATCATCGACAACGGCAACCTCTTCGGAACGACCGAGCAAGGCGGCATCCTGGGGTCGGAATGCTACGACGAAGGCTGCGGCACGGTATTCGAAATCACAAAATAGCGATCGTTTTCCCGAAACACAAAAGCCCCTCGGCTTTCGCCGAAGGGCTTTTTTCTGCTAAGTGATGACGGTTAGCGGCGCCAGCCGTAGCGGTAGCCCCAACGCGGTCCCCAGTAGCCATGATAGTAGGCATAAGGGCCGACCCATCGTGGGCCGTAGTAAGCCGGGCCGTAGTAAGCGGGACCGACTCCAACGCTCACCACCGGGCCAGCCACGTAGGGCCGCGGGCCGACATATACGTAGGGATGGGCCACAACCACCGGGCCGACTCCGACGCCTACGAACACGCGCGCATGAGCTTTCGCAGGGCTGAATGCGGTTAACGCTACCATCAACGCCAGGAACATAAAGAGTTTTGTTTTCATTGTCTTATCCTCCTAACTTCCAAAGATTAAAACCCCCTCTCTGGTAAAAAGTTTCGCCGGTTCGTAACGCCATGTCGCGCGAGGATTTACTGCAAACCTTCACCACCGAGGCCACCGAGGTCACCGAGGGAATTCCACAGAGGGCTTATCTTCTTACCAATTCGGGATATTTCTCCTAAGTATTTTGTGCTTTGTCTTACATTATCTTTCGCCGTGCTTCTCGTTTGGTGGTAATATCCATCCCCGGCAGGTGTATTTATGAAACTCAACGATCCAATCAGTGCGGTGCTTCGGCAGAAGGGTAGCCGGAGAGTGATTGCAGTCAAGCCCAGCCAGTCAGTGTTCGAGGCGATTGAGCTGATGGCGCGGGAAAGCGTCGGCGCGGTGCTGGTGCTCTCGGAAAATAAGTTGGTCGGGATCCTCTCCGAACGCGACTACGCGCGCAAGGTGATTCTGAAAGGGCACTCGTCGAAAGACACACCGGTGCACGAGATCATGACCAGCCCGGTAGTGTTCGTGGGCCGCGCGCACACGGTGGACGAATGCATGTCTGTCATGACGGAGCACCACTTTCGCCATCTCCCCGTGCTCGATGAGGACGAAGTCGTCGGCATGGTGTCCATCGGGGATTTAGTGAAGTGGATTATCTCCGGCCAGGCGGCGACAATCGAACAACTGGAAAGCTACATCAGTGGCGGCTATCCGGGATGAAGGTTTCAACGTTGCGCAGGTTGCAAGGTTTCGAAACCTTGCAACCTTGAAACCGGCACTTTACTTCCAGAAGAACAGGCTCCCGACCAACACAACGACCTCCACGGCCGCCAGGGATACCCATATCCTTGCCCGCAAGCGCGAGCGCCGCACATCTGATTTCAGCTCACTCACTTCGTCGCGAAGCACTTGCGCAAACTCAACCTCCGCCGGATCCAGCCGCACGGACGCGGCTTGCACTTGCACCGAGTAAGCAGCTTTAGCTTTATCCGGCAGGAAAATCTTCGGGCCTTCGATAACCGACGACCAGCGCGGCAGCAGCATTGGTCCGGAGACAAGAGTCGGATCGTCGAACGGTGCCGAGGTGAGTTCGAGGGCAAGTTGGCGTTCGGGTGCGACGGCATCCGCTAAGCTGCGCAGCAGCGAAGTCCACCACATGTGGCTCATTTGATCGCCAATCAACTCGCCCACGTCGACGGGGCGCGACTCGAGGCTAAGCGGAGGCAGAATTTCCGGCGAAATCACATCCCCGATATTGGTAAAGATAGTGCGATACCAGGGCAGGCGCAGCATTTCCCCGGGCAACATGCCGACGTCCACAGGCCGCGAGGTGAGGCGCAGGGGCGGCAGCTTCTCCGGCGAGATCGTTTCTTTGAGCTGCACCGCCAAAGACTTCCAAAGCGGACGTCGCAGACTCTCAGGGGTCATAAAATCGAGTTCTGGGGAGTCGAACGCCATAACGATATTCTACCCCGGTTCCGGCTCCCCGAGCATTACCACCAAACGCCTCGGATTGCATGGTTACCCCCGATTACCATCGTTTGGCCGAACAGGCCGCAGTCGTTGTGAGTAGACAGCACTACTGGTTAAATTCTCCTTAGCCCGCTTGGTTACGTCACGGAGGAATTTGACCAGCCGTCTGCAGTCGAGCCGCTCGCAGTCTTGGAGAGATCTGTCGCTGTCCGCCCACTTGTTCGTGGGCGGAGTGATTTCGTTGGGTGGCGGCGTACTCGTCTATGGGGCGATGCATCCCGAGCATCGCAACCTGCCGCAGTTTTTCTGTTACCTGCTGGTCGCAGTCCTGGCCTCGCGGCTAAAAAGCGAGAGCACGAATTCGGCGCGCGCACTCTCCGTCGATTTCATTTTTATCTTGTTGGGAATTCTGGAGTTAAGCTTCCCTGAAACCCTCGCCCTAGGGTGTTTCGCCATCTTGTTGCAGCTGTCTCACCGTGAGCGCACCGGCGCATTGCAGATCAGTTTCCGCGTATGTGCCAGTGCCATGGGAATCGCGGCAGCCTACGCATGTTTTAGCGAATCGCTTTCGCGCTGGAGCTTCGTCAACATCTCAGTTTCTCTGCTGGCGGCGGCCGCGGCGTACTTCGTGTTCAACACCGGAATCAACGCCGGGCTGCGCTCGCTCACCCAAAAAGTAAGTTTTGCGAAAGCCTGGGGAGAGTACTCCTGGGCGCTACCGTTTCACTTGATGGGCGCGGCCATCGCTCTCTTCATTACCTGGTGCAACCGGGAATATGAGTGGCAAACTTCATTGCTGTTATTGCCCGTGATTTACATGATCTACCGCTCCTATCGCCTGTACTGGAGCAAACGCGAAAGTGAAAAGCGGCACATGCATGAGATGGAAAATCTCCACTTGCGCACCATCGAAGCCCTGGCGCTGGCCATCGAAGCCAAAGATCACACCACCCACGACCACTTGCAGCGGGTGCGCATTTACGCCGTTGAAGTGGGGAAAGAATTGAAAGTTTCTTCTGACGACCTCGAGGCTCTGAACGCCGCGGCACTACTGCACGACATTGGAAAGCTCGCCGTTCCGGAACATATCATTTCGAAGCCGGGCCGCCTCACTCCAGAAGAGTTCGAGAAGATGAAAATTCATCCCCTCGTCGGCGCGGAGATTCTGGAGCGCGTGCGCTTCCCTTACCCTGTCGTTCCGATCGTTCGCGCACACCACGAGAAGTGGGATGGTTCGGGCTATCCCGCCGGATTGAAAGGCGAAGAGATTCCCATAGGGGCGAGAATTTTGTCCGCCGTCGATTTTCTCGACGCACTCGCCTCGGATCGCCAGTACCGTCGCGCTCTGCCGCTCGATGAAGTCATCAAGCGCCTGGCGGAGGAGTCAGGCAAGGCATTTGACCCTCAAGTGGTCGCGGTGTTGAAACGGCGCTATCGCGAGCTGGAACGAATTGTGGCGGCACAATCGGCAAACGAGGACGGCTCAAAGCTGTCCACTCAAGTGAAGGTGGAGCGCGGGTTGGCGCCAGCGGCAGGATTTGAAAAGCCACCCAGCCCGAAGTCGTCTTCCGCACAGAGTGCGCATTTCTTGTCGTCCATTGCGGCGGCTCGCCAGGAAGCGCAGACCCTGTTCGAGCTCAGCCAGGACTTGGGCGCATCACTCAGCATCGACGAGACGCTCTCGATGTTTTCGGTAAAGCTGAGACGGTTAGTGCCTTACGACTCGGTGGTAATTTACGTTCGCAAGCAGGACGACCTGATTCCGCAATACGTCAGTGGTGACAACTTCCGTCTCTTTTCGTCGTTGAGAATTCCCATGGGGCAGGGCCTGTCGGGCTGGGTCGCTCAGAACCGCAAGCCCATCGTGAACGGAAACCCTCTGGTGGAACCGGGCTATGTGGATGACGGATCTCGGATAACCATTTTGCGTTCGTGCCTCGCCGTCCCGCTGGAAGGTCTGGATGGAGTCGTCGGCGTGCTGGCTCTTTACAACGCCGAGAAAGACGCGTTCACTTCCGATCACCTGCGCATGCTGCTGGCGACCAGTTCGAAGATGGCTCTGGCCATCGAAAATGCGCTCAAATACGAGCAGGCAGAAAGCTCCGCAACCACGGATTATCTGACCGGCCTGCCCAATGCGCGGTCACTCTTCCTGGAACTTGATCGTGAACTGGCGCGCTGCAAGCGCGATCACGGTGCCCTGACCATTATGGTCTGCGACATGGACGGGTTCAAGAAGATCAACGATCGCTTCGGACATCTCGAAGGCAATCGCGTGCTGCGCATCTTCTCAAAATCTCTGCGCGACACATCGCGTGAATATGACTACGTGGCTCGCATGGGTGGAGATGAATTCGTCGTCGTCGCGCCCGGTCTGCCCAGTGATTCCGTCAGTAAGAAGGCCGAGCAATTGCGGGAGTTGGCGCGGCTCGCAGGTCGCGAGGTCAGCGCGCAAGACATTCTTTCGCTCAGCATAGGACAAGCCGTATATCCCGGCGATGGTGAAAATGCAGAACAACTGCTGGCCGCAGCCGATCGCCGCATGTACCAGGAAAAACAGCATCAGCCGGAGCGCGGCAATCGTCGCGTCTATCCCCGCCTGAAATGCCGTTTGACGATTGAAATGCACACCATCGGCGACGAAGTGCAAGAACTGGCGCACTTGGTCGACATCAGCACTGGCGGCTGCTATATCGAAACTCGATCGCTGCTACCTGCCGGGACAATTCTGAGGCTTACATTAGCGCTTGAAGAGAGCAGCCTGGCGCTGGAAGGCCGTGTGTTGAGACTGGACGCAGGCACCGGAGTCGCCGTCGAATTTCATAACATGTCCCGTGAACAGCGCGACGGCATGCATAGTGTGCTGGAGTTCGTGCATAAGGCGTCCGATAGCTACGACAACTACTATTTGAAGAAGCTGGCGAAGCTGTAAGGCATAAGAGCTCTAACACGAAGAACGCTGAGGTATCACAGAGGCAAGCACTAAGAAAAGTAAAAGGCCCCGGAGCAGCTGCGGGGCCTTAAGTCTTGTGAGGCTGGATCTACTTTGAAACTGCGGCGAACAGCGGTGATCGCATCAGGTTCTGGAACTGATTGTCGTCCGCTTTGAAGTGCATTTGCAGATTCGAGCTATCGGAATTGACCGTCATGTTGTCGAGCGCTACTTTCTCACTAGCGGTCGCCGTCATCTTCTTATAGAGGACCGCAGCGCGAAGCAGCGAGGAAAGCGTGGCCGCCGTCATCGAGTCCGAAGTGACCACGTCGAGGTCAAAATTAACCCCGCTCTGGAAGTTCATGGTGTAGCGCGATCCCGTGACTCGTTTCTTCACCGTCTCGAAATCGGCCAGCTTGCCGGCGTCGCCGAGGGCGGAGCGCATCATGTTCTGCGTCCCTTCCTGATCGAGCACGCTCCAAACCGTTCCGGACTCAACTGAGCCGATCATGTCCGCAATCTCGGGCTTTGAGTCCAGCGTCGCCGTGTACCCGTCGCGGGCGTCGAGCGCGCCTTTGATCGCCGCAGTGTCGCCGAAAAGCAAGGTGTTGTCGTCAAGGAAAGTCATGTCCATGCCGCCGTTCATGGGGTAAAGATTGGAGTCGCGATACTTAACCGGCTTCATCTTCATCTTCTTGAGGACGGTCTTAACCGAGAACGCGCCCGAAGCCACTCCGATGAGCTTCACGCCCTGCTTAGGCGTGCGATAGGACGCGAACGTGAGCTGATCGACATCGCGATCAGGATTGATTCCTATACCTTTAAGCGCGGACTCCAGATCCTTGAGATTCTCCGGGAGAACCTGCGCCTTGAGCTGCATGGCCGTGTCGGAGTTCTTCAAGCTGCGATAATCCACGCAAATAATCTGCTGCACCTCAGACGGAATCACGGCCCGCGCCGAACCGCTCATGGGCAGCGCCCCCGCCAGCGTCGTAAGAATCGTAGTAAGACAAAAACCAACTGCAATAATCTTTTTCATTTCTCTTAAACCTCTTCACTATTCTTGGATGCTATTTGCTTGGATGCAAGTAGCGGGGAGGATCACCTCACAACTGCACTCCCGATGTGATTGATTCTATGACACAGCAAACCTTCCCGCTTGAAACCAAAGTGCTGGTATGAACCCCCGCCCGAATGGATAGTTGTGACCCCACGATGTTAGAACGCTCAGCTTTGGGGGGATTGCACATTTATTTCCAGAGAGGAGAACAGGTTCGACCAGAATCTCAACGCTTGCGTTTTGGTTTCCTCGACCTTATTATCTAACTAACCGGTTAATTAAATGCCTGTCTCCGCCAAAGCCCTAGCTCGGCCCCGCATGGGAACCCGAGGACGTCCCGAGCAGACTCGTGCCACTATCCTGCGAGCGGCGATTCGCGCTTTCGCGGAAGAAGGACTGGCGGGCGCTCGCACCGAAGCCATCGCCCACACCGCCGGGGTCAACAAGGCTCTGCTCTACTACTACTTCGAAGACAAAGACGCGCTCTACGGAGCCGTGCTCGATGAAGTATTCGGTGGGCTTGCGATCACGGTTCACGCGGCCCTCTCGCTGCCGCTGCCTCCGCGTGAACGGCTTCTGCGGTTCGCGGGAGCACACTTCGACTACATCACCGGCAATCCGATGTTCCCGCAGATCGTGCATGGCGAGATGACGATGGCGCATCACCAGAAATCGAAGCACTTTGACCGTTTAATCAAACAATACTTTCGACCTACGTTTAGCCGGGTCACTGACCTCGTGCGGGAAGGCATATCCAAGGGAGACTTTCGCCCGGTTGATCCCTTGCACTTTGTGCCCTTAATGATTTCCTCCATCGCGGTTCACCTTAAGAACGCGCTACTGATGAAGGCCATCACCGGCATCGATATGACCACGCCGGAATTCCTTAGCGGACGGCGCGCCGCCATGCTGGACTTCATCTCCGCCGCGCTGTTCACAAAATCCGCAGAAACAAATCACAAATCTTTGGAGGTTTCTCGCAGATGAGCGTACGCAATCGCTTCTTTATTCTTCTCGGCATCATCGCGACCATTTCTCTCGGCTACTTTCTATATTCGACGCCGCTTTCGCGCGACCTCGTGCTCATCGGCACCGTGGACGCGAACCAGGTCGTCGTCAGTCCGCAAACCGACGGACGCATCGTCAAGCTTCTGGTCGATGAAGGCACCGTGGTCAAACGCGGCGATCTCATCGCCGTGCTCGATCCCTCCGAACTGCAAGCCATGGACAGCGCCGCAGCAGCAACCACCGACAGCATGAAATACAAGCTCGCCGAAACCGAGGCCACGCTGCGCGCCACCGAAGGCTCGACCGAGAGTGCGGTGCTGAATGCCCAGGCCAAACTGGCTTCGACGAAAGCGCAGTTGCTGCAAGCGCAAGCCACGCTGGAACGCACGCAAAGCGACAGCCATCGCATGATCGAGCTGGCCAAGCAAGGCATCGATTCGGATCAAGATCGCGTGCAAGCGGAAACCAATCTCGTGGCGCAGCAGGCGGTGGTCGAGTCGTTGAAGCAGCAAGTTTCCGCATCCGAAGCGGATTTGAAAACCGCTATCGCGAATCGTAATCAAGCTCGCGCGGCGTTGGGCACAGTCGAATCCACCCGCGGCGAGTTGGACAACGCGCAAGCCCTGCATCAACAGGCGCAAGTAAGACTCGGTTACACGCAAGTTCCCGCGCCAGTTTCAGGAACAGTCTCTGTACGCGCCGCTCGCGAGGGCGAGGTGCTGAAAATGGGCGACCCCATCGTCACCGTCATCGATTACGGCGACACCTGGGTGCGCGCCGCCATCCCCGAAACCGATGCCGACCACATCGGCATGGGAGACACGCTTCGCATTCGCCTGCCCGGCGGCACCGTCACCTCCGGCAAAGTTTTCTTCAAAGCCGCCGAAGCCGACTTCGCTACGCAGCGCGACGTAGGCCGCCGCAAACGCGACATCAAAACGATTCTGCTGAAAATTCGTCTGGATAATCCGCGCGGAGAATACGTTCCCGGCATGACCGCGGAAGTCCTCATCTCTCCCGATCAGCTCAAAGGCACAGCCAACAGCCAGACCGCGAAAGCAGTCCAGCCATGACCGATTCGCAATCGAACGGCGCGTCGTCGCCAAACGCCATCGACGTGGAACACATCGTCAAGAAATATGGCGAGTTCACCGCCGTGAATGACATTTCGTTCCACGTAAAGAATGGCGAAGTCTTCGGATTGCTTGGCCCCAACGGCGCCGGCAAGTCCACGCTGATCCGCATGATGACCACGCTCATCCCGATCACGGGCGGCCTGGCGCGCATCGCGGGCTACGATGTCGCCAACGATCCCGACTCCGTCCGCCGCGCCATCGGAGTCATTCCGCAGGCGCTCACCAGCGACCTCGATCTCACCGTCGAAGAGAACCTGAATATCTATGCCAAGCTCTACGATGTTCCCGCAAAAAAACGCAAAGCGAACATCGACGAACTGTTAGGACTAGTCGATCTGACAAAGTGGCGTAGCGCACAAACCAAAACGCTCTCCGGCGGCATGAGGCGGCGCCTCGAAATCGCGCGCGGCCTGGTGCATAGTCCGCGAATTTTCTTTCTCGATGAACCGACCACTGGCCTTGATCCGGTTTCGCGCGTCGCTGTCTGGGAAATGCTGACCACCATCATGAAAGAACGTCAGCTCACCATCCTCATCACCACGCATTACATGGACGAAGCCGATCGTCTCTGCGACCGCATCGCCATCGTCGATCACGGCAAGCTGGTCGCGCTCGACACTCCACCCGCGCTCAAGGCCAGCGTGCCCGGATCAAATGTCATCGAAGCCCAGTTCGAACACGCTCCCGCCGATTGGGAGCAGCGCTTACACCAACTCACCGCCGTCACTTCAGTACAAAGTGAAGGCGCCGGCATGTATCGCGTGCTCACCGGCAACGGCTCGAAGACCACGACCGAACTCGTAGAAACCGCGTCCGCCGCGGGAGTCACGGTGAAGTCGCTCTCCGTGCAAAACACAACCTTAGACGACGTTTTCGTCTTCTATACCGGACGGCAGTTGCGCGATGAACTCGTCAAAGCGCACGGCTTCGTCATGCCGCCCAGACCAGGATTGCAACCATGAATCATATGCTGGCAATAATCGAGCGCGAAATGCGGAAGTTCTTTCGCTCCCCTGCCCTCATGATGGCGTCCATGATCTTTCCTCTCGTCCAGTTGCTCGTACTGGGCAATGCATTCGGCGGAAAGATTCGCGACGCGCGCCTCGGCGTCGTCGATCAGGATGGCGGCACCCAAGCCCTGCGCATCCGCGAGGCCTTCGACTCGGTTCGCGCCAACATGCGCACCTTCGAGCCCGTCTACTACACCAGCGACCAGGACGCCGCACGCGACGTCCGCAATGGCAAGCTTCAGGCCGCGGTTATCATTCCGCCGCAATATTCGCGCCGTGCATATGAAAAAGACGGCCCCAAGATCGCGCTCATCGTCGACAACACTGACAGCTTCATGAGCTCCTCGCTGGAAGACGAACTCAACCAGATCACCACCGCGCTCAACCAGCCGACCATCGAGCCGCGCCTGCTGCAACAGACCGTGCTCGAAATTGTTGAGCTTTATCCTTACATCGAGTACATGAAATATCTGCTGCCCGGCTCTATTTCGTTGGCCATGTTCGTCTCCGTCATGATCGGCGGCGGCATGTTGTATATCGACGACAAAGCGCGCGGCGTGGTCGAGGGCTACCTGGTCACGCCGATCACCAAGACCGAACTCGTCTTCGGACTCAACGCCGCCGGCGCCATCAAAGCCATCATGACCGGAGTCGTCATCACCATCATCGGATGCCTGCTCTCCGGCGTGAGCACCATCTTCGATCCCGCCACGCTTCTAGGCTTGCTCATCATGATCGTGCTGATTTCGATCTCGTTCAACACCATGATGTTTCTGCTGATGGTCCGCGTGGACGATCCCTTAGTCCCGCGCGCCATCTTCGGCATCCTGAACACGCTGCTCTTCTTTCCCAGCGGCGCAATCTATCCCATACAAGCATTTCCCGCATGGCTAAGGGCGATCGCAGTTTGCGATCCCTTCACCTACGCCGTCCATGGACTGAAATCTCTGCTGCTAAAACAAACCGGCCTCGGCCCGGTTTTGCCGGACATGCTCTACTTAGCAATTTTCGCCACAGTAACGCTAAGCCTGGCCACGCCGCTATTCAAACGCACCCTGTAGGCACGTAGAGTCGGACGCCCCCGTCCGCCTCACCAAACCCTGTCATCCTGAGCGAAGCGGACGGAGAGCGAAGCGACCCGTCCGCGCAGTCGAGGGATCGCTGCGTCAAAGAAACGCCGTCGAAGCTGACACGTCGCGTCAGACAACTGCGCAAGTTCGAACGACATCACATAGCGGAAATTCAACGGTCAGTTCAGACCAATGTGAATTTCGATTCCAAAGGACACTTTATGGCTAGTCTTGGGTGGTGCAAGACCGCTTGCGCCGTTTACCTCATCACGATTTCGACCTCAATTGCTGCACCCGCGCAGACTTTCAGAGTCTTGGCGAATTTCGGCCCCACCGATGGGGTAGACCCAAACACTCTGATCCAAGGCGCTGATGGAAACTTCTATGGAACTACGCTGGATGGCGGAGCAAACTTATTCGGGGGCACAGTATTCAAAATAACCCCGGATGGCGCCGTAACAATCCTTCACAATTTCTGCTCCCAACCCGGTTGTCCGGATGGCGCGGGGTCCGATGGCGCATTGGTTCAGGGCACCGACGGAGACTTTTACGGCACAACGGAATCGGGCGGCAATAGCTCGGGAGGTGGCACCGTATTCAAGATCACTTCGGAAGGTACGCTTATAACTCTTTATAGCTTCTGCAACTTTTTCGGTTGTGCCAATGGAGATGGCCCGCTTGCTCCACTCATTCAAGCGATCGACGGGAACTTTTACGGTTCGACGATTGTAGGCGGAACCTACGGGGGCGGCATCATCTTTAGGATCACTTCATCCGGAGTGCTGACGACCGTTTATAACTTCTGCCCAGAGATGGGATGCAAGGACGGTTATGCTCCGGAGGCTGCACTCGTTGAAGGGCTCGACGGCAACTTTTACGGGACAACCGCTAACGGCGGAGACGAATCCTGCAACCCGCCCTATGGCTGCGGCACGGTATTCAAGTTGACCCCTGGGGGCACGCTGACGGGTTTGCACACTTTCGAGTCCTCCGACGGCATGTTCCCTAGCGCTCTGGTCCAACCCAAGAATGGGAACCTATACGGTACAACCCCTGAGGGTGGACTCAACAACCATGGGACGATCTTCGAGATCAGCCCGGCAGGAAATCTGAAAACAATTTACAACTTTTGCATTCAGACCAACTGTGCAGACGGTGCCGCGCCAATCTCCGGTTTGGTCGAAGCTACTGACGGGAATCTGTACGGAACTACGGTGATAGGTGGCAACCCTGCCTGTAGGGATGGGCAGGGTTGCGGAACCCTGTTTCGAATGACACCTAGCGGCCCTTTCGCCACCGTATTTGATTTCAGTCTAGCAACCGGAAGCGGACCCGCGGGCTTGCTTCAGGCTACCGACGGAAGATTTTATGGAGCACTCGGCCCCAGTAGCCGAACCCGGTGCTGGCTTTGCAGTACCATTTACAGCCTGGATATCGGCTTAGGGCCATTCGTCCGCCTAGAGCGATACTCAGGCGGCGTAGGACAAAATAGCGGCATCCTCGGGCAAGGTTTCACTGGTACCACCGGCGTGTGGCTTAACGGCACTCCCGCAAATTTCACGGTCAAGTCGGACACATACATCCGCGCCACGGTTCCTGCCGGAGCGACCTCTGGCTATGTGACGGTCCAAACACCCACCGGGATGCTGACCAGCAATCGCCCGTTTAGAGTTATGCCGTAGTCCTGGGCGATCGCCTCGCCAACACCCTCCCGCACGCCCCATTTTTTCGCTATCCTTACTGCATGAGCCTGCTTGACGCTCCGCAGTATGACGAGTCCCGCGATCGCCGGCGGCGCAACGCGATCATCGTAGGAGTGCTCGCCGTCCTCTTCCTCGCCTGGCTGGGATACCACCTGCGCAACTATCCCGCTCGCCATGCCGTCGACAAATTCTTCACCGCCATCCAGAAGCAGGACTACGAAACTGCCTACGGCATCTGGTTCAACGACCCGGCGTGGCGCGACCATCGCGAAAAATATTCGCAGTATCCTTACAGCGATTTCTATCGCGATTGGGGACCGGGAGGCGAGTGGGGACTGGTCAAGACTCACGCCGTGAATTGTTCGGTCAGCCCGTCGGGGAGTAGCGGCCTAATCGTACAGGTTGACGTTAACCATCGCGCCGACCATGCCTACATCTGGGTGCAAAAGTCGGACACCACGCTCTCATTCTCACCCAACGAAATCGAGTGCGGCAACTGGTTCGGCTGGCTAACGGAGTAGAGCGCCGTTGCCTCGTCCCATCTCGGCAAGCATGATGTCGATGTCTGCTGTTGGGTAGTCGTGTCGAGCCGCGGCTCGAATGACTTCGAGCTTCTTATCGGAATCGCCTAGGATTTCCATAGTCATGAGTTTATAGCGACGCGTGCCTGTGACCTAGCACTAAGTCTAAAATCCCATAATGTTATACCCGCAATCGACGTAGATAACTTCGCCGGTGATTCCGGAACTGCCATCCGAGGCGAGGAAGACCCCGGTGTCGCCGACTTCCTTTACGTCTACGTTGCGGCCGAGGGGCGCGCGTTCGGCGTGCGACTTCAGCATGTCACTCAGCCCAGAGATGCCACGCGCGGCAAGGGTTTTGATCGGCCCGGCGGAGATCGCGTTGACCCGAATCTTGTGCTTACCCAGATCGTACGCAAGGTAACGAACAGTGCATTCCAGCGCTGCTTTCGCAACCGCCATCACGTTGTAGTGCGGGACAACTTTTTCCGCGCCATAGTACGTCATCGTGATGATGCTGCCGCCGTTTTGCATGAGCGGCAGCGCGGCGCGCGAGACCGCGATCAGCGAATAAACACTGACATCGTGTGCGATGCGAAAGCCTTCGCGCGTGGTGTTGACGAAGTCCCCCTTCAACTCTTCGGCGGGAGCGAAGGCCACGCTGTGAACCAGGATATCCACTTTGCCGTGGCGTTCTTTGATGGTGGCAAAGAGGCGATCGATTTCCGCGTCGCTGGACACGTCGCACATAAATCCCTCGGCTCCAGGCAGCGATGCGATCAAATCTTTGGCCTCTTCTTCGAGACGCGCGTTCTGATATGTGATCAGCAGCTTGGCGCCGGCGGCGTGCAATCCCTGTGCGATCGACCACGCGATGCTGCGTTTATTGGCCACTCCGAAAACGACGGCGACGCGGCCTTCCAGATTGAAACTCATGCATTCTCCCCCTAAAGTGCAACTGGAGAGCATAGCAGCGCGAGCGACGGTTGTGCCAGCGCGTCCCTCTCGTTCCGTAATGCTAGACTCGCTGGCATGATATCCGCGAACGACGCCGACCCACTCGCACCGGGCCTTTATCTCGTGGCCACTCCCATCGGCAATTTAGAGGACATCACGCTGCGGGCGCTGCGCATTCTAAAAGAAGTCGAGCTGATCGCCTGCGAGGACACACGGCACACGCAAAAGCTTTTAAGCCATTACGGCATTGCAACGCGGACCACGAGCTATCACGAACACAACGAAGCAGAGAAGTCACTGGAGCTGGTCGCGCAAATGAAGGCAGGCTTGCCGATCGCCCTCGTGACCGACGCTGGCATGCCAGGAATCTCCGATCCGGGATATCGTGTCGTCACCGCGACCGTTGAAGCTGGTATCGCAATCATTCCGGTACCAGGTGCTTCGGCGCTCATATCAGCGCTAGCCGCCAGCGGACTGCCTACAGACTCATTCCGCTTCCACGGATTTCTTCCTGCCAAGCGCGGCCAGCGCAGGCAAACACTGGAGTCCATCCGTATGACAGACTACACACAGATCTTTTATGAAGCGCCGCATCGCATCGTCGAAGCTTTGCAGGATGTAATTGAGATTTTGGGTGCGGAACGCAAGGTTGTGATCGCTCGCGAGCTGACGAAAATTCACGAAGAGTTTTTGCGTGGAGACGCAGCGAGCATTTTGGCGACTCTCACCGCCCGCGACTCCGTAAAAGGAGAGATGGTTCTCATCATAGGTCGGGGCGATCCCGACGCGGCATCTAAGTTGGTTGCCAGCATCTACGAGCGAACTAAACAAATCATGAACGAAGAAAAGCTTGACGAGAAATCTGCACTGAAGCGCGTTGCAAAAGAGCGAAGAATCTCCAAGAGCGAAGCCTACCGGGAGTGGCAGCGCGGGCAATGATTCCAAACCACAAACGTATCACTGCGCTCTCCGCAGTAATTGCCATGCTCTCCACTCTCGCCTTCGCGCAGGAGCCCACCTTTCGCAGTCAATCCAACGTCGTGCTGGTGCCTGCGTTGGTGAAGGGTGAGAACGGCAAGATCATGTATGGCCTGGACGCAAAAGACTTCATCCTCGAAGACAACGGTGTCGAGCAGTCCGTGCAGATGGACGAAGCCGCTGAAGCGCAGCCAGTTTCGCTGATCGTCCTCATCCAAATTGGCCGACGCGCCGATCACGAATTGCCGCGCATGAAGGGGTTGGCGTCCATGCTCGATCCAATTCTCGCGCTGGAGCAGAACGAAGCGGCCATCATTACTTTCGATAGCGGATTCCATCTCGTTCAGGATTTTACGAACAACTCCGACACCATTGAGAGAACACTGCAACGCCTGCAACCTGGCGACGGCGGTGCCGCGATTCTTGATGGACTCAAGTATTCTGCCAATCTGCTGAGCAAGCTGCCCAAAGATCGCCAGCGCGTAATTTTATTGATTAGCGAGACTCGCGACCATGGAAGCCGCATGAGCAATGTTGAAGATGTGGTCAGGACAATCGGCGACAGCAACATCGTCGTCTACTCCCTGGCTTTCTCGCCCGGACTATCTAACATCCTCGAGACAGGGCGAGGCAGCAATCAAGACGAAATGGCTCCGGGCCCCGATCTTCTTGCACCTTTCGTGCTCGCTGCAAACGCAATGCGCAAGAATGTTTCGAAGACTGTCGCCGCCATGACCGGAGGCGAATATAGCCTCTTTACCTCCCGCAAGAATTTCGAGACCTACGTGAATAGCTTCGACAATCACCTGCACAGCCGCTACTTGCTGAGCTTCGCACCCAAAGATCCGAAGCCGGGATTGCATGACATTCGTGTGCACCTACGACAACCTTTGCCAGCAGTTGTGCTCTCTCGGAGCAGCTACTACGCCGAGGCTACGAATCCTTAAACAAGTATTCACACCTCGGTAACGATTGCGCGCTAAACCTGCTGGCAAGCCGAGTGCCATCTTTTTACAATTTTCCTCTTGCGTATCGTTCGACTTTTGCCTAGCATCCAACTGTGAAAGCTGGCCTGCTGTGTGCGTGATGTTGGTTACCGATTTTTGAACCAATACGGAATGAACGGGGGCCTGACTCGTAGATACGATCCGGTGTGCCATGCTCCGTCATGCGGAGACGCCTAAAGGGTCGCGGCGGGTTCCCAACGTCTAACGACGGGTTCATTCTCGGCCCAACACACGGCTCGGTGGGTCGGCTTCTCATTTTGTGTTTGGTGGCTCGGCTTACCGTTAAGATGCAGTCGTCGTACTCCCAACCAGACCACCCTCCGTCCCTTGCGCCATGATCGGCTGTAGCAAAGGCCATCCTTTCCGCAGCACATAGTCCAGCCAAGCCCCCGCCATCTGCGATGTGAGCACGGCAGCGAGAACAAGCGTTGTGTAAAAGGCAGGGCTGATGATTCCCGCATCGAATGCCACGCTGGCCAAAACAATTCCTGGACCGCCTCGTGCGTTGGTAGTGATTGCCAGGTTAGCCAAGTCCAATCCCCGAAACCCCGCACACCTTCCCGCGAACCAGACGGACGCAGCCTTGACCAGACAACTTCCGACGAGAAAAGCAGTCACCATACCCAGCGAAAAACCGTGAACCAGATCCAGTTTCAGGCCTACGATCGCGAAGTACACTGGGATAAAGAAAGCGAAGGACACTTTGCCAATGGCATCCAACGATTCCGCGAAAAGCTGACGCTTCTTGTGCACTACCGCGAAGCCTGCGAGAAAAGCTGCAAAGACAATATTCACGTCCAGCGCTCCCGCAACCACGCAGTATGCCAGCAGGACTGCAATCGTATATGCGGCGGGTGAGGTCTTCGCCAACACGTTGAAGCGCGATTTGTTGATGCGCTTCACGATCCGCGGAATGATCGTAAGCCCTAAGGCAAAAAATGCTGTGGTTACGATCAGGTGATACCCGATTTGCCGCGCACTCAGCACAGTCTTTCCTGCCAGAGCCGTGGCCACAGCCAAGGCCAGCCACAAAACGATGTCTTCGAGCACCGCGACGCTGAGCACGAGCCGTGCAAAACGAGTATGAAGAATCTTCAAGTCGGCGAAAATCTTAGAAACCACCGGGACCGACGTCACCGCAACCCCCACGGCGAGAATGATGATCAAAGAAATACGACTGCCGTTAGGACCTGCCAATGACGGCCGAGCTACCCACGGCCCAAGGCCGAGTGCAAGCAGAAATGGAAGGCCGGTTCCCACAATGGCCAGCCATCCCACCTCACGTCGCTCTTCGCGACTGAACAAGCTCCGCACTTCCGCGCCGGACAAAAACATAAGTAACAGCAAGCCCAACCAGTAAACGAAGCTTATAATATTGCTTTCGCGCTGCACCGCTGCGCTCAGTCGCCACGCAAAAGGAAGGCGGCCAATCAGCGAAGGTCCCAATAGTACGCCGGCTAATATTTCTCCGACCACCTTTGGTTGACGGAGTCTAACCACGCAGTATCCCAGCAACTGTGCCCATCCGACGAGCAGGAGAAGCAGGAAGAGAATCGAGGTTAGATCAGAGTTGGACATTTGTGGGCCGGCTTTAGGATGCTTAGAACTACACAGAGTTTGTGCACGAGTTACGCCCGCCCGAGCCTGTTAAACTAGACTCGTACAAATTCCCGCTGGACGGCATCCAATTAAACGTGTTCCCCAGACTTTTTCAATACGGCCATTTCAGTGTGCCCACCTACGGATTGCTGGTTGCGACCGGCGTCCTGGTAGGGCTTTTTATAAGCGTGCGCAACTCCGCCAAGCAGGGCATCGACCCGGATAACGCCTGGAATCTAGGCATTATCGTGGTGCTGTGCGGCATTTTGGGCGCGAAGATTCTTTACATTGTCAACGATTGGGGTTATTACTCGGCTCATCCCAGCGAGATTTTCAGCCTGAGCACGTTACAGGCGGGCGGCGTGTTCTCCGGTGGATTGATTGGCGCATTTCTGGCGGCGGCGTGGTTTGTGCGTAAACACAAGATGCCACCACTGGCGACCTGCGATGCATTCGCTCCGGGATTGGCGCTGGGACATGCGATCGGGCGTCTCGGTTGTTTCGCCGCCGGATGCTGTTACGGCAAGCCGACCACCCATGTGTGGGGAGTGATTTTTACCAATCCTCTAGCGCAGCAGATTGTAGGCACGCCGCTGAATGAGCGCTTGGAGCCGACGCAGCTTTTCGAGTCCGCCGTCGAGCTGGCGAATTTCTTCATCCTGACGTACATGTTTAAGCGCAAGAAATTCGACGGTCAGGTCTTCGCCTCGTATTTATTTTTGTACGGCGTCGCGCGTTACTTTTTGGAATTTATCCGAGGCGATCCCGGACGCGGCTCGGTGTTTGGCGGAATCATGACCGGAACGCAGCTCATTTCGATAGGACTTGTTGTGCTGGCGGGCGTAATCTGGTGGTTCCGCAGCGGAGTGACCAAGCAAGTTCCGCTTCCGGCAACGCGCTGAGTTCTCGGCGCTTACGATGACAACCTATCCGATCGCACTGCGGGTGCCCATTGAACAGGCGGGTCAGCGATTAGACCAATATCTGTCCGCGCAACTGGAAAACACGAGCCGCGTTCGGGTGCAGCAATTGATTGCCGAAGCGAAAGTGTTGGTCGATGCCAAGCCAGCAAAGTCTTCGATGCGCTTGCGTGGCGAGGAAGCGATCACCATTCTCGGCGAAGTGACACTGCCACCACTGCGCGCCATCGCCGAAGATATC
>Ga0302320_10010894_pt1 | contig 19337 bp, 13 predicted proteins | sample Bog_T0_3_FD_202130 | JGI IMG/M metagenome (GOLD analysis project Ga0302320, IMG submission 202130) | Peat permafrost microbial communities from Stordalen Mire near Abisko, Sweden - Bog_T0_3 | ecosystem: Environmental > Terrestrial > Soil > Wetlands > Peat | place: Sweden: Abisko, Stordalen Mire... | reverse complement strand
ACCGGCTGCCGGGCCCCTTCGAAGGGGATGGCGAGAACGCCGCTGGCGAGGGCACCATGCACCAGGAAGCGTGGAAAATATTCGCACAGCCGATCGGTCGCGAATACCGACTCTGCCGCTTCCGCGCGGATCCGCGCGGTCAAGGTGAAAATATCGCCGGCCAGCGGAATCGTGCCCACCGAGCGGAGTCTGTAATCAGCGCCTTCAAGCCAGACCACCGCTGCGCCCGTGCAATCGGGCAACAGATCGATGGCGGTGGGGCTGCCTTCCGTCAAGGCGGCCAGAAAGTCGTCGGCCTCGGCGAGTTTGCGCAAGAGGGCCAGATAGCCTTGCATGTTGCGCTGCATTTCGCGTTCGGACTGGGCCTTGAGCAGGGCATCGAGGCGCAGAGCGAAGGCACGCGCGACGGCAATCACCGGGTCACGGGTCGCCGCCGGCACAGGATGGGGTTGGCGGTGGTGGCCGATGACGAGTCCCCACAGCACGTCACCCCGCATGATCGATACCGACATCGAGCCATCGGTGTCGATATTTTTCAAATAGATGCGGTGGGTCGGCGATACGCTACGATAGAGGCTGCGGCTGAGGTCGAACGGATGTCCGGCAGGATCGGTGCCCGGCACCAGAGGGACCGGCACATAGTCGCGAGTCGGCATCCAGCGCGCCTTGGTCAGGCAATATAACTGGCGCGCCTGGACGGGAATGTCGCTGGCCGGAAAGCGCAAGCCGAGGAAGGATTGCGGCCAGTCCGCCGCCAGGCTTTCACCGACGATGTCGCCACCGCCATCTTCGTCAAAGCGATAGACCACCACCCTTTCGAAACCGGAAAGCGCCCGCACCGCCGCCGCCGCCATGGCGGACAGCCCGGCGATATCGACGGCGACCGCCATCTCGGCAATAGCGTCGCGCACCCGCAAATAGGCATCCGGCGCGATCGGCGAGGCCGGCAGATCGGAAACCCCTTCGAATTCGCAAAACACCAGTCCGTCGGCGGCGAAGCAATGCACTTCCCGAGCACCTAGCCCGGCAATCTCCGCCAGCAAGGTCCGTTCCGCCCGGCCGCTTGCGTCAAGCTCACGGCAGGCAGCGGTGACCGAAGGCGGAAGCCAGGCGGGAATCTCGCCGAACGGTGTTGCCGGCCAGACGGCCTCGACATTGCTGCTCTTGGTCACCAGGCGAAGCGTTCGCGAGTCGAGGCCAATCAAGAGTCCATGCGGCTGAATGGCGCCGGAATGGTGGATCGGCTCGCGGGCGCAGACATCGGCGCTGAGGTCCACCATTTCTGCGATAGCCTGGCCACCGATCATGTCGGACCTCGGTTGCATAACCCTATTGCCACTCGTCCAGAGGTTTTGCCATCACGCTCAACATAGTGTGGATTTGCCCAAGTTCTAGCGTCATCGGCTGAGCTTGGCGCCTGTCCCTCGCCGTCTAGCACGGATTTGTCAGCGGTTCCATGGGGAGGCGCCAAGCCACATCGAGACGGCACCTGTTCGCACCCTCGCCAAACGCGTCTTCTGTCCCGACCCATAAAAAAAACAGAAAATTTGAATCTTATATTTTTGTAAACCCTCCGTCCGATGATTTGGCAGACGAAAAATCTCCTATAAATCCGTGCCTTGAAAGACTAATTCAGTCGTTATTAAGAAATGTCGGAAATATTGACATGACCATAAGATAGCCTGGAAAGAATTCATCCAATAGAGGATTGTGGCCCTCGAAATTTCGCCGGCGCCAAGATGCTGAAACCAGCCCTTGGGTCAAATAGGTTCGACAATCACGGGGACACATGATGACGCTGATCAAGAAGTCGCAAATCGGCAAGCACACGGCGCTGCAGGACGATATCGGCAGCAATTTGTCGACCACCAGTACGGTGCAGGCCGAGGCGCAGAAACGCAAGGCGCGCACCTTCGCCCGCCAGCAGAAAGCCGCCGAGCGGATCGCCGCCGCCACCAACCAGCTGGCCAGCGGCATCACTGAAGCCGCCTCGGCTGCCGAAGAAATGCGCCGCGCCTCCGATCAGATCGCCTCGGGCGCCGAAGAAGCCGCCGGGGCCGCCCAGCAATCGCTGAAGGCCGTCAGCCAGGGCAGCGCCTTGATCCTGCAGACCAAGGGCAATGCCGACGTCACCGTGACCAAGACCGAAGCCTTGCAGAGCATGATCAACGATGTCGCGCAGCAGATCGGCGCCTCTTTGGCAGCCATCGCGCACGCCTCGCGGCGTCAGCAGACCTCCGTCGGCATGGTCGAGGAACTCGAACGCCAGGCCGCCACCATCGGCGAAGTGGTCAAGGCGGTGGCGCGCATCGCCGACCAGACCAATCTGCTGGCGCTCAACGCCGCCATCGAGGCGGCGCGGGCCGGCCAGCATGGCAAGGGCTTCGCGGTGGTCGCCGACGAAGTGCGCACCCTGGCCGAAACCAGCGAACGCAGCGCGCGGGACATTCAGGGTTTGATCGTGCAGATCCAATCCGACGTCAAATCCATCGCCGAAGGCATTCAGGTGTCGGCGACGGCTGCCCTCGATGAAGTCGAAAAAGGCAAGCAGACCACCGAGATGCTGCTGCAGATTCAAGGCGAGATGGCCACCGTCATCACCGGTGGCCGCGAAGTGGCGCGCGCCGCCGAGGAATCCAACACCGCGTCGCGTGAAGCGCTGCGCGGCGCCGAGGTGATCGCCGCCGCCGCCGAGGAGCAGAGCGCGGCCTGCGAGGAAGCCCGCCGCACGGTCGATCAGCAGACCCAGGCGCTGACCCAATGCGAACAGGCGGCCCAGGAACTGTCGGGACTGTCGGACGAGCTGAAGAATTCCACCGATATCGGCAAGAGCGCCGAGGAAGTCGCCTCGGCGGCCGAGGAACTCTCAAGCGCGGTCGAGGAAATCAACCGCGCCGCCGCGCAGATCCTGACCGCGCTCGACCAGATCGGCAAAGGCGCGCAACAGCAAAGCGCCGCCACCCAGGAGTCCTCTGCCGCCATCAGCCAGATCGAAAAAGGAACGCAACTGGCGCAGAACCGCGCCCAGGCGGCGCTCGAGAAGGGTGAGGCGATCGGCCAGATGCTGACCGCCAATCGGGCGGCGGTGGCCGAACTGATCGCCGGCGTAACCCAGTCGGTCGAGTCCGGCCGCCAGAGCCGCGAACAGATCACCGCGCTGGAACAGATCAGCCGGCGCATCGACAAGATCGTCGATGCCATCACCACCGTGTCGATCCAGACCAACATGCTAGCGGTAAACGGCTCGGTCGAGGCGGCACGGGCCGGCGAATTCGGCAAGGGCTTCGCCGTGGTGTCGACCGATATCCGCAATCTTGCCCGCGATTCGGCGGAGAACGCCGATCGCATCAAGGACACCGTGAAGGCGATTCAGGACCAGATCGTCGTGGTGCGCTCCGACCTTACCGAAATCGCCGATGCCGCGTCGATCGAAGTGGAGAAGAACAAGCAGATTTCGCTCGCCCTTGAGCAGGTGGCCAAGGAAATGGCGGTGGTGATGGCCAACAACCGCGAGATCCTGACCGGCAGCGACAGCATGCTGGCGGTGGTCCAGGAGGTCTCGGTCGGTGTCGAACAGATTGCCGCCGCCGCCATGCAGGCCAGCCGATCGGCATCCGAAGCGACCACGGCCGCCAAGGATCAGGCCAAGGGCACCGAGGATCTGGCCGCCGCCGTGGAGGAGATCGCCTCGCTCGCCGACGAACTGCAGGCGGGCAGCTGAACAGCGCCCCGCTTGCCGTAACCTTCAGTCGGAGACAGGATCATGTCGAGAGCCAGTACCGTCCGCAAAGCGGACTCGTCCGGGATCGAAGCCGAGGGCGGCGTGCCGCCCGGCGACGGCGACGCCAACAGCCTTGATGCAAGGCAGTTCGTGATATTTCACGTCCAAGATGAAATGTTCGCCATTCCCTTGGGCGAAGTGCAGGAAATCATCCGCATGCCGGCGCTGGTGCGCATGCCGCTCAGCCCGCCGGCGCTGGAAGGCCTCGCCAATCTGCGCGGGTCGATGTTGCCGGTGATCAATCTGCGCACCGTGTTCGGTTTTGCGCCGCTGGCGCATGACGATGCCACCAGGGTGGTGGTGCTCGACCATGGCAGGCCGATTGGCCTGGTGGTCGACCGCATGGCCAATGTGGTTACTGCCGACGCCGACTCGATCGAGAGCACCGACAGCATCGAGGCCACCGTCGACACCGCGCTCCTGACCGGCATGATCAAGGGCAAGGACGGCGTCGGCATGGTGATGATTCTCGATGCCGGCCAATTGGTCAATCGCGAATTCAATGATTTGGCGACGCGCGCCGGCACCATCAGCAGCACCGGCGGCAGCGGTCCGCCGGTAGCATTGGTGGCCGAGGCCGTGATCGATGAGACGCAGCTGGTCAGTTTTGAAGTGGCCGGCCAGGAATATGCCTTTCCGATCGAGGAAGTGCAGGAAATCGTCCAATTGCCCGAGACCATCACCGAAGTCCCCAACAGCCCGTCGCATGTGCTGGGCGTGATCACTTTGCGCAACCGGCTGCTGCCGCTGATCTCCTTGCGCAACATGTTCGGTCTGCCGGCGGCGGCGGTGAGCGACGCCAACAAGGTGGTGGTGGTATCGCTGGGCGCTGACATCTCGGTCGGGCTGGTGATGGACTGTATCCGAGAAGTACTGCGGGTCAGAAGCACGGTGATCGATCCGGTGCCGGCGCTGCTGGCACACGGTCGCGCGCAAGACGACATCCGCGCCATCTGTCGGCTCGATGACGGCAAACGGCTGGTTTCGATCCTGTCGGCTGCCGACATGTTCAATGCGAGCGAATTGCGCGGCCTGGCTGCCGGCGCTGGCCAGGGAGGCGAAGCGATGGCGGACGGACAAACAGGCGCAGCACAGGACGCCACCAGCGACGACGAGGAGCAGTTCGTCGTGTTTCGCCTGATGGACGAGGAATATGGCGTGCCGATCGCGGCGGTGCAGGAAATCGTCCGGGTGCCGGACATTTTGACCCGGGTGCCGAAGACTCCAATCTTCATCGAAGGCGTCATCAATCTGCGCGGCAGCGTGCTGCCGGTGGTCGATCAGCGCCTGCGCTTCGGCCTGGCCGCTTTGGAACGCAACGACCAGCAACGCATCATGGTGTTTACCGTAAAAGGTGTCCGCACCGGTTTTATCGTCGACCAGGTGTCGGAAGTGATGCGCATCAATTCGCGCTTTATCGGCGACGCTCCCAAGCTCTCGGCCGAGCAGCAAAAGCTGATCCGCCGGGTCGCCAATCTGGAGGCGAAGAAACGGATGATCCTGCTGCTCGATATCGATCAATTGCTCAATGTCAAGGAACTCGGGGCGATCAAATCCGGCGCGGCGTAAGACGCAGCGTTGGGAGGGGATTGGGTTCTGGAGAAGGGAATCGCCGTGATCAAGCTTCTTATTGTCGACGACTCGGCGCTGATGCGCCGCCATATGGTACAACTGTTCGAGAGTCAGGGCGATTTCACCGTGCTGGCCGCCCGCAATGGCGTCGAGGCGCTGCAATTGCTGCATGAATTCGACCCTGACGTCATTACCCTTGATATCAATATGCCGGAAATGGACGGCTTGACCTGCCTGTCACGCATCATGGTGGAACATCCCAAGCCGGTGGTGATGGTGTCGTCTTTGACCGAAAAAGGCGCCGAGGCGACCTTCGAGGCCTTGCAGCTGGGCGCCGTCGATTTCGTCCACAAGCCCGACGGCACCATTTCGCTCGATATTCATCGCATCGAGAAGGAACTGGTGCTCAAGGTGCGCGCGGCGGTCCACGCGCGCATCCGGCGCGCCCGAAATCTGAGTTCGCGCATCGTCGAGCGGCACCCGCCGGCCCGTCCCGCGGTCCTCGAGCGCGGCCTCAAGCCATTGGCGCGCGACAAACTCGGCATCGTGCTGGTCGGCGTGTCGACCGGCGGCCCGGGCACGCTCGAGGAAATTCTGCCGCAATTGCCCGATCGCTTCCCCTGGCCGATCGTCATCGCCCAGCATATGCCGGGCAGCTTTACCGGCGTGTTCGCGCGCCGGCTTGGCTCCTTATGCCAGGTTCCGGTGATCGAGGTGACGCGCCAGACAGTGCTTGAAGGCGGCACCGTCTATATCGCGCGCGGCGACGCCGATCTGGTGTTCAGCAAAACCGTGCTGGGGCTGATGGCGCTGCCGGCACCGGCCAGCGCGCAGCATTTGTGGCATCCCAGCGTCACCAGGATGGTGGAAAGCGCGATGGCAATCTTGCCGCCCGACCGTTTGGTTGGCGTGCAATTGACCGGCATGGGCGACGATGGCGCCAAGGCGATGGCCAGCCTGCGCGCCGGCGGTGGCCGCACCATCGCGCAGGACGAGGCGACCTCGGTGGTGTGGGGCATGCCGGGCGAGCTGGTGCGCATGGGCGGCGCCGATGTCGTGCTGCCGGCACAGCTGATCGCCAAGCAATTGGTGTCCTGGCTGGCATCGACGGTGGTGACGCGCCCGGTCGCGGAGCTGCGCAATGGCGCTCGTTAAATCCAGCCGGCCCTCGGCCGACAGCGACCCGACACCCGGCGCAAGCGGCGATGATCGTCAGAGCTGGATCGCCGATCTTGCCTCGGACGTCACCGGGCGGCGCCGTGCCGCGGCGCGTGCGCTGGCCGAATTGCCCGACGCCGTACCGCTTTTGCTGGCGCATCTGGCAAAGGAGGAAGCACTCAGTGTCCGCAGTATCATTCTGACCGGACTGATCCTCCACAAATCGCCGATGGTGGTTGCCGGGCTGATGCCGCTCTTGGCCTGTGAAGACGCCAATCTGCGGTGCGGGGCAGTCGAGGCGCTGCAGGAAATGCCGGACGAGGTGGCGCCACATGTGGAGAGGCTGCTCGACGACCCCGATAGCGACGTGCGCATCGCCACGGTGATGATCCTGTCTTCGCTGCCGCATCCGAGGGTGCCGGTCTGGCTGCAGCGCGTGGTGGCGACCGACCCGCATGTCAATGTCGCCGCCGCCGCCTTGGATGCGCTGGCCGAGCTGGGCGATCTCGACGCCATCGATGCCATCGAATCTTTGCCGGGCCGCTTTCCCGATGTGAGCTATATCGCCTTTGCCGCCGATGTGGCGATCAAACGTATCCGCGGTCGTTGAAAAAATCCGATGAAATCAGAAATCGTAAAAGAAGTGGCCCCGGAAATTGACTATAAAACTCTTACAGACGAAGAGTTTGTCAAGTTCTGTGATTTTTTTTATAAAAAAACCGGAATTATGTTCGACTCCAAAAAGAAATATTTTGTTGAGCGGCGGATCTCGGATCGCATCAACAGCACGGCCTGCAAAAGCTTTCGCGATTATTTTGCCATGGTGTGTTTCGAATCGACCAGCAAGGAGCTTCAGCAGCTGGTCGATGTGATGACCGTCAACGAGACCTATTTCTACCGCGAGGACTATCAGTTCAAGGCGCTGGTCGAGGGCGTCCTGCCCGAATTGGCGCGGCGCCGTGGCAGCCGGCGCGACCCTTTGAGCCTGTGGTCGGTGCCCTGTTCGACCGGTGAGGAACCCTATTCGCTGGCGATCTATATTCTCGAGAATTGGCCCGACGCCGAGCGCTACGACATCGAGATCCGCGCCAGTGACATCGATTCCACGGTACTGGCCGCCGCCGCCGCCGGACTCTATGGCAAGCGTTCGCTGCAGCGCCTGTCGGCCGGTCTGATCGGCAAATATTTCACCGAAGAGAAAGACAATCAGTTCCGCATCGACAAGAGTTTGCGCGACTCGATCGATTTCTCGCGCGGCAATGTCATCGATGGCCCCTATATGCGCCGCTTTCGCGACATCGATGTCGTCTTCTGCCGCAACATGCTGATCTATTTCGACGATCGCTCGCAACGGGAAACCATCGAGGCGATGTATGACTGCATGGCGCCGGGCGGGTTCATCTGCCTTGGCCATTCGGAAAGCATGAGCCGAATTTCTTCGCTGTTTCAGCCGCGCCGCTTCGGCGACGTGATCCTCTATCAGAAGCCGTACGAGCAATGAACGCCATCAGCTCCACCGAACGTAAAAATCGTGTCCTCGTGATCGATGACGGCCTGACCATGCGTCTGTTCTACCGCAGCGTGCTGGAAGCCGCCGGCTTCGAGGTCGAAGAAGCGGCCAATGGCGTTGAAGGGGTCGAGCGGGCCATCGCCGGCACTTTCGATCTGCTGCTGGTCGATATCAATATGCCGAAAATGAACGGCTATGAAGTGATCGCCGCGCTGCGCCGCGACGAGGCGTTGTGGCGTCTGCCCTTGATCACCATCAGTTCCGAGGACAAGGACCAGGACATCACGCGCGCCTATCAGGCCGGCGCCAATTTCTATCTGGTCAAGCCGGTGCCGCCGAAGGACCTCCTGGAAATCGCCTGCCTGCTGACCGGGAGGCGGCTCAAATGACCACATTGATGCAACGCTTCATCCCGGAATCGCGGGAATATCTGGAAAGCGCCGCTTCCGGCCTGTTGCGGCTTGAGCGCGACCCCACCGACCAGGGGCTGGTCAACGAGGTTTTCCGCGCCGTCCATACCTTGAAGGGCGCATCCGGCCTGTTCGAACTTCCCGGCCTCACCCGCCTGTTGCATGCCGCCGAGGATCTGCTGGGTGCGGCGCGAGAGAACCAGCTGACCTTGGACTCGGCGATCGTTGATCTGCTGCTCGACGCGCTCGATCGGGTCGGCCATTGGGTCGACGAACTGGAACGCAGCGGCGGCCTGCCGATGGATGCCGAGGGAGTGTCGGCCGAACTGTCGCGCAAATTGCGGGCCTTGCTGCCGGAATGCGAGGGGTCGGCTGAGGCCGTGTCTGCGGTGTCGCAAATCCTGCCGCCGGGTTGGCTCGACAATTTTACCGAGACCGAAATTCAGAGCGCGATAGCGATCCTGGGCGAGGGTGGCCCGTCATTGCTGGCGATCGACTATCTGCCCAATGACGATTGTTTCTACCGCGGCGAGGACCCCGTCAATCTGCTGTTGCAACTCGACCCGGTGGTGGCGGTAAAGCTGGCCTGGCACAATCATCCGGTGCCGCTGGCCGAGCTCGACCCCTTTCGCTGCCAGCTGCGGCTGCGGGCGCTGACGACGATGACCAAGGAGGCGGCGGAAGGATTGTTCCGCTATGTGATCGATCAGGTTACCCTCTATCCGGTACCGGCCGACGCCCTGCGGCCGCCCGTTGCGGCCGATCCACGGACCGACATCGAACCAGCTTCTGCGCCGCTGGCTGCTATCCGTGCCACCTCCGCACCGTTGGCCAATTCAGGCATGGCGGGGCGCCTGCTGGCCGGACAGCGCCGCATCGCCGCGATGCCGGGCGACCCGGAAACGCTGCGGCGGCGGTCGGTGGCGCTGGTGGCCACACTCACCAATCTGATGCACAGTCTGGACTGGTCGGCGCTCGAATTCGATCTGGACGGCGCCGGCTTGGCGGCGGCCGGCGGCACGCCGGCGCCGCTGCTGGCGCTGATCGACCTGCTGCAGGCGCGCCTCCCGGTGACCGCCGATCAGTCCCCGCTGGCGATGACGGCGGACAAGGATATCGGCGGGCTCGTGGCCACCGGCATTGAATTGCGCAAATCGTCGCGCATGCTGAAGGTCGATCAGGCCAAGGTCGACAGTCTTATGACCCTGATCGCCGAATTGGTGGTGTCGAAGAACAGCCTGCCATTCCTCGCCAAGCGGGCCGAGGATGTCTATGGCTCGCGCGAAATGGGCCGCGAAATCAAGGACCAATATGCGGTCATCGATCGGCTGGCGCAAGAGATGCAGCGTGCCATCCTGGATGTGCGCATGCTGCCGGTGACCGAGGTGTTCGAGCGGTTTCCCCGCCTGGTGCGCGATCTGTCCCGCAAACTCGGCAAGCAGATCGAACTGAGAATGCAGGGCGAGGATACCGCCGCCGACAAGAATATCATCGAAGCGCTGGGCGACCCCTTGATTCATCTGGTACGCAACGCCATCGACCATGGCGTGGAAATGCCGGCGCAGCGACTGGCGGCCGGCAAGCCGGAATGCGCCACCATTCTGCTGGCGGCCTTTCAGGACGGCGACCAGGTGGTGATCGAAGTCTCGGATGACGGCAAGGGCATCGATCCGGCGGTGATCCGCGCCAAGGCTGTCGAGAAGGGTCTGATCGATGCAGCGAGAGCGCAAAGCCTGTCGGACCAGGACGCCGCCAATCTGATTTTCCTGCCCGGTTTTTCCACCGCCAGCGAAGTCTCCGATCTGTCCGGCCGCGGTGTCGGCATGGATGTGGTGCGCACCGCGATCGACAAGATCAACGGGCAGGTGACGCTCACCTCGCGCCAGGGCGAGGGAACCCTGATCCGACTGTCGCTGCCGCTCAGCATGGCCGTCACCAGGGTGATGATGGTCGAAATCGACGGCGAGCTGTTCGGCGTGCCGATGGACGGCGTACTGGCCACCGTGCGCATCGCCGCAACGCAGATCCATCACATCAAAAACGCTGAAACTTTCGTGCTGCGCGACTCCATCGTGCCGCTGGTAAGGCTGCGGGCGCTGCTCGACCTGCCGATGCAAGGCGAACAAGCCGCCGAGGAGGCGGTGCTGGTGGCGCGTGTCGGCGCTCACACGGTCGGACTGGTGGTGGATCGCTTCCGCGAAGGCATGGACGTGATCTTGAAGCCGATGGACGGTTTGCTGGCCGGTTTAAAGGGCTATGCCGGTTCGGCCATGCTGGGCGACGGCCGCGTGCTGCTCGTGCTCAACCTCAAGGAATTGCTGTGATGCCGGTTATTTGCAACAAGTCGACGGCCCGTTTCGAAGAGGTCTGCAGCATTGAAGAGGCCTTGCCGCTGCTGGAGTTCCTTAAGATGACCAAGGCGCCCAAGGTCGATTTGCGGCATTGCAGCTATTTGCCGACCGCACTTTTGCAATTGCTGCTGCTGGCCCGACCCCACATCACGGCCTATCCCGAGGATGCCAAACTGGCCGGATGGCTGACGCCGATGTTGCAGAACCGGCTGGAGCGGGATTGCGTGCCCATTGCTGCCTCGTAAACAACCAACTGCCTTTGCTGGAAAGGAATTCATCATGGCCAAAAAGATCCTCATCGTCGACGATTCGCCCACCATTTTGATGAGCATGCAGGGTATTCTCGAGCGCGCCGGCCACACTGTCAGCAAGGCCGCCAGCGCCGAGCAGGCAGTGACGCTGCTGCAGGGCGGCCTCAAGCCCGACCTTGTCATCACCGATCTGCATATGGGCGAGATGAACGGCATCGAACTGGTCCGCCAGGTCAGAAAGATGGCCGGTCTGCAATTCGTCCCGGTGCTGTTGGTCACCACCGAGTCGCAACAGGACAGGCGGATCGACGCCAAGGCGGCCGGCGCCACCGGCTGGCTGGTCAAGCCGGTGCAATCGGACGCGCTGCTGCAGGTGATCAAGCAGGTCGTGCCGGGCGCATGAGCATGGAAGTGATGCTGATCTTCTGCGTGGTGAGCCTGTTGGGCGGCGTGGCGCTGGGTTATGGTCTGCCGCGCCGGGCGCGCGGCACCACCCCGCTGCGTTCGGCCGCACCGCAGAAATTGGCATCAGCTGTTGACGTCCTCGCCGATTTGGGCGCCGCCGATCACTTGGCACGAAAGTCATCCATGGTGGTCGAGGAACTGGCGCATTATCAGCGATTTTTTTCGATTCTGCGCGATCAGATCGGCCATGTCGAGCAGGAAACCGAAGACGCAGCGCTCGGTATCCTGACCCGGCTGAACGAGATCGACAGCCGCATCCAAAGCATGATGGGCTTTCTAGACAGTTCCAGCAGCCAAGACAGCGTGGTCGAGCTGATGCATCGCGCCGAGCGGCGCATGGTGGAGAACCGCATCCTGCTGCTTGAATTCCAAATCAGTCGGGATCAGGCCGCCGCCGACGGTCTGGCCCGGCGTGACGAGCTGCTTGGCATGATCGAGGAGCTTAATATGGTAGTCGCGCAGGTGCGGGTGATCGCGCGTCAGACCAACATGCTGGCGCTCAATGCCACCATCGAGGCGGTGCGGGCCGGTGACGCCGGCCGCGGTTTCGCCGTGGTGGCCGGCGAAGTGAAGCAATTGTCGCGCGGCTCCGATCAGGCGGCGCGAGATATCAGCGGCGGCATGACGCGCCTGCAGGACGCCATCGGCAGCAGCCTGGAATCAATGGTGACGCAGCGGTTGGCGGCGGAACGCGAGGCCTTCGCGGTCATCGAAGGCGGCATCGACGAGCTGAGCGGGAATTTCGATCTTCTGATCGAACATCAGCGCGTGGTGCTGGAAAAGGTGCAGGCCGAGAGCGAGCAGATTGCGCAACCGATCCTGCAGCTGATCGGATCGATCCAGTTCCAGGACGTCACCCGCCAGCAATTGCAGCTGGTGAGCCGGGCGATGCAATCGATGTCCAACCATAGCCAGCAACTTGCCCACGCGTTACAAGATATCAAAAATGATGTTTGTGTCGATACAATAGAAAATCAAATAGAGAAATTGGCGTCGACCTACGTAATGGCGGAGCAGCGCAATATTCATAATATCGCCAGCGGTGGCGGCGGGTCTGAGGAGAAGGGCTCCTTGGTAGAGCTTTTTTAGAGTTTTGTAGAAACGACGCAGGAATTGGAGGCAAGCCAGTGAAGACTTATAATTTGACGGATGGCGCGCCGGTTCCCGCCTCGCAAGAGTTCGTTCTTGTTGGCCGCGACGGACTGGTTTGCAGCGTCGCCGTCGACCCGGCGGCGGCTGCGCTTCTGCCGCCGCCGAGCAGCGGCGAGGATCCGCTCGGCAAAAGCACGTGGCGCTATTTGCAGTCCGGCAGGATGGCCTTAGCCGTGGCGGACGCCGCGGGGGTCGAGGACGGAGTCGCAAGCGTCATCGACGGCCGGTGCGACCACTATGCCCGGGTCACGCCGGGGACGGCGGCCGGTCAATGGGTCGAGATCAGCGCCATGGCCTTGACCGGCGGCACGCCGGGTGCGTTGCTGATGCGGCGCGACGTGACAAGGGCGCGGCAAACCGAGGAGACGCTGCGCATCGACGCCGCCGCCTTGACCCTGGTGCAAGGCATCATGATTGGCGACCGCAACAAGGTCATCATCCGGGTCAATCGCGCGTTTTGCGACATCAGCGGCTATGAAGAGCAGGAAGCCATAGGCCAAAGCACCGGATTTTTGAAGTCCGGCTGGCATGATCAGGCGTTCTATCAGCTGTTGTGGTCCAGTATCGACAGCACCGGCAGCTGGCAAGGCGAAATCTGGAACCGGCGCAAGAACGGCGAAGTTTATCCGGCCTGGCTGTCCATCACTGTCAGTCGCGACCAGAGCGGCGCGGTCACCCATTATGTCGGCGCGCTGCGTGACATCTCGCGGCACAAGTCCGTGGAAGACGAACTCAAACATCTCACTCTGAACGATCCCTTGACCCGCCTGCCCAACCGCCGCCTGCTGCTGCAGCGCCTGGCCGAGGCACAAACCGAGAGTTTCCGCAGCGACCGCCATGCTGCCCTGTTGCTGATCGATTTTGACGGTTTCCGGCAATTGAACGACAGCCTGAGTCACGCCATGGGCGATCTTGTGCTGCAGCAGGCCGCCGACCGGCTGACCGCCTTGCTGCGCGGTGGCGATATGGTGGCGCGGCTTGGCGGCGACCAATTCGCGGTCATTCTGGTGGACCTCTATGTGCCGCTGGCGGATGCGATCGCCGAGACCGGTCTGGTCGGCAACCGGCTGATGTCGGCGCTCGGTCAACCCTTCGATTTGGGCGACCACCCCTACAGCCTTACCGCCTCTTGCGGCATCGCGCTGTTCAACGATGCCAGGCAGTCGACCGACCAGCTGCTGAAAATGGCCGAGTTCGCCCTGCAGCAGGCCAAGGCAGCCGGCCGCAATATGCTGCGTTTTCACGACGCCGAATTGCAGGCGGCATTGCACGCGCAAATGACGCTGGACGCCGATCTGCGCCAGGCCATGCGTGCCGGTCAGTTCTACCTCGCTTTTCAGGCGCAAATCGACGAAAGCCGCCGTGTGGTGGGCGCCGAGGCGCTGCTGCGCTGGCGCCATCCGGTACGCGGCATCGTGCCACCGGGCGACTTTATCCCGCGGGCGGAGGCGAACGGTCTGATCCTGCCGATCGGCTTGTGGGTGTTGCGCGAGGCTTGCCGGCAGCTGGCGCTGTGGGCTTCGGACCCGCAAACCGCCCCTCTGACCATGGCGGTCAATGTCAGTTCGCGGCAGTTCCGCCAGCCGGATTTTGTCGATCAGGTCAAGCAGGCGATTGCCGATACCGGTGCCGATCCCGGCCGGCTCGAGCTCGAATTGACCGAGAGTCTGCTGATCGACAATGTCGAGACCGTCATCGAAAAGATGACGTCATTGCGCGGTATCGGCATTCGCTTTTCGCTCGACGATTTCGGTACCGGTTTTTCGTCGCTCGCCTATCTCAAGCGCCTGCCCTTCGCTCAGCTCAAGATCGATCAATGCTTCGTCGCCGAGGTTCTCAGCGATCCCAATGACGCCGCCATTGTCCAGACCATCATCGAACTGGGCCGCCGGTTCGGCATATCGGTGATCGCCGAAGGTGTCGAAACCGAGGAGCAGCTCGGCTTCCTGGCCGGCAGCGGCTGCAAGACCTTCCAGGGCTATCTGTGTGGCCGACCGGGCAGCGCCGAGGAGCTGCTGTCGATCTGACAGCCCCTTGCCGCCACGGCATAGCCGGCCCTATCATTGGGGTTTGGCGTCGGACCACGAGGAGCCCTGAACCCGATCATGATGTCACGACGGACCCTCTTGACCACCGCCGGAGCCGCGGCCTGCTTCCCCTTGGTCACCGCGGCGGCGAAAGCGGCGCCTCTCTCGACATTGCAATCGATCACCGGCCAGGCGAAGCCGATCACCGCGCTCGAAAGGCGGGACCGTGTCGCCAAGGCGCAGCGTCTGATGGCCGAACAGAAGATCGGCGCCCTGCTGATCGAATCCGGATCGACGCTCGATTATTTTACCGGCATCAATTGGTGGCGTTCGGAACGCACCACCGTGGCAATTCTGCCGGCCGTGGGGGAAGTCATCGTCGTCACGCCGGCCTTCGAGGAACCTTCGGTGCGGGAAACCTTGCAAATCGGCGGCGAGGTGCGGCCGTGGAACGAACATGACAGCCCGTTCGCGCTGATCGTCCAGGCGCTCGCCGATCGTGGCGTGACCGCAGGGCGTGTGGCGGCCGAGTCCACCGTGCGGTTTTTCATCGTCGACGGGATCAGGCAGCTGTCGAACGCTGTCGACGTCGTCTCCGGCGATGGCATCGTGCGCGCCTGCCGGCAGATCAAATCGCCGGCCGAACTGGCGCTGCTGCAAATCGCCAACGACGTTACCTACAGCGCGATGCGCTTTGTGCATGGACGGATCAGGCTTGGCATGAGCCAGGCCGAGATTCTGGCCCTGATGAACGACGCCACCCACGCTCTGGGCGGCGAGGGCGATGGCGGGCTGGTGCTGCTGAACGAGGCCAGCGCCTATCCGCATGGCTCGCACAGCCCCCAGCGCGTGCAGGAAGGGGGCATCATTCTGATGGATTGCGGCTGTACTGTGCAGGGCTACACCTCCGATATTTCGCGCAGCTGGGTGTTTGGCAAACCGAGCCCTAAGCAGCGCAAAGTCTGGGAGACGGTCAAAAGCGGCCAGCAATTGGTGCTGGCCAGAGCGACGCTGGGAGCGCCGGTCGGGGCGATCGACGATGCGGTGCGACGCTTCTATGAGAGCGAGGGCTGGGGGCCCGGCTATAAACTGCCCGGTCTGCCGCATCGTGCCGGTCATGGCATCGGTCTCGACGGCCATGAATCGCCTTTTCTGGTGCATGGCGATTCCACCCCGCTCGAGGCCGGCATGTGCTTCTCGGACGAACCTGGCCTCTATATCCCCGGCGAGTTCGGGGTGCGGCTGGAAGATTGCTGGGTGATGACCGAGAACGGCCCGAAAACCTTCACGCCGCTCGCCAAATCGATCGATCAACCCTTCGCATGAAATATCAGGTTACGCCGTCGATCCGGCTTGACGAAGACAGCATTACTTTCGACTTCATCCGCAGTTCGGCGCCGGGCGGACAGAATGTCAACAAGGTGTCGAGCGCGGTGGAACTGCGATTCGCCTCGCTTGGCGCGCAGCTGCCCGAGATGGTTCGGCAGCGTCTGATCCGTCTGGCCGGCCGGCGCATGGCGCAAGACGGCACGCTGGTATTGAAAGCGCAGCGCTTCCGCTCGCAGGAACGCAATCGCGCCGACGCCCTCGAACGCCTGTTCGCCTTGATCCGCCAGGCCGCCATCGCCCCGATCCCGCGCCGGCCGACCCGACCGACGCTGGGGTCGAAGCAAAGGCGACTGACGGCGAAAAGAGTCAACAAAATCATCAAGAATAATCGTGGGCCGGTCGACGACCCCGATGCGTAATGGAAGCGAACCCTAGAAGTCGTGATGATTTCTGAATAAACAATAAAAAGTCACTTTGACAAAATATATGTATATCTAAAGTGATAATACGAGTGATTCCGCCGAATTTATTGTAATTGTCTCTGCATGATGCAATATTGGCCGGCAATAGTCCTGTTCCGCAAGCCGACCTCGCCCTGCGACAGGCCTTGGCACAGCGCACGCCTCCGACATTAAGAGTCCTGCAAGATGAAAATTGATCGCGCCGGAAAAAGCGGGCCGTTCAGGCGGATTTTCGATCAAGGTCCCATCGCCATGGTTATGGTGAGCAAGGACGGGTTGATCGAATTGGTCAATGACGCCGCTGAACGATTATTCGGCTATCGCCGCGCCGAGCTGGTCGGCCAGCCGGTTGAGGTCCTGGTGCCGGCGGGCGTCCGCCACCACCATTCCGCTCACCGCGCCGATTTTTCCAAGGCACCGCAGGCACGCTCATTGCGTGTGGGACGCGAACTTTTTGCCGTGCATCAGGATGGTCGCGAATTTCCCGTGGAAATCGGCTTGAATCCGATCGAATCGGAAGAGGGTGTCGCCGTCATTGTCGCCATTAGCGACGTCTCGATCCGAAAAAGGATGGAGCAGTCATTGACGCAATATGCCGCGATTGTCGAATCGGCGGACGACGCCATCATCGGCAAATCATTGGACGGCATCATCACCAGTTGGAATCCGGCAGCAGAGAAGATATTCGGCTATTCGGAGGCGGAAGCGATCGGCAAGCCGGTGACCATGCTTTTTCCGGCGGATCGGTTGCCCGAGGAGATAGACTTTTTGAGCCGCATCGCGCTGGGCGAAAAAATCAGCAATTACGACACGGTGCGCCTGCGCAAGGATGGCGCGGCCATTGAGGTGTCGGTCACCCTGTCGCCGATCAGGGATCACGGCGGACGCATCGTTGGCGTGTCCAAATTCGTCCACGACATTTCAGCGCGCAAGCGAGCCGGAGCGGCATTGCGGCTCAGCGAGAAAATGCTGGCGCGCACCGGCGCCATTGCTTCTGTCGGCGGCTGGGAAATCGATCTGGTCGATCACTTTGTGACCTGGTCGGACGAGCTCGTCCGCATGCATGATTGCGAGCCGGGATTTCAACCAAGCTTCAGCCAGGCCGAATCCTACCTCACCCCTTCATCGCATGGTCTGCTGCAAAACGCGTTGCGCGATGCCATCAATCTTGGCCAAGACTTTGATTTACAGCTCGAATCGGTGTCAGCTAAAGGAAGGAACTTCTGGAGCCGTTCCATCGGCAAGGTGGAATTCGAAAACGGCAAGCCGGTGCGCCTGGTCGGCGCCTTCCAGGACGTCACTGCGCGCCGCAAAATCGAGCGCGAGCTCGCCGAAAGCCATGAGCTGATCAGGGTGACGCTTGAATCGATTGGCGACGCCGTCATCACCACGGACGCCGATGGCAAGGTGGTCTGGCTCAATTCGGTCGCCGAGGCCATGATCGGCTGGTCGCGGCAGGAGGCGCGGGGCAGGCCCCTGGCCGAAATCTTCGTCATTATCAACCCCGAGACAAGGAAGCCGAGCAAGAACCCGGTCGAGCTCTGCCTCACCGATGGCGCGGTGGCGGGCTTGGCCAACCAGTCGATTCTGGTGTCCCGCCATGGCGTCGAATGTGGCATCGAGGATAAGGCGTCGCCCATCCTCAATGCCGAGGGATGCGTTTTGGGCGCGGTTCTGGTGTTCCATGACGTCTCCGAGCAGCGGCGTCTGGGTCGCGAGATGACCCACCGCGCCACCCATGACGGTCTCACCGGCCTGGTCAACCGGAGCGAGTTCGATATTCGGCTGTCGCGCCTGTTGGAGGGCAAGAAGAGCGACTTGCATGTCATCCTTTATATCGATCTCGACGAATTCAAGGTGGTCAATGACAGCTGCGGCCACGGCGCCGGCGATTTGTTGCTGCGACAGGTCGCCGCGTTGCTGGCGGGCCGGGTGCGCGCCCGGGATACCGTGGCCCGCCTGGGCGGCGACGAGTTCGGCGTGATCCTGGAACGCTGCAGCCTGGTTGAGGGTCATCGGATCGCGCAAAAGATCTGCGATCAGATAGAAAAATTCCATTTTGTTTTTGAGGCACAACGCTTTCGTATCGGTGCCAGCATTGGCGTGGTGCCGATCGATCAGCGCTGGGACAATTCGGCTGCCGCACTGAAGGCGGCGGACGGTTGTTGCTATGCCGCCAAGGAAGCCGGACGCCATCGCGTGCATCTGTGGGAAGAGTCGAATAGTCGGATTGAAGCGCGACAAAGCGAAGTGCAGTGGGTCAATCGGCTGCAGTCGGCGCTGGAAGACGACCGCTTCCTGCTTTATGGGCAGTGCATCGAGCCGATCGACGGACCCATGCAAGGCCTGCATTGTGAAGTTTTGCTGCGCCTTGGCGAATCGGACGGCGCCATCGTTTTGCCAGGTGCATTTCTCCCAGCCGCTGAAAGATTTCATCTGGCCTGCCGCATCGACCTTTGGGTGCTGCGCCGCGTCTTCGCCCAGTTGGCGTCGGTGGATGCCGTGATGAACCGCATCGAGATGATCGCGATCAATTTGTCCGGCCAATCGATCGTCGACCCTTTGTTCCAAAAGGACGTTATCCGGATGATTGGTGAAGCCGATTTTGACGTGAGCAAACTCTGTTTCGAGATCACCGAAACCGCGGCAATCACCAATTTTGCCGAAGCGCAGCGTTTCATCGCCGCGGTCAGAGCTTCAGGCGTGAGGATCGCGCTCGACGATTTTGGCGCCGGTGCCTCAAGTTTCGGATATCTGCGCAAGCTCGCGGTCGACATACTGAAGATCGACGGGCAATTCATCACCGGGCTGCTGGAAAATCCGCTCGACAACGCCGCTGTACGATGCTTCTGCGAGGTTGCCAAAGTGGT
>Ga0302320_10010893_pt1 | contig 19338 bp, 13 predicted proteins | sample Bog_T0_3_FD_202130 | JGI IMG/M metagenome (GOLD analysis project Ga0302320, IMG submission 202130) | Peat permafrost microbial communities from Stordalen Mire near Abisko, Sweden - Bog_T0_3 | ecosystem: Environmental > Terrestrial > Soil > Wetlands > Peat | place: Sweden: Abisko, Stordalen Mire... | reverse complement strand
TGTCCTTCCCGATCAACCTGAACGGCAAGCGCGTCAACACCGTCCAGGCGCTCTGGCTGCGGGGCAAGAACGAGATCAAGGAGGAGGAGTACACCGACTTCTACAAGTTCCAGGCCCACGCCCACGACGCGCCGCGCCTGCGGCTGCATTTCAGCGCCGACGCCCCGCTGTCGATCCACGCCCTCCTCTTCGTCCCCCAGGACAATCCGGAGAAGCTCGGCCTGGCCCGCCTCGAGCCCGCCGTCGCCCTCTACTGCCGCAAGGTCCTGATCGACGCCAAGCCCAAGGACCTGATCCCGGAGTGGCTGCGCTTCCTGAAGGGGGTCGTCGACAGCGAGGACCTCCCGCTCAACATCTCCCGCGAGACGATGCAGGACCGCTCGCTGGTCGAGAAGTTGAACAAGGTCATCACCAAGCGCTTCCTCAAGTTCCTCGAGGAGGAGGCGAAGAACCGGCCCGAGGCCTACGCGGAGTTCTACCGCGAATTCGGCGTCTTCCTGAAGGAGGGGGCCGCCCTGGACCATGCCCACAAGGACCAGCTCGTGAAGCTGCTGCGCTTCGAGTCCTCGCTGACCGAGAAGGGCAAGACCACCTCCCTGCCCGACTATGTCTCCCGGATCACCGGCGACCAGAAGGAGATCTATTACCTCCTCGGCCCGAACCGCGAGGCGCTCGAATCCGGCCCCTATCTCGAGGGCTTCAAGGCCCGCAACCTCGAGGTCCTCTTCTGCTACGAGGCCGTCGACGAGTACGTCATGAACCACCTGCGGGAGTTCGACGGCAAGAAGCTGGTCGCCGCCGACCACGCCGACGTGAAGCTCTCCGACCTGCCCCAGCCCTCCGAGGGGGCCCTGGGGGCGGACGAGACCAAGCAGCTCGTCGGCTGGCTCGCGGAAAACCTGGGCGAACGCGTCGCCGAGGTGAAGGCGAGCCTGCGCCTGGTCGACTCCCCGGCCCTGGCCCTCAACGCCGACAAGTTCATGTCGCCGCACCTGCGCCGGATGATGAAGGCGATGAACAAGGAGGGCGCCGACTCGCCCCTGCGGGTCAATCTGGAGATCAACCCCCGGCACGCGGTGATCAAGCACCTGGCCGCCACGGTGGCTACGAACCCCGAGCGGGCCAAGCTGGTCGCCGAGCAGATCCTGGACAACGCCCTGATCTCCGCCGGCCTGCTGGATGACCCGACCAAGATGGTGCAGCGCCTCTACAAGCTGCTCGAGACGGTCTGAGCGGCCCGATGCGCTTCTCGCTGGTCAACCCGGCCACCGGCCGGCCCATCCGCTCGATCCCCGCCCATTCGGCGGCGGAGGTCGAGCGGGCCGTCAGCCGGGCGCACCGCGCCCACCGCGACTGGCGGGCCGTCCCGCCGGCGGCCCGTGCCCGGAGCCTGCGCGCCCTCGCCGCCGCCCTGCGGGCGCGCCTGCCCGAACTGGCGGCCCAGGCGACCCAAGAGATGGGCAAGCCGATCCGGCAGAGCCGGGCCGAGGTGGAGAAGTGCGCCCTGCTCTGCGACTACTACGCCCGCCATGCGGCGGACTACCTGCGCGAGGAGCGGCCGCCGGGGGCGCCCCCGCAGGCGTCGGTCGTCTTTGAGCCGGTGGGCATCGTGCTCGCCATCATGCCCTGGAATTTCCCGTACTGGCAGGTCCTGCGCGCGGCCGTGCCCGCGCTGGCGGCGGGCAACACCGTCCTCCTCAAGCACGCGCCCAACGTCGCCGGCTGCGCCCTCGCGCTCGCCGAGCTTTGCGGGCGGGCGGGCCTGCCCGCCGGGGCGCTCCAGGCGCTCCTGATCGGCACCGACCGCGTGCCGGCGCTGATCGCCGATCCCCGCGTGCAGGCGGTCACCCTGACCGGCAGCACCCGAGCCGGCCGCACCGTGGCCGCGCTCGCCGGCCGGGCGATGAAGAAAGGCGTCTACGAATTGGGCGGGAGCGACCCGGCGCTGATCCTGGAGGACGCCGACTTGGACCTCGCCGCCGAGGTCTGCGCCTCCGCCCGGCTGATCAACAGCGGCCAGAGCTGCGTCTGCGCCAAGCGCTTCCTCGTCGTCTCCTCGGTCCGCCGCGCCTTCACCGAGAAGTTCGCCGCGCGCCTGCAGGCGCGGGTCGTGGACGACCCGCGCAGCGAGCGCTGCGATGTCGGGCCGCTCGCCCGCCGCGACCTGCGCCTCAATCTGGAGCGCCAGGTTGAGGCCAGCCTCAAGGCCGGGGCGAAGCTCGCCCTGGGCGGCCGCTCCCGGCCCGGGCCGGGCTACTTCTACCCGCCCACGCTCCTCACCGGCGTGCGGCCCGGCATGGCCGCCTTCGACGAGGAGCTCTTCGGGCCGGTGGCCGCGGTGGTGGCCGTTCGCGACGAGGCGGCCGCCATCGCGGCCGCCAACAACTCTCCCTATGGGCTGGGCGCCACCGTGTTCTCCCGGAACCCGGCGCGCGCCCGCCGCGTCGCGGCCCAACTCGAAGCCGGATCGGTATTTATCAACGATTTCGTCCGCTCCGATCCCACGCTGCCCTTCGGCGGGATCAAGCTGAGCGGGCACGGCCGCGAGCTCGGCTCATTCGGCATCCGGGAGTTTGTCAACATCAAGACCGTCTGGGTGGCCTAGGTTTCAGGGGGAACCCGCGGCGCCCGGCCGGTTCTGAGGGGACCGCGCCCCGGCGCGCCGCCGAGCCGCCGGCCCGGAAACAAACTCGATTTGGGCCCGGCAGTCCGGTAGTTTGACCTTTCGTCCCTTTCACCGACCGCTCAATGGCCTCCCGCACCCGGAAACCGTCCCACCCGCCTGCGCCCGCCCCGGCGCCCGAAGCGGCCCCGTTCAAGGCGGCCTACTTCAACCGGGAGCTGAGCTGGCTGGCGTTCGACCGGCGCGTGCTGGAGCAGGCGCAGGACCCCCGCCACCCCCTGCTGGAGCGGGTGCAGTTTCTGGCGATCGTCAGCTCCAACCTGGACGAGTTCTTCGAGATCCGCGTCGCCGGCCTCATGCAGCAGATGGACTCCGGCCTGACCGAGCCGGGGCCCGACGGGCTCTCGCCCCGCGAGCAGCTGCGCCGGATCCATTCGGTGGTCGCCTCGCTGGTCGACGAGCAGTACCGCACCTGGCAGCACCAGCTGGTGCCCGCCCTCGCCAAGGAGGGGATCCTGTTCCGCTCGGCCCCGGAGCTTTCCGCCCGCGAGCTCAACTGGGTCCGCGCGTATTTCCGGGAGCAGGTCTACCCGGTGCTGACGCCGCTCGCGCTCGACCAGGCCCATCCCTTCCCGCAGCTGGGCAACAAGACCCTCAACATCGTCGTCTCGCTGGCGGGGCCCGAGGAGCCCGGCCAGGGCTCCCTCATGGCCATCCTGCCCGTGCCGCGCGCCCTCCCGCGCCTGGTGCCGATCGCGCCCTCCCCGAAGGGCCCCCAGCGCTTCATCTTCCTCAGCGAGATCATCAAGCTGTGCGCCGGCGAGCTCTTCCCCGGCTACCAGCTCACCTCGGCCCACGCCTTCCGCGTCACCCGCAACAGCGACCTGTACATCGACGAGGAGGAGGCCGAGAACCTGCTGACGAAGATCGAGGAGGAGCTGCGCAACCTCCGGCGCGGCGCGGCGGTCCGCCTCGAGGTCGAGGACGGGATCGACGAGGGCCTCTTCAGCACGCTCTGCGGGCACCTCGACCTGTCCCATGAGTACGTCTTCCGCCTCCAGGGCCCCCTGAACCTGCTGCGGCTGCAGAGCCTGGCGAGCCTCGACCGGCCCGACCTGCGCTTCCCGCCCTTCACGCCGGTGAACGGCTCGCCGCTGCGCGATCCCTCCGCCATCTTCGAGGTCCTCGGCCGGCAGGACGTGATGCTGTACCACCCCTACGATTCGTTCACCCCGGTCGTCGACTTCGTCGAGCAGGCCGCGCGCGACCCGCAGGTCCTGGCGATCAAGCAGACTCTGTATCGGACCAGCGGAGACTCGCCGATCGTGCGGGCCCTGATGGAGGCCTCCCGCAACGGCAAGCAGGTCACCGCCCTGGTCGAACTGCGGGCGCGCTTCGACGAGGCGAACAACATCCAGTGGGCCCGCCAGCTGGAGGAGGCCGGGGCGCAGGTGGTCTACGGCCTGGTCGGCCACAAGACCCACTGCAAGCTCTGCCTGGTCGTGCGCCAGGAGGGCGGCCGGCTGGGGAACTACGCCCACCTCGGCACCGGCAACTACAACCAGAAGACCGCGCGGCTCTACACCGACCTCAGCTACTTCACCTCCCGCCGAAGCCTGACCCGCGATGTCGCGCAGGTGTTCAACGCGCTGACGGGCCTGGGCCGCGCCCCCTCGTTCCGCCGGATCCTGGTCGCCCCCTACAACCTCCACCGGCGCACCCTCGAGCTCATCGCCCGCGAGGCGGCCAACGCCGCGGCCGGCCGGCCCGCCCGGATTGTCGGCAAGATGAACGCCCTGGTGGACAAGCCGACGATCGACGCCCTCTACCGCGCCTCGCAGGCGGGCGTGCAGGTCGACCTCATCGTCCGCGGGATCTGCTGCCTGGTCCCCGGGATGCCGGGCCTGAGCGAGAACATCCGCGTGCGCAGCCTGGTCGGGCGCTTCCTCGAGCATTCGCGCCTGTGGTATTTCCTCAACACGGGCGGGGAGCCCGGCGTCTATGCCGGCAGCGCCGACTGGATGCCCCGCAATTTCCTGCGGCGGGTCGAGGCGGTCTTCCCCATCACCGACCCGATCCTGCGCGGGTGGCTGGTCGGCGAGCTGCTCCCGAGCGAGCTGAAGGACACGGAAAACGCCCACGAGTTGCACGCCAACGGCGCCTACCGGCGGGTGGCCCGCGCCAAGGGCGAGCGGGCCTTCTCGCTCCACGCCCGCCTCATGGCCAATGCCCGGCAGCGGGCGGGCCTGCTCCTGGCGCAGGCCGGGGCGGCCTAAAGGGCGCCGGCCGCTTCAGTCGACCTGCAGGCGCCGCACCAGGTCCCGGACCGCCTCCACCCCGCGGACCGAGCGGAACGCGATCGCCCCGTCGGCCACGGCGGCCGAGGAAAACTCCAGGTCGCCCACCCCCGCCAGCCCGAGGAAGCCGCCCTTGCGCATCGCGATGCTGCGGATGTCCCGGATGCGGACCTCGTCGGAGGTCTTGGCCCACAGGCCCGCCTCGCGGATCACCTTGGTGGCCGTCACCGTGTAGGTGATCCGGGAGCGGTCGACCAGGATCCAGAGGATGACAAAAAAGCCGATCAGCACGACCGCCAGGAGGACGCCGATCACCCAGGCCCAGGCGTAGTGCCAGTTCGAGGGGTGGCCGGTCCAGAGGATTTCTTCGGAGTCCATCGCTACCTACCGACCGCCATTCACCCGGGGGCGTTCCCCGCAGGTCCCCGGGAAATGCCGCCGGCGCCGCGACCCAGCAAAAAGCCGCCCGGCGGGGTGGCCGGGCGGCTTAAAAATGGATCGGTTCCGGACCTTACGAAACGTGGCCGGAAACCAGCTTGGTCATTTCGAACATGCTGACCTTGCCCTTGCCATTGAAGACGGCCTTCAGGCTGGCGTCGGCGTTGATCATCTTCCGGTCCTTCTTGTCCTGGAGATTGTTTTTCTTGATGTAATCCCAGAGCTTCTTGGTGAGCTCCGTCCGGGGGAGGGGTTTTGAGCCGACGACGGCGGCCAATTGGGCGTCCGGGGTAACCGGGGCCATGAACTTCGCATTGGGTTTACGAGCGGATTTTTTTGCCATAGTGAGTTTGGGTTTACGAACGCTAGACGGCTAAAGCAATGCTTTTCTAGAGGGAAAAGCCCGGGTTTTCCGAGGAAAAAATGCGCCGGAGGCCAAATTCAGGCCCGGTCGTCCACCTGCACAAACTGCCGATGCAGCGCCGCGTATTGGCCGCCGCGCGCCAAAAGCTGCGCGTGCGTGCCGCGCTCGACGATCCGGCCCTGGTCCAAAACCAGCACCAGGCTCGCGTGCCGGATCGTGCTGAGCCGGTGCGCGACGATGAAGCTCGTGCGCCCGCGCAGCAGCGTCACGAGCGCCCGCTGCAGCCGGTCCTCGGTGAGCGCGTCGATCGAGCTGGTGGCCTCGTCCAGGATCACGATCCGCGGATTGGCGAGCAGCGCGCGGCAGAAGCACAGCAGCTGGCGCTGGCCCACCGACAGCCCGCCGCCGCGCTCGCCCAGCTCGGTGTGGAATCCCTGCGGCAACGCCTCGATCAGATCGCGGCAGCCGAGCTCCTCGGCCGCGGCCGCCACCTCGGCCTCGGTGGCCTCCGGCCGCCCGAGCCGGATGTTGTCCAGCACCGTGCCGGTGAACAGGAAGTTTTGCTGCTGCACCATCCCGGTCTGCCGGTGCAGCGAGCGGCTGGTCAGCGTGCGCACCTCCCGGCCGTCGATTCGCACCGCGCCCGCGGTCGGCAGGTAGAACTTCGCGACCAGGTTGATGATCGAGGTCTTGCCGCTGCCGGTGTGCCCGACGAGCGCGACCGAGTCTCCCGGCTCGGCCGTGAAGCTGAGATTGTGCAGGACCAGCCGGCCCGGCACGTAGCCGAACGAAACCTCCTGGAACTCGACCCGGGCCCCGGCGGGCGCGGCCCGGGCGGCTCCGGCCGCCCCGCGCGGATCGGGCAGCGGCGTGGCCGCCGGGTCGTCCTCCCAGTCCGGCGGGATGTCGACCAGCCAGAAGATCCGCTCGGCCCCGGCCATCGCCAGCAGGGCGACGTTGTACTGGTTGCCGATCGTCGTGATCGGCGCGAAGAACTGGTTCACCATCAGGAAAAACATGATCAGCTGCCCGACCTCGAGGGTGTGGTGGAACACCCGCATGCCGCCGAAGAGCAGCAGGATCGCGACGAAGAACTGGCTGTTGAGGTCGAGCAGCGGCGCCAAGATCGCCGAGGTGCGCGCCATCGCGACGTTGTAGCGCGAGTGGTCCGCCAGGAGGCTCCGGAAGAGCCCCGCGTTGGTCTCCTGGCGCACGAAGCCCTGCGTCACCCGGATGCCGGTGACCGACTCGGCGAGGGTCGCCGTCACGCGGCTGAAGCTGTCCTGCGCCGCGCGCGTCAGGCGGCTGAACTTCATCCGGAAATGCTGGTTCACCAGCCAGAGGATCGGCGCCATCGCCACCACGACCAGGAACATCTTCCAGTCCAGGCACGCCATCACGACCGCCGAGAAGACCATCTGCCCGAACTGGATCGTGCTGACAAAGGCGACATCCTGGATCCCGGCCCGCACCGCCTCGACGTCCGAGGTCACCCGGCTGATGATTCGGCCGAGCTTCATCTTCTGAAAGAAGCTCATCGGCTGGCGCTGCACCCGCGCGAAGATCTCCGCCCGCAGCCCGTTGACCACGGTCTCCCCGATCTCGAGGGCGTAGCGCTGCCGGAAGTGGAACATCCCGTCGGTCAGGATCGCGAGGCAGCCGTAGGCGATCGTCCCCTCGATGATCCAATGGGCGTCGGTGTGGACGAGGAGCCCGGCGATGACTTTCGAGGCCAGCCACACCAGCCCCGGCAGCTGCGCCGACCGGATGATCGTCAGGCCGATCAGGATCCAGAACTTGCGCTTGATCGGCCGGGTGTAGCTGAACAGACGCCGGATCAGGCCCCACTCCAGGGGCTTCAGCAGCTCCTGGTCGTCGTCCTCGTCGCGGACCCGCTGGACCAGGAGCAGGTTCAAGTCTTTGATCTCGGCGCGTTTCATGGGCGGGGAGGCGCCGACTGGAGCTTGTCGCGGTCCACCAATTGCAGGTCGGCCACGCGAAGGTACGGTCCCGGCACGCGCATCAGCTCCTCGTGCGTGCCGCGCTGCACGATCCGCCCGTTCTCCATCACCACGATGAAGTCGGCCCGCCGCAGCGTGCTCAGGCGGTGGGCGACGATGAAGGTGGTGCGGCCGGCGATCGCCCGCTCGAGCGCCTCGAAGATCTCGTGCTCGGTCTCGCTGTCGATCGCGGCCGTGGGGTCGTCGAGGAGCAGGATCGCGGGCTCCAGCAGCACCGCCCGGGCGATCGCCAGGCGCTGGCGCTGGCCGCCGGACAGGCTGTTGCCGCTCTCGCTGAGGATCGTGTCGTAGCCCTTCGGCAGGGCCAGGATGAAGTCATGGGCGGCCGCCACCCGCGCCGCCCGCTCGATCTGGGCGGCGGTCGCCTCCGGGTGGCCGAAGGCGATGTTCGCCGCGACGGTGTTGGAGAACAGAAAGCTCTCCTGGAAGACCAGGCCGATGTTGCGCCTCAGGTCGTCGAGGTTGAGCTTGCGCACGTCCAGGCCGTCGATGCAGACCCGCCCCGCGGTGACATCGTAGAAGCGCGGGATCAGCCCCATCAGGACGCTCTTGCCCGCGCCGGTCGCCCCCAGGATCGCGACGCACTGGCCGGGCTTCACCTCGAGGTTGATGTCCCGCAGGACCGGCTGGTCCGGCTTGGCGAGCACCGCCGCGGAGAGGAGATCCTGCTTCGTCGCCATTTCCGACCATTCGGTCGGCCGGTAGCCGAAGGAAACCCCCTCGAAGCGCACCGCCCCCTCCAGGCGCGGCCGGCGCACCGCCGCCGGGTCGTTCTTGACCTCGATCGGGGCGTCCAGGATCTCGAACACCCGGCGCGCGCCGATCAGCGACTGCTGCACCGAGTTGACGATCGTGGCGACGTTGTTCACCTGGCCCGAGAACTGGTCGAGCAGGCCGGCGAAGACCATCAGGCCGGCGCCCAGCGGCAGGCGCCCCTGCACCACCAGCCAGCCCCCGTAGCCCAGGAGCACCATGGTGTTGATCCGGGTCAGGAAGCCGACCGCGGGCGTGAAGAAGCTCACCTGCCAGAAGATGTGGCGCTGCTGCCGGTACACCGCCTCGTTGGCGGCGTCGAAGCGGGCGCGGTTCTCGGCCTCGCGGCCGAAGCCCTTGGTGACCGCGATGCCCTGGACGCTCTCGGTCAGGTATTGCACCAGCTTTTCCACCAGGTCGCGGTTCTTGGCGTACTCCGGCTGAACCCGCCGGGAAAAGCCCATCGCCATCAGCCAGAGGATGGGCGTCGTCGCCAGGCAGGCCAGAGTGAGGCCCGGGCTCAGGCTCGCCATGTAAACCACGTAGACGGTGAGCGAAATCACCATGATCAGGCTCTGGATCAGCACCTGGTCGACGAAGCTGCGCACCGCCTGCACATCGCTCGTCACCCGCGTGATGATGGAGCCGGTCGTGTTCGCGTCGAAGAACCGGAAGCTCAGGCGCTGGAGCTTGTCGTAGACCTCGCCCCGCAGGTCCACCACGAGCTTCTGCTGCACCAGGATGTTGACCGACACCTGGTAGGCGTAGTTGAGCACCGCCCGGCAGACGGCCAGGCTCAGGATCAGCCCGGCCAGGAGCATGAGCACGTGCATCGACGACCATTGCTCCGGTAGGGTGAAGCGCAGGAGCGGGGAGATCATCCGGGGCGGCGCCGGGGGCGCGCCCGCGGCGGCCCGCATCCGGCGGCTGATGAAGTCGATCCCCACCCCCGTGAAGCCCAGGCCCGCCAGCCCCATCGTGAGCAGCACCAGTTGGATCCCCAGGACCCGCAGGCAATGCAGGCGGTACCGCCACGCCAGGCCGAACAAGCGGGCGATCAGCTGATAATTGGAATAGCCCGCAGCGGCTACCCTGGGCAGAGACTCGGCCATTTGGGGCCCCACCCTAGAGGTTAAGACCCAAGAGGAAAGCGGCTTTTTTGGCCGGCCCCTAGGGCGCCCCGCCGCCCTGCTGCTGCGCGGCCTGTTCGCGGGCGAGCCGGCGCCGCCGCACCTCGTCGGCCACCATCTGCAGGCGCCGCTGCTCGTCCGCCGCCGTGGGGTTGAGCACGATCGGCGCCACGCCGGGCGCCGGGCCGGCGGCATTGGGCACCGGCGCGCTCATCGCCAGGTTGATGCCGGGCGCCGAGCCGACGACCTTCGCCTCCTTGAGCGCCAGGCTCAGCACCTGCCCGTTTACCCGCACGCTGATCTTCCCCTGCGCCGGGTCCAGGGGCCGGACCACGTAGGGCGAGCCCGCTTCGTTGGCATGCACCCAGCGGCTCACCTTCTTGACCGGGTCGTAGAGCAGATAGAGGTTGCCGTGCGGGGTCGACATGAGGCCCCGGTACTCGATCGTGTTCGGGTTGGATTGCAGCGTCGAACCGCCGTCGGCGGGCAGAAAGGGCGAGACCGCCGACAACTGGGCCTGGGCGCGGCCGGCGCAGCAGAGGGCTGCGGTCGCCGCGATCGGCCCCCAGAAGCGAAAAGGAAGAAACCGCATGACTTAAAGGGGATGCCGCACCATGCCGCCCCACCCCGCCACGGTCAAGAAGGCCGATTGCTTTTCAGCCGGCACCCTCCGGGGGCCGCTCCCCTGGGGCGCGATGGGTAGTTGCCGCAGGGCTATAGCCTTGCCTCCGGGTGGCGACGGCCGCACCGTCAGCCGACTAATTTTTCCAACTATGTGCGGCATTATCGGGTACATCGGCAAACAGCGGGCGGCCACCATCATCCTCGAGGGGCTGAAGCGGCTGGAATACCGCGGCTATGACTCGGCCGGCCTCGCCATCCTGCAGCAGGGCCGCATCGACGTCGCGAAGAAGGCGGGCCGGGTCGAGGTCCTCGTGCAGGAGTCGGCGCGCCACGCGTTCGCGGGCACGACCGGCATCGGGCACACGCGCTGGGCCACCCATGGCGGGGTCACCGACGCCAACGCCCACCCCCACGTCAGCAGCGACGGCAAGCTCGCCCTGATCCACAACGGGGTGATCGAGAACTACTCGCAGATGAAGTCCTTCCTGCTGAAAAAGGGCTACACCTTCAAGTCGGAGACCGACACGGAGGTCCTCTGCAACCTCGTCGCCTACCACTACGCCAAGGAGTCCCCCGGCGTGAACGGCCACAGCCCCTTCCTGGAGGCGGTCCGCAAGACCCTGCGCCACGTCGAGGGCACCTACGGGATCGCGGTCCTCTGCACGGATTTTCCCGCGGAAATCGTCGCCGCGCGCAAGGCCTCGCCGCTCCTCCTCGGGGTCGGCGACGGGGAGTACATCCTCGCCAGCGACGCCTCGGCGATCATCAGCCGCACCCAGAACGTCGTCTACCTGAAGGACGGCGAACTCGTCCACCTGAGCGGCGGCGGCTTCACGATCTCCAACCTCGACCAGACCGACGTCTCCCCGGTCGTCGACCGCATCACCTGGTCGGTCAAGGACGCCGACCTGGGCCACCACGCCCACTTCATGGAGAAGGAGATCTTCGAGCAGCCGCAGGCGCTCGAAAACAGCATGCGCGGCCGCTTCTCCGAGGACGGCAGCACCGCCCAGTTCGGCGGGCTCAACCTCACCCCGGCGGAATTTCGCAACATCGACCGCTTCATGTTCTGCGCCTGCGGCACCGCCTGGCACGCCTGCCTCGTCGCCGAGCACTTGGTGGAGCGCTTCGCCCGCCTGCCCGTGGAGGTCGACTACGCCTCGGAGTTCCGCTACCGCAATTCCCCCCTCGACCCCAACACCCTCTTTTTCGTCATCAGCCAGTCCGGCGAGACGATCGACACCCTGGCCGCGCTCCGCGAGGCCAAGCGCAAGGGCTACCGGGTCCTCGCGATCAACAACGTCGTCGGCTCGTCCATCGCCCGGGAGGCCGACGGCGGCATCTACCAGCACGTCGGGCCGGAGATCGGCGTCGCCTCGACGAAGGCCTTCACCTCGCAGCTGCTGGTCGGCGCGATGATCGCCCTGTACGTCGCGCGGATGCGCGATATGAGCTTTGCCGACGGCGTCCAGTACGTGAATGCCCTGAAGGGCGTCCCCGACCTGGTCCGCCACACCCTCAAGCAGGCCCCCCACATCCGCGAGATCGCCAAGCGCTATGCCCAGTCGAGCGACTTCCTCTTCCTGGGCCGGCTCTCCCTCTTCCCGATCGCCCTCGAGGGAGCGCTCAAGCTGAAGGAGATCTCCTATATCCACGCCGAGGGCTATCCGGCGGCCGAGATGAAGCACGGCCCGATCGCCCTCATCACCGAGGAGTGCCCCAGCGTCTTCCTCGCCCCCAAGGGCGAGGTCTTCAACAAGATCGTCTCCAGCATGCAGGAGATCAAGGCGCGCCGCGGCCCGATCATCGCGATCGCCACCGAGGGCACGGAACTGCCGCCCGGCCTCGCCGACGAGCTGATCCTGATCCCCGACTGCCACGAGGCCGTGCTGCCGATCGTCGCCTCGATTCCCGTGCAGCTCTTGAGCTACTACATCGCCGTCGAGCGCGGCTGCGATGTCGACAAGCCCCGCAACCTCGCCAAATCGGTGACGGTGGAATAGCCCGCCGCGGCCGCGCCGGGCGCGGCCACAAAAAAAGGAGGCCCAAAATCGGGCCTCCTCGAGTGTTTAAAACGGCTTGGGCCGGGATTACGACTTGTCGCGCTTGGCGGACCAATCGGAGGGCGTCGGGTCGCCGCCGCCCCGGGCCGGGCGCAGCAACGTTCCGGTGATGGTGTCGCCATCGAGCTTGCCGGTGTACTTGGTCACGCGCTTGTTGTCGTTGAACGTCTGCACGACCGAAAAGGCAATGTTGCCGTCGGCAAAGGTGGCGTCGGAAATATCGACCGAGATCGGGTCGCCGCCCCCGCGGGCGGGCAAGGTCACGCTGCCGGTGAGGGCGCCGTTCGCGAAGGCCAGCTTGGCCGTGATTTCCTGGGGATTGCCGCCGCGGCCAGGTTGAGACCATTTCCAAGTTCCCGTCGGATCAGCGGCTTGCGCGCGAGCAGCGGTTGAGATTAGGCAAACAGCGGCGAAAGCCGCGAGGATGAGACGTAATGATTTCATGGGTCGGGATAAACTAGAGACTCAAAGATCGACGCATCGCCGCCGTTTTAGTTGCACAAAATGTGGGCGGCCGGACCACCCGGTCCCATCCCGGAGCGGTCGCCCCTTTGCAGGGGTCCGCCCGGCTCCGGGCCGCCTTCGCGGCACATTACCTGCTTTGAGCATCTTGCGATGATCCGACCGCTCTCCGCCGCGGATTTCCTTCGGCGAATCTTTCTCCTCTCGGCCGCAGCCGGCTGGGGCGGAGCCCTCGCCGCGGTTCGGGCCGATCCGATCCCGGTCAAGGTGGCCGTCGTCGTCACCTTCGAGGTGGGCGCGGACACCGGCGACCAGCCCGGGGAGTTCCAGTTCTGGGCCGAACGCGAGAAGTGGCCGACCAAGATCGTGGTTCCCGGCGTCGATCACCCGGTCCTGACGGACGGCAACGGCACGATCGGGGTGGTGGCCGGCACCACCGCCCGGGTCCAGAGCCAGGTGATGGCGCTCGTCCTCAGCGGCCAGTTCGACTTCACCAAGACCTATTGGCTGATCAACGGCATCGCCGGCGCCAACCCAGCAGTCGCCTCGATCGGGAGCGCGGCCTGGTCGAGCTATGTGATCGACGGGGACGTGGCCTACGAGATCGACTCCCGGGAAGCCGATCCTTCCTGGCCCTATGCCATCATTCCAATCGGGGCCAAGGTTCCCAATGAGAAGCCCAAGCACGAGGGCTGGGAGCCGGAAATCATGGCCTATCGGCTCAACCCCTCGCTCGTCGCCTGGGCCTACGGCCTGACCAAGGACGTCGCGATCCCCGACACTCCGCAGATGGCGGCCTATCGGGCACTCTACGTCGGCTATCCCAACGCCCAGAAGCCGCCCTTCGTGCTGCTCGGCGACAGCTTCGGCACCAGCCGCTACTGGCACGGCGCGACGCTGACGCGGTGGGCCACCGACTGGGACAAGCTGTGGACCGACGGCAAAGGCAGCTTCGCCATGTCGGATATGGAGGACCAAGGGTTTTCCTGCGCGCTGCGGCGCCTCACCACGATGGGCAAGGTCGACTTCCAGCGCGTGCTGTTCCTGCGGACGGGAAGCAACTACTGCATGCAGCCGCCCCAAATGGATGTGAACAAGAGCCTGCATGAGGAATACGACGGCTATATTCCCTCTCTGGAGGCCGCCTACCGCGTCGGCAGCAAGGCGCTCCACGAGCTCGCTGGAAATTGGGACAAGTACCGGGATGCGATCCCGTCTCCTTGAGCCCGCCCAAGCGCACCCTGCTCGTCAAGAACGCGGAGATCCTCGTCACCATGGACGGGCGGCGCCGCGAGATCCGCGGCGGCGGCCTCTTCTGCGAGGCCAATCGGATCGTCGCCGTCGGGAGCGGGCCCGACCTGCCGGCGACCGCCGACGAGGTCCTCGACCTTTCGGGGCACGTCGTGCTGCCGGGCCTCGTGAACACCCACCACCACATGTTCCAGAGCCTGACCCGCGTCCTGCCGGCCGCGCAGGACGGCGATCTCTTCGCCTGGCTACGAGCCCTGTATCCGATTTGGGCGCGGCTGACCCCTGAAATGATCCGGATCTCGACGCTGACCGCGATGGCCGAGCTGGTCCTCTCCGGCTGCACCACCTCGAGCGACCACCTGTACCTCTTTCCCAACGGCTGCCGGCTCGACGACAGCCTGGAGGCGGCAGCGAGCATCGGCATGCGCTTTCATGCCAGCCGGGGGGCGATGAGCGTCGGCCAGAGCCAGGGCGGGCTGCCGCCCGACGAACTGGTGGAGGAGGAAAGCGCGATCCTGCGCGATTCCCAGCGGGTGATTGAGGCTTATCACGATGCCGGCCGCTTCGCGATGCGGCGCATCGCCCTGGCGCCCTGCTCGCCGTTCTCGGTCAGCCGCAACCTCATGCGCGAGGCCGCCGCCCTCGCCCGGGCGACCGGGGTCTCGCTGCACACCCACCTGGCGGAAAGCGATGACGACGTCGCCTACAGCCGCGAGCGGTTCGGCTGCACGCCTGCGGAATACGCCGACGGCCTCGGCTGGGTCGGCCGCGACGTCTGGCACGCCCACTGTGTGAAGCTCGACGACCGTGGCATCGACTTGTTTGCCCGCACCGGCACGGGGGTCGCCCATTGCCCGTGCTCGAACATGCGCCTGGGCTCCGGCATCCCGGCGGTGAGCCGCCTGATCAAGCAGGGCGTGCCGGTCGGCCTGGGCGTCGACGGCTCGGCCTCCAACGACGCCGGACATCTGTTGGGGGAAGCCCGCCAGGCCCTGCTGCTCCAACGCGTGGCCTTCGGCCCGGCCGCCCTGAGCGCGCGCGGAGCCCTTGAGCTGGCGACGATCGGAGGAGCGCGGGTCTTGAACCGGGATGACATCGGCTCGCTGGAGCCGGGGATGGCGGCGGACTTTGTCGCCTTCGATCTGCGCGGAATCACCTTTGCCGGGGCCGGAGCCGATCCGGTGGCCGCCCTCGTCCTTTGCTCCCCGGCGACGGCGTCCTGGAGCGTGATCAACGGGCGGATCGTCCTGCGCGAAGGCCGCCTGGCGACAATCGATCTGCCGCTCGTCCTCGAGCGGCACAACCGCCTCGCCCGCGAGCTTTGCGGGGCTTGACCGGGTCGCAAGCCTAGGAGGCGCCGCCCGCCCCACCCCACCGGGATTAGACGGCCGGCCGCTGGCCGCCGGGCAGGAGCAGGTTCAGCACGATCGCCGTGATCCCGCCGGCCGAAACGCTCGAATCGAGCAGGCTGCGGCAAAAGGCCGGCAGCTGGGCCAGCCACTCCGGATGGGACGGGGCGCCAAGTCCGATGCCGAGCGCGAGGGCCACGATCAGGCCATCCCGATGGGTGAGATGCCGGCCGACCACGAGGCGCAGCCCAGCCACGCTCACCAGGCCGAACAGCAGCAGCGCCATTCCGCCCAGCACCGACGGAGGCATCGCCGTCACCCAGCTCCCCACCACCGGAAACAGGCCCAGCAGAGCGAGGATCAGCGCCATCCATTTGCCGACGTGGCGGCTGGCCACGCCCGTGATTTGGATCACGCCGTTGTTCTGGGCGTAGGTCGTGCTGGGAAAGGAGCCGAACAGCGCGGCGAGGACGCTGGTGAGTCCGTCCGCCAGCAGGCCGCCGCGCAGCCGCGCGGTGTGCTCGGGCCCGTGCGTTTTCAGGCCGGAGAGCTGGGCGGTCGCCGTCATGTCGCCCAGGGACTCGAGCAGCGAGACCAGATAGATGAAGGCGAAAGGGGCCAGCAAGTCGGCCCGAAAGGCGAACCCATGAGGAAGCAGGCGCGGCCAGGTGATCCAGGCGCCGCCGGACGGCGGGGCATGCAGCCAGCCGCAGATCCCGCAGCAGGCGTAGCCGGCCACGACGCCAAACAGGATTCCCGTCAGCCGGGCCCAAACCAAGCCGACCGCCTGCGTGGCCAGCACCGTGCCGATTACGACCAGCGCGATGGCCGCGCCGCTCCAGGCCGGAGCGCCCGGCGCCGTCGGCGCGATGATCCCGCTCACGGCCTCCGGGATGATCGAGAGTCCGATCAGCAGCACCACGACCCCCGAAATCAGCGGCGGGAAGAGCCGCCGCAGCCGCGTCATGAAGGGCGCCAGGACGATTTGGATCGGCGCCCCCGCCAGCGACATCCCGAACATGAGCGGCAAGCCTCCTAGCTGGCCGGCCTGGATCAGCGGCTGCAGGAAGGCGAAGCTGGTGCCGGTGACGCTGAGGAGCCCGGATCCGACCGGGCCGAAGCGCGTCGTCTGGATCAGCGTCCCGACGGCCGCCGCGATCAGGGCCATACTCACCAGGTAGGCGGTGTCGGCCGGGGAAAACTTCACGATGCCGGCCAGCAGCAGGGCCGGCGTCACCACTCCCACGACCATTGCGGCGACCTGCTGGCCGGCGACGAGCAGGGCCGTTCCGAGCGGCAGCCGGTCGTCCGGCCCGTACACCAGAACGTGGATGGGGATGGTCGGGTTTTGGTTCTCCACCGCAGCTTACCTAGCAGATGTCAGACCAAGCGAAACGCCGGATCGCGCTTCCAGCTGATTTTGGGCGTTGGGCCCGATGGGTTTACCCGGGGCGCGGCCGCTCGGCCCGCTCCATTTGCCGCCGTTCGCCGGGGTCAAGGCGCTGCGGCCGCCGCCGGCGGGTTGGGACTGCGGACCAGTCGGACGAACATCCGTTCCAGCCGGGGAATGTCGATTGAGCGGACCACCGTGACGGTCGGCTCGCCCAGTCCGGGCGCGAAGTCGGGCGGCCAGCTGAGCGTCGCCCCGTAATTGGGTCCATGGTCGATGTCCGTGTCCATCGCCAGCCGCTCGCTGGCGGTGACGATCGCCGGATCGAGCCATACGGCGGAGGCGGTCTCGTCCCACATCGGGAATCCGACCGAGCCGTAGCGGGCGAAATACCGCGACACCGGCGTGTCGGCCGATCCCGCCTCCCGGGCCAGCGCCGGGGTCACCTTGGTGCCGACCGTGGCGTCGGACGGGACGACGGTGATCTGCTTCCACCCGGCGTGGAGCATGATCTTCGCCGCCTCGGGATCCCACCAGCTGTTGAATTCGATGCGCGGCCGGTTGATGAACTGGCGCGAGAACTCATCGACCTTCGCCGCGCTGGGGTTGAACGAGCCGCCCATGATCAGCAGCTCCTTCGCGTTCGCCGCGAAGCTCTCGTCGAGCTTGGCCGCCAGGGCGATGTTCGTGAACGGCCCAAGCCCCACGATCGACACCTGCCCGGGATAGCGGCGCACTTCCCGGACCAGGAACTCCGCCGCCACCTCCGGCGCCGGCTTGGTCGTCGGCTCGCCCTCCTCCAGCGGCGGCACCACGTCGGCCGCATGGTAGTGCGGCCGGTTCACCGTGTTGTAGTCCGGCCATTGGTCCATCCAGGCGCCCTTGTAGGGCAGCCGGCCGTAGAGGGATTCCCAGCGCTTGGTCGCCGCCTCCGAGTTGATCAAAGGATAGGTCGCCCCGCGAACAACGGGCACTTCCGTCCGGCCGATGAGCTCCAGGAGCCGCAGCGTATGCGCGACGCTCTCCTTCTGCCAGCCATCCCCGCTTTCAATCGTGATGCCGAGCACCGTGACGCCCGGCGACTGCAGGAACATCAAGAGCGGCTGCAGGTTCACCCCGCCGAAAGCGTCCTGATCGACAATGACCAGCCGGCGGGCGGCCGGCTCGCCTCCGGCGCCGGCCGCCAGGGAGAGAAGCGCCGCGAGAAACAACCCCAGCCTGCGCGAGTGGCGCAGGCCGGCTGGAATCGAGGACGACGCTTTCAGAATTTGTATCTGACTGTGACGTAGCCCTGGATGGTCGGTACGGAGGTGATGCCCTCGAGCGCGTAATAGCCGGCGTTGGGCACCCAGTTGTGCTGGTTGGTGAGATTCGTGCCCGTCAACCGGATCTCCCACTTCTTTACTTTGTAGTAAACACCGCCGTCGACTTGGTACTGCCATGGAATCACCAGGTAGCCGTAGTAGTCGTTGTTCATCGAGCTCGTCACGACGGCGTTGAGTTCAAAACCGAACCCACTGGTGAAGGTGTATTGCGCGAGCGCATTCACCAGGTCCAGGGGCTGGCCGGGCGCGCGCAGTCGGCCGGTGGTTTGATAGGCTTGCGGATCGGTATTGGGATCAGGCGGTCCGCCGGGAATCTGATCGGTGTCATAGCCTTCCACGTCGTCAGGCGATGAAGGAGCCGGCAGGCTCCCGTTGATCCAGGAAAAACCGAAGGTGGCGAAGAAATTCCGGTTCGGCTGGTAGTTCTCCGAGGTTTCAAAGCCGTAATACCGGTATTGCTGCGCCGCGCCGATCTGCGGTTTCGTCTGCCGATTCTGTAAGAACACATCGGTGGTGCTGAACAGCTTGCCGCTGTCCGCAGAAACCTTCACGCCATACTCGAACAGGTCGCTCACCTCCGAAAAATAGCTCCTGGGCAGCGTCGGATTTCCGTTGGCGTCGCTGTAGAGGGCGAAGCCGCCGCCATCCGCCAGATCCCCCGTGTAGTTCTGGCTGTAGTTTACCGTGCCATAGGTGGATAGCGTGGGGGTGAGCTTGTAAACCAGGCTCAGGTTAGCGTTCGGCTCCCCGACCCCGATATCGGCGAACGTGTTGGGCGTCAGCGGATCCCTGACCTGAACGTGCATGAGGTCCATCCGGGCGCCGACCAGGATACTGAACTGATCACTCAATTTCCAGGTGCTTTGCACGTAGGGCGAGACACTTCCCACCTCGGTATGATTCGTGTCGTCGTTGATGATGCCCTGCGTGGCGTACCGCCCAGGCCAGCCCGGGATCGGCGCGTTGCCGAAGGTGCCGGCAAAGTAGTTCGAATTGCTAAAATTGATGTCGTTCTTCAGGGGGATCGTGGAGACATCCCACACGTTGACCGGCTCGAAGAAAAAGTCGGCGTAATCCGAGTCTTGCAGATATCGCTCCTCCAGGCCGGCATTGATCTCGGCCTTGGGAAGCAGGAAGAGGAGCTCGGTGCGGTTGTCGATGAACTCCGTGGGATCGTCGACTTCATTGTAGCCATCCGAATTGTAGGTGTCGCGCTTGGTGTAGGCGATCGCCGTGTTGTTCACGATT
>Ga0302320_10010892_pt1 | contig 19340 bp, 20 predicted proteins | sample Bog_T0_3_FD_202130 | JGI IMG/M metagenome (GOLD analysis project Ga0302320, IMG submission 202130) | Peat permafrost microbial communities from Stordalen Mire near Abisko, Sweden - Bog_T0_3 | ecosystem: Environmental > Terrestrial > Soil > Wetlands > Peat | place: Sweden: Abisko, Stordalen Mire... | reverse complement strand
TATTCACAGAAACCCTGTTATTCATATTAAAATCATATCCCAAATAAGCCCGTCTGATTTGAAAAGCATCAATCTGGCTATTGTTACCATTAGCTGCTGAATTGGTAATTACAAAATTTCCTCTGTATTGAACATTTCCGCCCCCTCTGCCAAGCGAATCGCGATGTGTCTGGTAATAGAAGTCCCCGAAAACTAAACCCCAGAGATTTCCGGTTGGTTTGAAGTCCGTTAATTTATCCTGGGCTAAAAGAAAATTACTCATGGCAAGAGAAGCTGCCATTATTAAAAAGGTCTTTTTAAATATCATAATACTTTTTTAAATTATTATTCATTTTATACTGTACTTAATGTCTATTGACGAACCGTACAAAACTAAATTAACTATAATTCAAAACAATAAGCATTACAACCCAAAACAATGGGCATTAAGACTAAAAAATAATTAAGTATTAACACGCATAGATTGGCCGCAAGAGAAAGGGATCATGATTCAGTTGTCTCTTAACAAAAAAAATGTCAACCTTTTTTAGAAGTTGACATTTTCTTTTTGTTATTTATTGCCTCAATTAAGCAGGTATCGGTTCCGCTCTTTTGTCAGGTACATTTTCAAGATTATATAAAAGCGTGGTCAGGTAACGTTCCCCGGTATCGGGAAGAATGACGACTATATTTTTACCTTTATTTTCCGGGCGGAGTGCAACTTTCAGGGCTGCGTTTACGGCTGCCCCGGAAGAAATACCTACGATCAGACCCTCTGTTTTAGCTAACTGACGACCTGTTTCAAAAGCTTCTTCATTTTTAGTAGTAATAATTTCATCAATCACAGAGCGATTCAAAACATCAGGTATGAAACCGGCTCCAATTCCCTGTATTTTGTGAGGTCCGGGTTTTCCCCCTGAAAGAACAGCAGAATCAGCTGGTTCAATTCCAATAATTTTTACCCCGGGTTTACGCTTTTTCAGCACTTCTCCCACACCTGTTATTGTACCACCGGTTCCTATTCCTGAGATGAAAATATCTACATTTCCTTTTGTGTCGTTCCATATTTCTTCAGCAGTGGTTTTTCTATGTATCTCAGGATTGGCAGGATTTTTAAATTGTTGAAGGATAATTGAAGCGGGTGTATTTTTATGAATATGCTCTGCATATTTTATGGCCCCGTTCATACCTTCAGCTCCCGGAGTCAGGATAATTTCTGCGCCTAATGCTTTTAAAAGATTGCGTCTTTCCACACTCATGGTTTCAGGCATCGTGAGGATTAATTTATATCCGCGTGCTGCAGCCACGAAAGCCAATGCAATTCCTGTATTTCCACTGGTAGGTTCAATAATAACAGTATCTTTTTTAAGTGCCCCGGAATCTTCGGCTGCTTTGATCATGGCATACCCGATACGATCTTTCACGCTGCCGGCCGGATTATAATATTCCAGTTTGGCAATTATTGTCGCATTCAATTTATGCACTTTATTAAAATTTGTCAACTCAAGTAAAGGAGTATTACCGATAAGATCAGTAAGATTTTTTGCTATTCCAGACATAATTATAAATTTTAGTGATTATTAGTACAAAATTCAGCCTTTTTTAATTCTTTTAAAATACCCTTAATCCGGTATTTTAATACCATAAATATGGTATTAAATGTAATATTCTGTTGCATCTACTATTCCCGACTTGAATGCAAACGAAACAAGTTCGGAAGTATTGTTGATCCCTAACTTTTTAAAAATATTTTTTCTGTGGGTGATGATGGTATGAAAACTGAGAAACTTTTTGGCCGCAATTTCTTTTGTTGTTAACCCCTGAGCGATAAGTCTGATAATTTCTGTTTCCGCATGTGTAATATGGCTGGAAGGTGGTTGAAAGATTTTGTTTTTATTCTTTTTTAAAATCAAAACATTCAAAACCTCTTCACTAAAGTATTTTTTGTTATTTAATGCAGCATGTATAGCCGATTCAAATTCATCATGTTCCGCTGTTTTCAAAACATAATTATTAATTCCAAGTTCGAGTATCTTTTCTATATTCTGTGGTTCGGTATTGTTCGATACGATGATAATTGTTGTATCAGGCGAATTCGTTTTTACAACCGACAAATCATCAATGGCGTTTAAATCAAAGGAATCGTAATCAATCAAAAGAAGACGGGGACGTTCTTTGGAAAGGACATCAAATAAATCTTCTTTGTTTGAAACTTCGAAAAAAATATTTTCAATTGTAAAGTTCGCAAAAAAATCAATAATCCCTTTTCGTGTCAGGTATTGGTTATCGGCTATCAATATTTTTACAGGTTCCATGATTATAAGTATATGTTAAGAATTCCTTTTATAATAATTGAAATGAACCTGATTTAATAGGAATCATTGACATTGTTGAATTTCATGGAATAATTAATAAAGCAAAGTTAATGATTTATTTTTATAAAACAAGGAAGTTATTTATGAATATACCTTACTCCCGACAAGATTTATAAAACATTGATTATCAATTATTAGAAGCGTCTTTTTCAACCGATTAAAAGTCCTTCGATTCTTACTTTGAATCCGCCGTCTTTTAATTTAGTTACTGCATTTACCAATCCGCTATGTCTCCACTGTAACATACAACGGCGTGGTAAAAACCAATATCTTCGTCCAAGTTTTATTTCTTCTTTTGATTCCTTGATGATTCCCTCATAAGCCTGGGAAACGTAATACCCGATATCTATAAAACCTTCAGAACGTGGACGAAGAGGGCCGGTAACGTACCAGTTGATGACACCATTGCGAGCATCCACTTCGGTTACAACACCGCAATGGGTAATCGGGCAGCCGCATGACATACCCATCGGACGACCAATCATCACATCGCCTTTTTTTACTCCTAATTCTTTCACTAAAGTGGGATTGTAGGGGAGTATGGTTTCCTTGGGTCCCGGTTCACCGTCAAATATATCAAGAATAAAATCAAATTCACGCTGAAGACTGTCTTTCCAGTTGAGTTTTTCACCCAATCCTTCGCCACTCAAACATGTGGTACAGTTCTTTACATTCGATGAGGGGTTTGATTTTATTTTACTTTCTATATGAATGCAGCGATCCAATTCTTTTGCATTTTCTATCGCGGATTTGGCGAGTCCTTCACATGTTTTATATCCGCAGGCGCCGCAGTCAAGTTTGGGCAGATTGTCAATGATTTCATTTACTGTTCTTGTTTCCATAGTTTTATAAATTAAGAAAATATAGGATTCAGTGTTTTTATTGAGTTTATTAAAGTATCAGAAAAAAAATTCACTTCTTCTTCGGTGTTATATCTGCCAAGGCTTATTCTTATGGATCCCCGGGCTTCAAATTGATTTCTGCCAATAGCCTGAAGTACATGTGAAGCGCTGGATTTATTATTTGATGAACAGGCAGAACCTGCTGACACAGCAATTCCCTTTTCATCAAGCAGTAATAGCAATCGCATGGTTTCTCCTTCCAACCCCTGAATGCTGAAGTTGATATTGGTGTGAAGACGTAAGGTGGGATGACCGTTTATATAAGCTCCATCAATATTTTCCAAAATGTATTTCTCCAGCCGGTCTCTCATTCTACCGATTTTTTTAGCTTCCATGCTTAACTGTGCAATTGCCAGTTGGGCCGCTTTAACAAAACCGATAATTCCCGGAATATTTTCAGTTGAAGACCGCCATCCTCTTTCCTGACCGCCTCCATGTAGCAATGGCGCTATTTTGGTTCCTTTGCGGATAATAAGTGCTCCGACACCTTTCGGACCATTGATTTTGTGAGCATTCAGTGTTAGCAAATCAAGATGAGCCGATTGAAAATTCACTGGGATTTTTCCAAAACTCTGACAGGCATCCGTGTGAAAACAGACCCCTTTTTCTTTACATATTTTTCCTATTTCTTCAATAGGTTGAATAGTCCCAATTTCATTGTTGGCATGCATTACCGATACAAGTATCGTTTTCGGATTAATATATTTTTTCAACCTGTCTATATCTACTATTCCGAATGAATCAACGGGCAGATAGGTGATAAAGAAACCCTGGTCTTCGAGCCATTTGCAGGCATTCAATACGCAGTCGTGTTCAATGGAAGATACAATGATATGATTTCCTTTTGAACGATTCTCAAATGCAATGCCTTTAATGGCTGCATTATTTGATTCGGTTCCACTGGAAGTAAATACGATTTCTTCAGGCAAACAATGGATAAGCTTAGCCAATTCAGACCTGCTTTCTTCTAAAACATCTTTGGCAAAAACTCCGAATGAATGAATACTGGAAGGGTTTCCATAATTCCCGTGAAGAAAGGGAAGCATTTCTCTCAATACCCGTTCATCAAGTGGTGTTGTCGCGGCATTATCCAGGTATATTTTATCTGATTTTATATTATTCACCAACATAGAATAATTCTTTTTCCATCGTTCGTAATACGCCGAAATGATTTTTTGCGCCGATTTCTTTTTTACCAACGCAGATGGTACATGTTCCGACAGGAGGATTTCCGCGCAGGAACATGGGGAATTCAATATCATTGGTGTTCGTAATTTGTTTAATGATAGGATCAATGCCAATTCCGTAAAGTGCATTACTTTCAATTACACGTATTTCTTTTGCTGATTCCATTACCCTGTAACGAAATACTTCTCTTTCGGCCTGAGAAATCAAATCAATTTTTGTTATTACGCAGGTATCGGCTAATGTCAGCATGGGACCGATTTTTCGAGGAAGATTCATTCCACTCGTTGCTTCGAGAACAACAATTCCCAATGATTTTTCAACATAGGGGGAGCAGCGAAGGCAAAGACCTGCTGTTTCGACAAATAAATAATCAGACCCTACACTGGTTGCCCATTCAACAGCTTCATCCAATACAACCACGTTGCAATGATCGGGACACAATTCACCGGAATAAATTTTTCTCGTGGGTACGCCGAATTCTTTAGCGATGGTAATATCTTCATCAGCATACAAGACATCTATTTTTATAAAAGATGGTTTTAGCTGCTTTACCAACATTCGTTTTATTACCTGGCGGATAACAGTTGTCTTTCCGCATGTGGGAGGTCCTGCAAAAATAATTAGCTTCATTCGTTTATCGTTTAATAAGGTTTGTACTATTTCCTGATTGAAAGTTCCCGGATTTGTTTTGAAATAACTGAACCGGAAAGGATTTCCCCTGAGCGTACCAATTTTCTGCATTCGAGCATCAGGTCATCAATTTTCCCAAGTTCATCGGCAGCATATCGTTCTTCAGCATTGGTCAGTATCAGTTGTTGCATAGATCCGTTCTTCATCACTACTCGGTAATCTGAAAGCAAAGCTATTCGCGGATCATGAGTGACAAATACAAATATTTTTTTGTATTTCTTCAGCAATTCCAATGCTTTGGTCCGATCAATTCCCGCGTTTTCAATTTCGTCAAGAAGTATAATAGGCGAGTTACCTATTATTACAGCATCGGCAATCAACAAGGATCTGGTTTGTCCTCCAGAAAGCTCTGTCATTCCTACTTCGCAATTAATAGGTTCTCCGGTAAGCTGATTGGCAAAATCCAATGTTTCCTGTATCACTGCATCTATATCTATAGCACCTCTTACTTTTGAGTGTATCTCTAAAAATTCTCCAACAGGTAGATCAGAAAGAAAATTGGTATGTTGAGAAATAAGAGCTATCGGATGTTTCGCGGGTTCAAATGTAAAATCATCGGGTACAGGTTCGTCATTGATTAATATCTTTCTCCCTGTAGGCGTATTTTCATTTGCAAAAAGTTCAATGTCATTTATTAAGGTTGTTTTTCCGCAACCGGTTGGGCCAACGATACTAATAATATTTCCCATTTTTAATTCAAACTGGTCAACTTTTTCCTTCGTCCCATCCTTGCCGTGACCGCCAATAATTGTTATTTTATTTATGTCCATATTAAATTGTACTTAAAGTCTATAGATTTACTGTACAAAAGTAAAATATATTTAAGTCAAAATGATACGCATTACGACCCAAAAAAAATAGGTACAAATACGTAATATTATAATACGTAATATTTATATATTATCTTTGTAATCTGAATCATATATTAAACAGATGTAAGATGCTTTCCAAAAAGACCAGATACGCGATGTTGGCATTAACTAAACTTGCCAGTGAATATGGGAAGGGTGCGATTTTAATAAGCGATGTGGCAAAAAGTGAAAAAATACCGCAGCGATTTCTTGAATCTATTTTATTAGAACTTAAGCGGAGTGGTATTTTAGGCAGCAAACTTGGGAAATCGGGCGGTTATTATTTAATTAAAGATCCGAAGGATGTGAATCTTGCAGACGTAATTAGGCTTTTTGAGGGAGCTATTGCAATGGTTTATTGTGTTTCAGAAAAAGCCTATCAGCCTTGTGAATTTTGTAAGGATGAGCGTACCTGTAAACTCAGGGGGGTATTTAAAGAAATAAGAGACAATACTTACGGTATTTTGCAAAAAACAACATTATATGATTTGATACAATGAACCGAGCATATACAATTAAAAATAAAATATTATATACGAGCTCCATAAGACAATTAAAAAAATAAATATTATTCTTATGAAAAGTCTTATACATATTATCATCTGTTTTATATTCGTATTTACTTCTTGCGGGAACGGGCAAAGTAAGAAATCTCATGCAGGGCAGCGAAAGATAGTTGTTAAAAAAGGGGAAATAGTTTCGAATATTTTTTGTAACGCGGATCATAGCGAGAGTTATGCCGTCTTTTTGCCGCAGGATTATGATTCTGCCAGGAAATGGCCTGTTGTTGTTTTTTTTGATTCACATGGAAAAGGAATTTATCCTGTTCAGTTTTATAAAGAACTTGCTACAAAATATCATATTGTATTTGCAGGATCGAATTATATCAAAAATGGGATGAGTATGAATGATGTTTTTCAGTCCTATACGAATCTGATGACTGATCTGGTACAGCAGGTTTCTGTTGATTCGCGAAGGATTTATCTGGTAGGTTTTTCAGGTGGTGCAAGAATGGCTTCTGAAATAGCTGTTTCAACAGATAAAATAGCGGGAGTGATTGCTTGTAGCGCCGGAATGGCAACACAGAATGTCAAGACAAAGCCTGCATTTTATTATGTGAGCATTACGGGAAAGACGGATATGAATTATTCTGAAATGCTGATCATAGATAATTTTCTTGAAAGTATACAGGCAGAGCATCAATTATTGGTTTTCGGGGGAAAGCATGAGTGGCCTCCTGTTGAAACTATGAATGAAGCTGTTCTGTTTCTTGAAATGAAAGCCATGCAGAAAAAAGAGATTCCTGTTAATGATAGTCTGATCCGGAATACATGGATGTATTTTACAGAAAAAGAAAAGGAAATAAGTAAAAGGGCGGATAAATTAACGTTGATGCAATTTGATTTACAGGCTGTAAATTATCTTAAAGGTTTAACCAATACGCAATCGTTTTCTGAAAAAGTGAATTTTTTGGAACACTCCCCGGAAATAAAAAAAGCTTTGGATAGAGAAGATGAGTTGCAGAAAAGAGAAAATGACAACAAGCAGATTATCATGGAAGCATTCACGAAGCAGGATATGAAATGGTGGATCAATCAGGTCAATACAATGCGGCAAAAAGTAAAAATAGTACCGGAGGATGAATCTGTTATGTACACCCGGTTGTTGGGTTTTGCAAGTCTTGTTTCTTTTTCGTATACCAACCAATCCCTGAAACAGGGCGATTTAACCGCTGCTGATCATTTTCTGAAAATTTATGAGCTGGTAGATCCTGATAATCCGGATTGTTATTATTTCCTCGCCTGTTATTATGTGATGAACAAACAGCAGGATAAAGCTTTATTATCATTAAAGGAAGCAGCAGAAAAGGGTTTCACCGATATCGAGAAAATGCAGAATGAACCTGCATTTAAAGAGATACAAAATGACAGTATATTTATTTCGATTGTTAAAGGTACATTGAAAAAATGAGGGAATACCAAACACCTGCACTTTTATAAATTTAATGATGACAAAAAAGTTTTTTTTTCTTTTCAATTTTATTTATTTAATTAATTTTTATACCTGGTCCCAGCCCAATACATGGACATTACAGGGTTCACTGCTAACGAGTAATGATTTAAAATCAGTAATCTTCACTGACTTGCTTACGGGTTATGCAGTTGGAGGAAATGGAACAATTATAAAAACAACTGATGGAGGAATAACCTGGGAAGCGCAAACAAGTGGAACAACGAATTATCTGAATGCTGTATTTTTCACCGATGCAAATACCGGGTATATTGTAGGATTAGGAGAAACAATATTAAAAACAATTAATGGCGGTGCTACATGGACAAATCAGATCATTCAATCAGATATTGATTTATATTCAGTATATTTTACCGATGCCAATTCGGGTTGTGCTGTTGGTGGAAACACCCTATATGGTACGGGAGAAATACTTACAACAAGTGATGGTGGAACAACATGGAATGCACAAACAACAGGAACCTTGTATAATTTATATTCGGTTTATTTTTTAAATACGAATATTGGTTATGCTGTTGGAGGCAGTGGGACAATCTATAGTACTGAAAATGGCGGGTCATCATGGGCATACCAGACCAGTAGCATTACAAATGATTTATCATCGGTTTATTTTATGAATACCAATATGGGCTTTGCAGTTGGTTCAACGGGAGTAATACTTCAAACGACTAATGGAGGAACAGCATGGACACTACTAACAAGCGGAACAATAAATAATTTATATACAGTCTGTTTTACCAGTGATTCCACCGGTTATTCAACTGGTGAAAATGGGATTATCATAAAAACGATCAACGGGGGAATTACGTGGCATTCACAAGCAAGCGGATCAAGCAATTCATTGTTATCAATTTATTTTACCAGTACCAATACCGCGTATGTAACCGGTGGAAATGGAGCCATATTAAATACTATTAATGGTGGAAATACGTGGAAATCAGTAACAGAAGGAACGACAAATAACTTAACTTCGGTATGTTTTGCCAATGCCGATACGGGTTACGCTGTTGGTTATAATGGGACAATTCTGATAACCAACGATGGCGGGACCAGCTGGATAAACGATACAGTCGGAGACCAAATTACATTGTATTCATCCTATTTTATCAATGCCAATACCGGTTTTATTGTTGGAGAAGATGATACTTTAAGTATGGGAGTTGGAATCATTCTTGAAACAAATAATGGCGGGATGTCCTGGACAAAACAATTATATGAAAACACAAATGTAATCTATTCTGTTTATTTTGTAAATCCTAATGACGGTTATGCTGTCGGCGCTTATGGAACATTCCTTAAAACCGTTAGTGGAGGAAGTTCCTGGAATTCAAATACAATCGGATCGGTGGCTAATGACGACCTTTTATCTGTATTTTTTACAAGTGCCAATAATGGTTATATTGTAGGTACTGATTATATCAATGGGAATGGAATTATTCTGAAAACAACTAATGGAGGAACATCCTGGACATTACAAACAATAGATACAACGAATGAAATAACTTCAGTATTTTTTTCGAATGCCAATACCGGATATGCTGTCGGTGAAAGAGGAATCATTTTAGAAACGGTCAACGGAGGTATCAATTGGTCAACGCAAATAACAGATACAAATTATTATTTTAATTCAGTATTTTTTTCGAATGCCGATACCGGTTATGTAGTTGGGTTGGGAGGACTAATCCTGAATACTATTGATGGAGGAACAACATGGGCAACACAAACAAGCGGAACGGTACAAGGTTTAAATTCGGTTTTTTTTACTGCTGATAAATCAGGTTTCGCAGTTGGTGGTAATGGTGTAATACTAAAAACGACTATCAGTGGTGAACAGTCATTAATGACTTATATGGTGAAGGGAAATAAACTAAATTTATATCCCAATCCAAATGATGGAATTTTTACGCTGACATTTGAAAATCCGGAAAACAAAATGCTGCAAATTAATATAGCAGATATGACGGGTAGAACAATCTTTGAGACCATAAGCACACAAGAGTTGTATAACTATAACGGAAAAATATTTCCATCCGGAATATATATTATAACCGTGAAAGGGGAAGTTGGTTTTAGTAGTTGCAAAATGATAGTCAGATAAAATATTCGGTCGGTATTAAAAATTTATGCCTAAGTTAAGGGATTGCATATTATTTTTATTTTTATCAAATATCCAATCATTTCTATAGGTTATATAAGGAGTAATTGCCTTGCCATTATATATGGGGAACCATCCGATATTTGTTATAAACCCTCCCACATTCGTGTTTGGAAATTGAATGCCCATATAATCTCCAAAACCAAAACCAAATTGAAAACCATAATTTAACCATTTGTAGTTTTGCTCTACTATGGGCGAAACAATTAAATAATTATATTTTCCGGGATTAACATTTTCGTAATTTTCAAATCCCAGAGGAGATAAAAATGATGTTTCTAAGCCTAAAAACACGGATCCACCTAAAAAAATTTTCTCAAAATCATAGAGGCACCTGATTCCCACGCCATATCCATAACCACTTTGATAAGTTCCTATCGTATAGCCTGTAATTATATGTGGTTTTATAAACCATCTGTCATTTGGCATCGTGTTTTGAGAAAAAACAGAGATACTGAAAAGCAAACCCCAAAATAAAATAAATAATTTTCCTCCCATATGACAAGCTATGGCTATATTTAACTTTCCTTTTCCGTGAATCGGGCGCAATTTAATTTGTATTGGGGAGTTTTAAACTATCCATGATCAGAATTTTAATGTTGTCTGTTATTATTAAGTGTTAAAAATTAATTATCACATCAAATCCTGAAAGATTAAATATTTTTAATAATTTTGAGAAGTATAATTGTTATCAATTATTAAGCAATTATGGAAGAAACACCGGGAGAAAAATTAAAAAGTACCAGACGTAAATTTATAGAAAGGTTAACACTGATCGGAGCCGCAGGTCTTGCCGGTGTCACTGCTTTATATTCGGGTTATAAATTTGAAAAGAGCAAACAATCGAAAAAAATACGTTTACTCACTGCCGATAATAAGCTTGTAGAATTTGACGAAGGTGAATTAAAGGAAGTTGTTAAGCCCGACCTTACTGCCTTACAAAAGCGCGGTCGGGAAGGATTGGCAGGTCACCGCTGGTTATTTGTAATAGATTTATCCAAATGTCAGAATGCGCGCAAATGTATAGGCGCCTGCCAGGGAGCACATCATCTGCGACCTGAACAATATCACATCAATACTTTACAAATGCAGGATTCACCGGAAACGGCACCTTACTTTATGCCCAAGCCATGCCAGCATTGCGATAATCCGCCATGTGTATCGGTATGTCCCGTTGACGCTACTTTTAAAAGAGGTGACGGCCCTGTGTTGATTGATAATGAACGTTGTATTGGGTGCAGGTTCTGTATAGCCGCTTGTCCATACTCAGCCCGCTCATTTAACTGGATAGAACCTATTGATGCAGAAAAAGACAAAGATCTTGTTTATAATGTTGAATTAAATATCCCACAGAAAAAGGGAACCATTACAAAATGCCTTATGAGTTCCGACAGGCTCAGAGAAGGGAAATTACCATACTGTGTTTCTGCCTGTCCCAACGGAGTGTATTATTTTGGCGATGAAAACGAAGACGCTGTTACCAATGGTACCACCAAAGAAACAGTCAGACTGAGCGAATTATTACGTGATAATGCCGGATATCAGTTGATGCCTGAATTAGGTACCAAACCGAGAGTTTATTATCTTCCGCCTAAGGACAGAAAATTCCCGTTTCCTGAAAAATCAATTTTTAATAATAACGAAAAAGGATAGAGGATGTCGGATAGCAAAATAAATAGCTCTAAAGAAAAGATCATACAGGATTTGCTGCGGCCAATCAATTTTTCTTTATCCTTTAAAATCTGGATGGGCTTTTTAACGGTTGGATTGCTGGTTTGTTTATATGCATATACGATTCAGTTACAGAAAGGACTTGGTGTTACCGGGCTTCGTGATTATGTCTCCTGGGGAATGTACATTTCCAACTTTGTTTTTTTTGTAGCAAGCAGTCTTATTGGAATGCTTATCAGTTCTGTTCTTGGACTTAGCGGACAAAAATGGATCACGCCCATCACCCGGATAGCAGAAATTATTGCCGTGGCATTTTCTGCTGTGGCGGGATTGGTCATTATTTCGGATATGGGTCGTCCGGACAGACTTATCTATGTTTTGACTCATGGGCGTTTACAATCACCTATCCTGTGGGACATCACTGTTGTAACAACTTATGTTATTATAAGTACATTGCTTCTTTATCTGCCTCTCTTACCGGATATAGCTATTTGTAAAAATCATCTTACAACCATTCCCAGGTGGCAGAAGAAAATATACGATATTTTATCTCTTGGTTGGTCAGACAAACCGGAACAAACGGAAGTCATCAAAAAAGCAGTTCACATATTGCTGATTCTTATTATCCCTGTTGCATTAGCCATACATACCGTTACATCGTGGTTGTTTGCATCAACACTCAGGGTTGGCTGGGATTCAACTATCTTCGGACCTTATTTTGTCGTTGGTGCATTCGTTGCCGGGACTTCTGCCGTAATCATTGCCATGTATTTCTTCAGGAAAAGTTATAAATTACATGATTATATAACTGATTTTCATTTTGACAAAATGGCGAAACTGCTGATATTGGTATCTTTGGTTTATCTTTATTTTAATATCAATGAATACCTTGTTCCTGCTTATAAAATGAAACAGGGAGATGCCGTTCATCTTCATGAGATCTTTGCCGGTCGTTGGTCTCTTATGTTCTGGGGTATTCAATTATTGGGGCTCATAATACCACTCATCCTGCTTCTTTTCAGATCCATGAGAAAACCTTTCCCAATGCTGATCATTGCTATTTTTGTTTTTGCCGGTTCATGGTTCAAACGATACCTGATCGTAGTCCCTCCAGAAGAACATCCTTATTTACCTATTCAATATGAGCCGAAAGGATTTCATTTTTATACACCGACACTAATCGAAATAGCCATCACCCTGGCTTCATTTATATTGGTGCTGATGATCATCACTATATTATCAAAATTTTTCCCTGTCATCCCGGTTAAAGAAATGATTCATGAAAATAATAATATTGATAGTAATGAAAAATAACAAACCGGATATTACATTTCAAGCGCATTTAAAATATAAAATTATTTTATTTTTTTTAGTGATCGCTTATTCTGTAGCGTTATATTCACAGAATTGGGATGTCCCGGCGGATAAGAAAGGAAAAAGCAGTTCATTTATATTCAATTCAGAAACCAGTGCAAAAGGTCATAATCTTTATGAACACAATTGTCAGCAATGTCATGGTACACCAGGGAAAGGGGATTTTATTAAACTTGTTCCTGTGCCTAAAGATCCTGCTTCTAAAGAATATCAAAGCAACACCGATGGTGAATTATTTTATAAAATCTCAACAGGCCGGGGGACAATGCCTTCTTTTCTTTCTATTTTAAAAGAAGAAGAACGCTGGGAACTTATTTCTTACGTGCGAAGTTTTAATAAAGATTACAAACAGTCGCCGGTAGAAGCTTTAAAAACTGTTCCGAAGAAAGATGTGACGATCAATCTCAACCAGTTGGATTCCGGTAAAATAGAAATTCGCGTTACTGAAAAGAATCAGGATAAAAATATTCCGGTTGTCAATACCGATATTACACTATTTACAAAACGGTATTTTGGAAATCTGAAGATCGGAAATACAGGATATACCAATTACGAAGGCAAGGCGTATTTTCAATTTCCAGCCGACCTGCCCGGTGATAAAGACGGCAAAGTTGAACTAATCGTCAAAATGAATGATGAAGAGCAATTTGGGGATATTCAAAAAACAGTTACCCTTTCCCTTGGTGTACCCACTGTAAGCGAAAGTCTGGTGGCACGCAGAGCCATGTGGAATGTAAACAAAAAAGCGCCCTGGTGGATCATTATCAGCTATTCCTCTGTTGTATTATTGGTTTGGGGTTTTATTTTTTATATCATCTATTTGTTGTTTAAGATAAAAAAAAATAGTTTAAAAAATAATAATTAATATGCATCAAAGATTAAACTCACTTAAACTTATATTAATAATACTGGTTCTTCAAAACGTCAGTTTAAAAGCGCAGGTATTCAGAAGCAATAATGCAGAAATAGGCATTGATGAACAATTGGGTAAAAATATTCCACTTGATCTCACTTTCTGTAATGAGAATAATGACTCCATAACGTTGCGGAAAATCATAGACAAACCAACCGTTTTGTCCTTTGTATATTTTGACTGTCCCGGTCTGTGCAGTTCTTTACAGCAGGGAATTTCAGATGTTGTTGATAGAAGTGACCTGCAAATAGGGAAAGATTATAAAGTGATCACGATAAGTTTTAATTATCACGATGTACCCTTGAAAGCGAGGATGAAGAAACAGAATTTCGTTAAGTCATCAGATAGCCTTCGGAGTGAAAACTGGCAATATCTTACCGGTGACAGCGCGAATATCAATTCTATTCTGAAAAGTGTGGGATATAAAATTAAAATGGCAGGAAATGATTTTGTGCATCCGTCAGGCATTGTTGTTGTGAGTTCAGAGGGAAAAATCACCCGTTATTTGTATGGACTCACATTTTTACCGCTTGACTTTAAAATGTCCATTATTGAAGCACAGAAAGGAGAGACCAAAGCCTCCATACACCGGGTATTGCAATTCTGTTTTGCTTACGATCCTGCAGGGAAAAGATATACATTAGAAATTACTAAAATTGCAGGAACGATCATTCTTTTTTTCTCATTGGTTTTGATTGTATTCCTTATGTTAAGATCAAGAAAAAAGGTCCAGAAAAAATAAAATTACAAACCATTATGCCTGAAATCAATTATTTAAGTGATACCGGTAAACACAAAGGAATTATGTCATGGCTTACATCTACCGATCATAAAAGAATCGGTCTGATGTATTTATATGCCATCCTGTTTTTTTTCCTTATTGGCGGTTCGTTAGGAGCACTGATGCGTCTGGAATTGATGCAACCCGGGCAACAATATTACTCTGCCCAAACGTACAATGCACTTTTTACTGTTCATGGTATTATCATGATCTTTATAGTTGTTATTCCCGGTTTATCGGTTGTATTCGGCAATTTTTTTCTTCCCATCATGATAGGGGCAAAAGATGTAGCTTTTCCAAAGTTAAATTTGTTATCATTCTATATTTATTTAACAGGTTGCGCTTTGGCTGTTGCTTCGCAATTTGCAGGAAACGGACCTCCTGATACCGGTTGGACATTTTATGCACCATACAGTACACAAACGGCGACGAATGTTGTCATGGCCGTCTTTGCCGCTTTTGTCCTTGGATTTTCATCCATTCTTACCGGGTTAAATTTTATAGTAACCATACATCGGTTGCGGGCGCCGGGTATGAAATGGTTTAAGATGCCCTTGTTTCCCTGGTCAATCTATGCCACCGCGTGGATTCAGGTTTTGGCTACGCCTATTGTTGGGATTACACTACTGATGGTCATAGCTGAAAGAGTTTTAAAAATTGGTTTTTTTGATCCTGCTTTGGGTGGCGATCCTATACTTTACCAGCATCTGTTCTGGATATATTCACATCCGGCAGTTTATATCATGATACTGCCTGCCATGGGTGTCATTACAGAAATTATTCCAACTTTCTGTCAGAAGAAAATTTATGGATACAGAGCCATTGCAATATCCAGTCTTGCCATTGCAGGTGTCGGGTACCTGGTATGGGGACATCATATGTTCACTTCCGGGATGAGTACTACTGCACAATGGTTTTTTTCGTTGCTCACTTTTATCGTTGCAGTTCCAAGTGCAGTCAAGGTTTTCAACTGGATATCCACGATGTATAAAGCATCTATCGATGTAAAGCCTCCTTTTTTATTTGCACTCGGATTTATTTTTCTGTTTATGATAGGTGGTTTAACAGGTTTGGTTCAGGGAGCATTAGCAACAAATATACAGGTCCATGATACAGCCTTTGTAGTAGCGCATTTCCATTATATTATTTTTGGCGGAATGGGCTTTGCATTCTTCGCTGCCATCCATTACTGGTTTCCCAAAATGTATGGAAAGATGTATAATATTAGGCTTGCAAATATATATTGGGTATTTATCTTTGTTGGTTTTAATCTTTTGTATTTTCCTCAATTTATTCTCGGTTTACAGGGAGTGCCCCGCAGATATTATGATTATCTGCCGCAATTTCAGACTGGCGAGGTCATTTCAGGTATCGGGGCATTAATCCTTGGTATAGGAATATACATGATGATTTATAATCTTTTCCGTTCATCAAAGAAAGGAGCCCCTGCTATCGGAAATCCATGGAATGGAAAAACATTGGAATGGTCAATCCCATCCCCCCCACCGACAGAAAATTTTGAGGAGATACCTGTAATGACTGAACAGAATGAACCATACAATTATTAACATGTCAGAAGGCAACCATAAACAGGAAGAGAAAAACGATGACGTAGCGTCAAAAATGGGAATGTGGATATTTATATTCACCGAACTTTTGCTTTTTGGCGGATTGTTCCTTGTTTATGCTGTATTCAGAGTTAAATATGCTGATGAATTTCATCGTGCTGCTGCCCAACTCAATACCTTTATAGGAACCCTTAATACGGTTATTCTTCTTGTCAGCAGTATGACCATTGCCATGTCTGTTACTGCTATCCAGAATTACAATAAGAAGTTGGCAATGAATATGATCCTGATTACACTTGTACTGGCATTTACCTTCCTTGTAAATAAATATTTTGAATGGGGTCTTAAAATCAAACATCACCTGTATCCTTCGTCTGAACTTATGTTTAATCTCAAACACGGTGAGAATATATTTTTCAGTCTGTATTATTTTATGACGGGACTGCATGCCCTTCATATAATAATTGGCATGACTATTTTAACTATAGCATATGTAAGGGTCAGAAATGGATCCATTCATGCCGGTCATTTCACTTTACTTGAAAACGGGGGTTTATACTGGCATCTCGTGGATTTAATATGGATCTTTTTATTCCCCTTATTATATTTGATTACTTAACAAAATGGTTATGGAGGATACTATTAAACATATAACATCTTATAAAGGATATCTTAAAGTATTGATCATTCTTTTAACACTTACTGCTATTTCTGTGATTGCAGCATGGATCAATTTCGGAGCGTTCTCAGTAGGGGTCGCATTGGTCATTGCCTGCATCAAATCAGGAGCAGTACTCAGTTATTTTATGCATCTCAAGTTCGACAATATAGTATACAGAATAATGGCGATAGGTGTTTTTATCCTTTTTGCAATAATAGTTGGCATAACTTTTCTGGATTACTTATTCAGATAACTTAAAGTTTAATATTGTATGTTTTATAATTTTACACCGGCATCAAACTTTGTCAAAGGCGTGGATAATGCCTTTCTTATTATTTTTGGCATTTCTTTTTTCTTTCTCATCGGTTTGACAGCCTTAATGTTGTATTTTGTTTTTAAATATAACAGGAAGCGAAATCCGGAAGCAACTCAAATACCGGATTCGGGCTGGCTGGAATTTACATGGACAGTGATTCCATTATTGTTGGTTTTACTGATGTTCTATTATGGATATGCTGCATTTCTTCCTATGCGTAATGTACCAGCGGATGCAATGCCGGTTAAGGTAATCGCGAAAATGTGGTCCTGGCAATTTGAGTATGAAAAGGGAAAACGGTCAAAAGAATTAGTAGTTCCGTTGAATAAGCCTGTAAGACTTAATCTGTATTCTCCCGACGTGATTCATGGTTTTTTTGTTCCTGAATTCAGACTGAAAGAAGATGTAGTACCGGGGAAAAATAATTACACCTGGTTTATTCCGGAAAAATTAGGGGATTATGAAATTTTTTGTTCAGCTTATTGCGGCTTGCAACATTCATATATGCAATCTGTAATCAGGGTTTTACCGGTTGAAGATTATAAAAAGTGGTATGCTTCTTTAACAGAAGAAGCAATAACGACAGGGATTCCTGGTTTGACGATCATACAGAACAATGCCTGTAATGCCTGTCATTCTATAGACGGATCGAAAATCATAGGGCCGACATTTAAAGGATTATATGGTTCAAAAAGAACTGTTATTACAGATGGAAAAGAACATGTCATCACCGCTGATGACAATTATATCCGGGAATCCATTCTGAACCCCAATAAAGACATAGTAAAAGGGTTTAATTCCGGACTGATGAAGTCATATAAAGATATTTTGAAAAAAGAAGATATTGATCAGGTTATTGAATATCTTAAGGTGTTAAATGAAAAATAATGTCGGTACTTCTTATCTTCATCAGATAAAGAATCTCGCATCTTTAAGTAAGGTTTATTTATCTTTAGCTATTTCATTTTCTTCCTTTGCCGGGTATTTTATTTACACGAATGATTTATCGGACAGGTTATTATTGGTTGTCTCCGGTGTTTTTTTTCTTTCATGTGGAGCGTCATCACTCAATCAGTATCAGGAAAGGAGAACCGATGCTATGATGTCCAGAACATCCGGGCGTCCCATTCCTTCAAAACAGATTACTCCTTCTCAGGCGCTTGTGATCGCAACGGTTTTTATTATGATCGGTTCAATCCTATTATATAAACTCAATCCGCTATGTCTTATCCTGGGATTATTTAATATATTATGGTATAATGGTGTTTACACGCCGTTAAAATATAAAAGTTCATTCGCGGTATTTGCAGGATCAATATCGGGTGCAGTTCCTCCTTTGATCGGGTATGTTGCGGCAGGTGGGACTTTCTATCATCCTTCTATACTGTTTGTGTCTCTCTTCATGTACCTATGGCAGATTCCGCATTTCTGGTTATTGCTCATCCGTTATAAAGAAGATTATAAAAAAGCAGGAATCCCTGTTGTTACTATAAAGATACCTGAATATATTTTTTTTAAAATTATTTTTATCTGGATTGTTGCAACATCTATGACTTCTCTTTTTTTCCCTTATTTCGGCATCATAACAAAATCATCATCGGTAATTGCCTTAACAGGTTTGAATATAGGGTTCATTTTTCTTTTTTTTCGAATCGTGTTTTCTAATCCGGGGAAACAGGTGATCAAAACGGCATTCATTGTATTAAACGCATTTATGATTCTTGTTCTGCTGGTATTGATTTTAAAATTCTGACCCCATGATTGATCCGGTAAATTTTGCAGGTGACCCTGCCCATCTTGTTCCGGTTGGAATTACTTCACCTTTCATAACCAATGAAAGAGAAGAAAGAGAAGAGGCGTTTTCCATCACTGAATCATAAAGCAC
>Ga0302320_10010891_pt1 | contig 19341 bp, 12 predicted proteins | sample Bog_T0_3_FD_202130 | JGI IMG/M metagenome (GOLD analysis project Ga0302320, IMG submission 202130) | Peat permafrost microbial communities from Stordalen Mire near Abisko, Sweden - Bog_T0_3 | ecosystem: Environmental > Terrestrial > Soil > Wetlands > Peat | place: Sweden: Abisko, Stordalen Mire... | reverse complement strand
AGAATGTAAAGCAAGTAGCCGTAAGCATTGGTGGCATTGGCGAGAAACGCCAGATGCCCAAACATCCAACCGAAATAGATGAACCCAACAATCGCCAGCGACACACGTTGCAACTGTCCCGTTACAATATTGCGCGCAATCGGAATCAACAGGATCAGCGCCACCACGTAAACCGGCAACACGATGAATAGCCCATACCAGCCATCGCCCGGTTCCTCTCCTTGAGGCTGGCGCACCAGCGAGGTAACGCCAACCGCCGCAATGCCCAGGTAAACCACGCCGGTCGTCCACCAATCCCGATACAAACCCGTGGCGCGCGCGAATTCCTTGAAACCAAACCCGGCCAGAAGGCAGAAAAAGACAATCACCGGAATTCGCCCCGCAAAAACACTGCCCAATACGAGCGGCGCCATCACCAGCCAGCTTCGATAGGTCGCCCAGATGGATGAGACATTCTTTTTGAATCCCCATTGCAGGGCCGATAACACCACCCCCGCCACCACCAGCACTCCGCCCATCATCAAGGCGTAGGCGCGGAAAATTTCACTCAGCAACGCAGCTTGCGGAGTCATGTTGAAGCGTCCGTTTTACGGGCGGCTTTGTTTCTCAATGCATGCATGATTCGATTGAGCCGGACCCAGATTGTTTGGACGCAACCGAGGACGACCAAAAGGCATGTCCAGTCCAATATCGTCAGGCCACCCCAGCGAATGGCGTTATCGCCCCACCAGATCAATCCCAGCGTGATCCAGGCGCCGAGGTGAAGGGTGACCATGCGCCAAGGTTTTGACATCAATCCGCCAAACTCGCGTTGCACGCCCACGGCCTGGCCGAACATGCCCACGTACGCCGTGATCAACGCAAGAATCGCCGCCCAATAGCCGCTGACGACCGCGTTCAAACCGCTGTGCGCCACACCGGCGAAAATCAAGACGTCGGAAATTCGGTCAGGGAGATCATTCAGAATCTCGCCGCGCCAGCTTGCCTTGCCCGAAGCCAGCGCCACCATGCCGTCGAGCATATTGCACCACAAACGGAGATAGCAAAACGCCGGTCCAAACAGCAGCAACCACGGATGCGCGCCTGCCTGCCAAAAACAAATTGCCGCCATCCCGGCGGCAGCCATCGAAGAATAGGAAATGGTATCGGGGTGAATGCCTTGCCGCACACATAGACGAACCGCCCAGTGCGCCGTTGCGCGAAAGGAGTCCGCGATGGGCCGACGTGACGTGGGTTTGTATTCCGAAGTGTCCATGCAGTATAAGGCGCGAGGCATGAGTTCATCGAACCTTGCCAGAGCCATACCACAACGAACCCCCACCGGCCAGACCAAAACAGGGCGGACCGTGGCCGGTTAATTCGGCACCACCGCGCGGAATTCGGGCGTGGCGCGGATGGCGTTGAACATGGGATTGGTGCGCGCGTTTTCCCGCAGGTCCATGAAATTTGGGTTTGACGCCCGTTCCAGCGCATTCGCGCTTAACGCCTTCTTCAGCGCGTCCACCGCGTCGGCGGTGTGCCCCTGGAATGCGCGCACGTTGGCCAGGTTGTACCATGTTTCGGACACGTTGGGTTCCACTTCCGTCGATCGGACGATGGCCTGTTCCGCCTTGGTCAGGTCGCGCAATTGCGCATACCGTTGCGCCACCTGCATCAGGAGCAGGGCATTGGGCGGCGGATTTTGCATGATCCGATCCAGCAAAGTGGAGGCATCGGCGTTCCGCCCGGCCGCGATCATGCTGTCAATCTGGGCAAACACCTCCTGCACAGAAACGGTCGTGGGCCCCGCCTTGTTGCTATTCTGCAACTGACCCAGGATGTTCTCCATCTGCGGATTGTCGGGATCGAATTCCAACAGATGTTTGGCGGTGGCGAGCGCTTCGTCCCGCTTGCCGGTGTTGACCAGCAATTCCAGGAGCATTCCCTGCACCTGCCGGTTAAAGGGATCCAGTTTCTGAAACGTTCGCACCACCAGCAGCGCGTCTTCATTCCGTCCAGCCTCCAGCAGCAGTTGCGCGTATTTGGACGCGCCTTCGCTGTAGGGGCAATAGGCAAAGGCCTGTTTGAGGGCGAAATCCGCTTCCTTCAACAATCGCGCGCGTTGCGCGGGCTGGCGGCTGCTATTGCCGCGATATTGATAAATGCTGGTGGCGATGGCGGACCGAAGCTTGGAAAATCCCTTCTGCGCATCGTCGTCGCGCATAAACTTCAGGTCCCCAGTGTATCCGGTATAGTCGTGGCGCAAGAATACCTTCTCGGCAAAATCACAGATGTCTTTGACCGGGGTATCGTAGGTGATCCAGTTACCGATCAAGCGGGTCGAATACTGGCTCCAAAATTCGTGATCCCGCATCAGGTCGGCCTCGGTCAATTCCACCGGCTGACGATTGACCTTCATAATCACGCCAAAGGGCATCAGATTCGGATACATCCAATCCATCGGATAACTTTCCTCGACGTAAAACTCGTGATCGGGATTGGCGTCAAACATATCCTTGGTGACATAGGCGTTGATCCCCATGACCACCAGGAGGCCGCCAAAGGAGAGACGTCCGCTGTTGTCGGCCACCACGTCTTCGCCCGGCTTTAATTGATGCGGTTCCGTCGGGTGTTCGTGGTCGTGCTGGTAGCGCAGGGCTGCGTCATGGGTGTAAGCCTCTTCGCAAACGCGCAAATCCTCAAACGACGCCGTATGAATTTCCGTGTCTGGATAAACTCCGCCAAGGCTTTTCGCAATTTCGCCGGAATAGGCCTCCTCCAGCAACCGCCGGTTCAACCGCACCACCAAGTTGGAAGTCTGATCCAATTGGACGGCTTTCTGGATCAACACCGGCAACTTGATCCCCTCGAAGAGCGCGGGTGAATAAATCGTTTTCCCGGTCGGGCCATTGGACAAAATGACATTGAAATCCCGCGTCAGGGCGCGGCTCACCACGGGGGCGGTCTCAGTTCCCCCAACCACGGTTTGGGTTTCCTTGCTCAGATGTTGAAAGAGATATTTCGACAACTCATCCTGCCCTGCGTGTGGACGCAGCCGCGCCGCCATCTTGGCCGGATCGCGGAAATCTTCCGGCTTGAACCAGGACGTGCGGGTCCGCCGTTCCCGTTCCACGCTGGCGCCGATGGTCTCAAAAACGTCGTCCAGCCAGACGAGCGCCTTGGTCGGCTCGTGGAACCGGGCCGGCATCACGCCGGGCAAAAGATTCTGGAAGAAGGGCGAGTTGGTCTGCGCGCTGTCATTGTATTGCGCACGAATGTAATCCAGGTAGGTTGGATCGGCGACCGCGTTTTGCGTGATCAGATAGCAATCGCGCCGGTCAAAGTGCTGATCCTGTTCCGGCTGGCAGTCGTGCGGGATGAAACTCTCGCAGAAGATCATGTAGGTGGGGCAAAAGCGGCCCGGGTCCGTGCCGCCGTACACCACCGCGTCCCGCGCCATCTCGGGATAGGTCAAGCTGGCGTTGGTGCCGGCCAAAGCCTTCTCCCGCACCGCCGTGTCGTATGTCAGCTTCCCATCCGGTCCGGTGACGGGAGGCGAAAACATGTCGTGCCCGTACCAATAGCCGAACCAATGGCCGCGCTGCTCGCTGTGAAACCAGTGCGCCAGGCCGGAGGTCAAAGGCATGGCGGCAAACACTCCCAGCAAGATCAGCAAAGGCGCTTTTTCCCGATGGACCGCCAGCGCGGCCAGAAAAATCAAGGGCAGCAAAATCAAAATCAGATTCGCGAAGACCGGCAGGCCGTACTGGGAAGGCGCAAACGCCTGCGCAATCCAGTGTCCGAGTGATCCCAGCGGCACTTCTCCGTCCTGGCCGAAATAAAGTTCACCGGTGGCCAGCAGGAGGCAATAGCACGCCCCCACGAACGCCGCCACCCCGCCGACCACTCCCCAACGCCGGAACCGTTCATATTGCGCCACCATGTAGGCGGCGGTCAGCGCCAGGCCGTAGCCGATCAATATCGCCACGATGCCGTGAGAGGCGGCGAAAAACACCCGCAACAATTCCACTGATTGGCGGTCTTTCTGCGGATTCAAAAAGATCGTCAGCAGCACGCCCAGAAACGGGTAAACCGCCGCCACCGTCACGATCCAGTTCTTCTCGCGCCGTTTCATTTTGAAGAAAAACAAAAACGGGAGCAGAGCGAAGAACATATAGACCCAGTTGAAGGCCTCGGCGATGCCCTTGGCCAGCAACTTCAATTGGACCACGAACATCATCGGGTCAGCGATGATGTTGGTCGGGCTCATCTTGTCGTACTGCCCGCGGGTCAGCGCGTGAAAGAAGCCCTCCACCGTGCGGGGATAGCCCCATTCCATCGGGGGATTGGTCATGCCGGAAATCGCCTCGTAAAAATAGAAGGAAGCCCCCGCCAGCCAGAGCAATCCCATGAAGAGGCAGGTCAACGATTCGGTCCACAGGCGCAATCCCCACGCCGCCGCAATCAACAATGCCGCGATCACGAGCGCGCCGCCCTGGGACGGCCCTCCGGTGGCGCTCAAAAGAGAGTTCACCTGCCACAGCACCAGTAACACCAGGAGGGTGGAGACGGCGGCTATGATCTTGTCTTTGATGCTCCAAGTCTTGTCGCGCCAACGCGGTTTGATCGAAAGCGCGATGCCCGCCACGATCGAACAAATTCCGATCGTGTTGAAGATGGTGAAGACCGTCGGGTTTGATTGCGAAAAACTGGTCCAGATACCCGACTTGGCCGCCCCGTAAACGGCCGCCCAAACCACGCCGTTCCAACAAAGCAAATCGCGTCCGAGTTTCGGGTTGGTGCAGGCGATGCCAATCTCCAGTCCCATTGCCGCCACAATTAAGGTTTGATGTATCGTGGCGCATATTCCGAAGAAGAAGAACGCGCAATACAAATAGCCCCGCTGGTGCGGCGCGTAAATCCAGCGCATCATGCACAACAACACCAGAATCAGCCAGGGCACTCCGAATTCCGAAATGCGATTGATCGCCACCGATTCTCCCCACATCGCAATGTCCAACGCCATCAGCAGTCCCGCCGTCACGCCGCAAACCAGGCAAATCGCGTTCTCCCATTTCCGGGCGATTCCCTTCAAATCGTCAATTCCCTCGATCAACATGCTGCTGCCGCGCGAGACCATGAAGGCAATCAAGGAGCAGCCCATTCCCATCGCCGCCGCCTGTCCCAGTTCCACCCGCCAGGCGATGTTCCCGAACGGCCACAACCGCGTCCACAGCCACGAGTAAATGGCCCAGAACGGATAGCCCGGCGGGTGCGGTATCCCCGCGTAATACGATCCTGTCAACAATTCGCCGGAATCCTCGAGCGTGACTTGCGGGGCGAGCGTCGAGACGTAGATGGCCTGGACGATGGCAAAGCATATAATCAGCGCCAGCCAGTCCACCGGCCGGAAAAGCGGGGGAACTTTCGGCGGCCCGGTTTTCACCGGAACCGTCCCGCGGGAAGCCGAGTCGGCCCGGCTGGCGGCGGATGGGGGCGAAGAATACTTGGGTGACGGCGCTGGGTCCATTTTTCGAAAATCTAAATTTCCGGCAAGACCGGCCGCTGCCCGGCGCGCACCGCCGAGGAGACGGTCTCGTCCTCTTCCCGCAGGCAGGCGCGCAGCTTGTTCAGCCCGTAGCGATAACGCCCCGCCACCGTGTTCGGAGAAATGTCAAATAAACGACCAATCGCCTCGAACGTCAGGCCGTTCCAAATTTTCAGCACGATGACTTCGCGTTGCTCCGGCGGCAATTCCGTCAACGCCTTCATGGCGTGGCGTTCGGCTTCCGTTTCATGGGCCTCGCGCTCGAACCAGCGGTGCGACTCGATTTCGCGGGCCAGCCGCCGCCAGGTGCCGCGGCGGAAATTCAGGGCGCGATTGCGGAAGGCGCGCAGGCTGTAATGTTCCGTGTCCTCGGGCTCATGGTCCAATTGCAGCAACGCCACAAAAGTCTCCTGCAACACGTCCTCGGCCTCCCCGTGGCTCAAGCCGAGCGCCCGCCCGTACAGGAGAAGCCCGCCCGCCTTCTTCTCGTAGAGCGGCTGGCACCAGTGTCCGTTGAATTCGCCTGTTTTCACGCTTATTACTTCATGACCTTCTGGTATTCGGGCGTTGCGCGGACGCGTTCGAAGGTGTTGTCATGTTTGACCAAGTCGTGCAGGTTCTGGGCTTGAGTCCCGTTGGTCAGCCGGTCGGAAGGATTGAGCGCAAACACCCTTTCCAACGCGGCGGCGGATTCCGTCGCCTTGCCATCCATCGCTTCAATGCGGGCCAGATGAAACCACATTTCCCAATCGTTCGGATTGGCGTTCAGCAGCTTCTGCATTATGGCGACACCCTTGGCGGTATTACCGGCTTCCGAGTACATGCCCGAAATGTTGACCAGCGCAGCCGTGTCGGCATGAATATCCTGCGATACCAGGTCCAGTGCCGCCGCGGCTTCGTTGGTTTTGTGCGCGTTCAACAGCGAGCGCGCCTGTGCCATTTCCTGCTGGAAGGATTGTTGTTTTTGGGCGGCAACGTTATGGTCCACGGGCTCCATCCACTTTTGGAACGTGTCATTGTAGGGATCCAGTTTCTGCGCCGTCGCCAGGACGTAGTGGATATCCTCCCAGCGGCCCTGGCGGGAAAGCAAGTCCATCAAGTGGAAGATTCCTTCGGGGCTGTAGGGGCAATAGGCAAAGGTCTGCTTCAGCGCGAATTCCGCCTCCTTGGCCAGGCGCGCCCGGTAAGCGGGATTCCTTCTGGCTTCCTCTGTATTGTCCATCCGCCACTGGTAGATGCTGCTGGCGATGGCGTTGCGCAGTTTGGAAAATGATTTCTGCGCGTCTTCGTCCCGTACAAATTTCGGGTCCCCTTTGAAGCCGTTGTAATCATGGGTCACATAAATCTTGTCGCAAAAATCGCAGATGTCCTTGATGGAAGTATCATAGGTAATCCAATCGCCGATGGTCCGCTGGGAATAATCGCACCAGAACTGATGGTCCCGGTTCATCGCCTCTTCGCTGATCTCCCCAACCGGGGTGCGGTTGACTTTCATAATGACTCCGGCCGGGAGCAAATATGGATACATCCAGTCCAGCGGGAAGCTTTCCTCCACGTAAAACTCGTGCTCGGGATTGCGGTCGAAGATCATTTTTGTCAGCAGGCCGTTGATCCGAAATACGGCGCCCTGGCCGCTCACCTGCATCTGGCCGCTCTCGTTGACGACAACTTCGTCCGGCCGCACCTGTTTCGGCTCTTCGGGATGATCGTGGTCGTGCTGCAGCCGCCGTTGCGCGTCCGCGTTGAATTCCTCATAGACTTGTTGTGAATCGGTGGCGTTGGGTTCCTGGATTTCGGTGTCGGGATAAACCCCGCCCAGGCTTTTTGCAATCGCATCCGGGTAGGCCTCCTCCAGCAACCGCCGGTTGAGCCGCACCCGCAGATTGGGCGTGGACATGTCAAAACCGTCCTTGGCCGCCTTTTCAATCAAGGCCGGCAATTTGATGTTGGCGAACCGTTGCGGCGAATAAATCGTCGGCTCGGCATCCCGGTGGGTCATAAACTCCCGCATCATCGCGTTTAGGTCGCGGGCCAGGGCCTTGGCCAAGGCATGGTTGTCCGGCTGGGCGCCGAGCAAATCCTGCGTCTCCTTGGTCAGCTTTCCGTAGAGATACTTCGACAATTCGTCTTGACCTGCATGGGACCGCAGGGCCGCCCCCAGTTTGCCGGCATCCTTGAACTGATCTTCCGTGAACCAGGACGTTCCGGTGCGCCGACGCTCCTCGATTTTGGCGCCAATGCTCTCAAAAATGGTATCCAGCCACTTTAATGCCTCGGTCGGCTGATGGAAGTACTTGGGCAGCTTAACCGGCAGGAGCATTTGGAAGAACGGCGGGTTGTATTGGGTGCTGTCGTTGTATTGGGCGCGAATGTAATCCAGGTAAGTCGGGTCGGCCACCGCGTTTTGGGTGATGAGGTAGCAGTCCCGCCGGTCAAAATTCTGATCCTGCTCCGGCTGGCAACTGTGCGGGATGAAGCTCTCGCAGAAGATCATGTAAGTCGGGCAAAAGCGTCCTGGGTCGGTCCCGCCGTACACCACCGTGTCCCGCGGCATTTCCGGATAGATGATGCTGGCGTTGGTGCCTTTCAATTCCTGCGCCCGCAAATTGGCGTCGTAGCTCAACTTTCCGTCCGGCCCCTTGAAGGGCGGCGTGAACATGTCGTGCCCGAACCAGTAACCGAACCAATGGCCGCGTTGTTCGCTCGTGTACCAGTGCGAAAGTCCCGAAGTGACGGGCATCAACGCAAACAAAGCCAGCACCAACAACAACGGAGCGCGCGTGCGGTAGATGGCCAGCGCCGCCAGGAAAATCACCGGCAGCGCGAGGAGGATTAATCCCGCGTAAACCGGAAGTCCGTACTGCCCCGGCGCAAACGCCTGCGCCACCCGACCAGGCAGCTCCGAGAAGCTCACCTCGCCGGCCAGCCCCAAGAACAACTTGCCGGTCGCATCCCACAGGCAGAAGCACGCCATCAGCGCCGCCAGCGTGCCTCCGATCCATCCCCAACGCCGGAACTTCTCATAGTGCGTCGCCATGTAAGCCGCCGTCAGCGCCAGTCCGTACCCAATCATTATCGCCACCACCGTGTGCGACGCCGTGAAAAAGACCCGCAACAATTCCACCGATTGCCGGTCCTTTTGCGGATTCAAGAAGATCGTCAACAGCACGCCCAGAAACGGATAAACCGCCGCCACCATGATGAGCCAGTTCCGCTCCCGCCGCTGCATTTTGAAGAAGAACAGAAATGGCAGCAGGGCAAAAAACATATAGACCCAATTGAAAGCATCCGCCACCCCCTTCACCAGCAACTCCAACTGCACCAGGAACATACCTGGATTGGCGATAATATTCGACGGGTTCATCTTCTCGTACTGCCCGCGCGTCAGCGCATGGAAGAACCCTTCCACCGTCCTGGGATAGCCCCATTCCATCGGCGGATTACTCATGCCGGCGATCGCCTCATAAAAGTAAAATGACGCGCCCGCGATCCAGAGCGCCGCCATGAGCAGGCACGCCTTCCATTCCGTCAACAGCCCCACCGTGCGAAAGGTCAGCCAGACGCAGGCAATCAGAGAGCCTAGCCCAATGACATGGTATATTCCCTCTGTCGTCGGCGTCGAAAACGTGAAGAGAAACGGTATAATCGGCCATGCCACCGCATTGAAGAAAAACAAATCCCGTCCCAATTTCGGCTGGGTGACGGCGATGCCGATTTCAAGGCCGAGCGCCGCCACAATCAAGGTCTGGTGAATGGTCGCGCAAATGCCAAAGAAAAAGAAGGCAATATACAGATAGATCCGCTGGTGCGGCGCGTAAATCCACCGCATCATGCACAGCAACACAATAATCAGCCACGGCACGCCGAATTCCGAAATGCGATTGATCGCGACCGACTCCGCCCACATCGAATTGTCCAACGCCATCAGCAATCCCGCCGTCACGCCGCAAACCACACAGATCGCGTTTTCCCATTTTCCGACCATCCCCTTCAATTCCTCGATTCCCTCGATCAACATGCTGCTGCCCCGCGACACCATGAAGGCAATCAACGAGCAACCCATGCCCATCGCCGCCGCCTGACCCAGTTCCACCCGCCAGGCCACGTTTCCAAACGGAACCAACCGCGTACATAGCCACGAGTATATCGCCCAAAAAGGGTAACCCGGCGGATGCGGTATCCCGGCATAATAGGACCCGGTCAAAAGTTCGCCCGAATCCTTCAGCGTCACTTCCGGCGCCATGGTGGAAAGGTAAATCGTCTGGACGATGCCAAAGCAGAGGATCAACGCCAGCCAGTCAATGCGGCGAAACAGCGGCGGCACCTTCTCGGCCACCGGCGCCGGGGCCGTTTTTGCGACCGGTTTGGGGGCGACCGGGCTGGCCGGCGCTGGCCGTGGAGCCGGAGTGGTTTTGGCGGGAACTGCGGGCGGCTTGGAGGCCGCCGGCTTCTTCGGTTCAGGCTTCATTCGTTAAAAAGTCCCGCTCTGATTCGTGGCGCCAGACCGGCCATTTTCCATTCCACCGCTCCGCTTTTCCGCCAGCAGCGCCATCGCCGGGTAAGCATTCCATTGCACATTTTCGTCCAAGGCCGTCAATTCGACCATCTGCGGCGCGTTGGACGAACTCGGATTGATCAGCATTCCGGCAAAAACCATCGGCCCGCTCCGGCCTGCCCACGCACCTGCACGGTGAAGCGTGCCGCCAACACCCAGCAGAATCGTGAGCGCGCAGGCGACCGCAGGCGTCAGCCAGCTCCAGAACTCCGCCCGGCGCAAGGCGGAGCCACCGCTGCGGGCGGGAACTGGTTTAGAGGTTTCGCCCCGGTCGAACAATCGTTCTGCCACCCGTTCCGACGGCGGTCGTGGCCGCCATTCGCTCATGGCCTGCTCCAATGATTCCATCTCTTTCATGGTCAAATGCTTTCTCGTGTACGAATTTTCATATTACCGGCTCCTCATAAAACCGCCAGCCCCGTTTTTTCCCTAACCTATTAGACACCGCTCCCCAGCTTTTCTGTATAAGCCACGTCACAACTTCTAAATACCATTGGCTGCCCGCTCCAATTTCAAATTCCAAATTCTCAATTTGCAATTTTCAATCTCAGGCCGGATTCCAGACCACCACAACAGTGCAAATAGTCGCAGGAGAAGTTGCTTTTGCGTCAACCTACGGCCGCATAAATGCGGTGCTCCGGCAAGGTTGGAACGCCGCATTTATGCGGCAGCGTCGCGCACCCAGTGCAAACATTCAGCCCGCTTCCTTATTGCGCCCGCGCCCTTCCGATCCCACTCTGTGACCGAATGATAACGGCCGCTCTGCCAACTCACACCCCGGCGCTGTTCTCCGACGCCGTGGAACGCGCCGCCGCCTTGCTGCGCGCCGGCGAGTTGGTCGCGTTGCCAACCGAGACCGTCTATGGCCTCGCCGCCAATGCCTTCAATCCTGCGGCCGTTGCCCGCATTTACGAAGTAAAGGGCCGTCCGTCCCGCAACCCCATCATCGTCCACGTGGCCGGACTGGAACTGGCGCGCGATTGCGTGGCGGAGTGGACTCCGTTGGCCGACAATCTCGCCCGCGCCTTTTGGCCGGGACCGCTTACCCTGGTTCTGCCACGATCCGCGCGAATTTCGGACGTCGTGACCGCCGGCGGCCAAACCGTGGGCGTGCGCTGGCCGTCCCATCCATTCATTCAGGCGGTGATTCGCGCCTGCGGCTTCCCGCTCGCCGCACCCAGCGCCAATCCGGCCAATCAAGTCTCGCCAACCAACGCTGAGCACGTCCGCAAGGCGTTCGACGGCAAAATCCCGCTCATCGTGGATGGCGGACAATCCCAGGTGGGACTGGAATCCACCGTCCTCGACCTTGCCAGCGCGCCGCCGCGCCTGCTCCGTCCCGGCATGGTCCACGTTGAATCGCTTCTGGCCGCCATCGGCAATGCCGAATTGCGCCTGCCCGCGCCCAGCCGCTCCGGCGGCAAGGAATCCCCGCTTCGCAGCCCCGGATTGCTCCCCAAACATTACGCGCCCAAGGCAAAACTCGAAATCCGGTCCTGGCTAAACGAGGCCGATCTCGAAGCTCAAATGAAGCGCCTCCCTTTTTCGCGCGAAAGAATCTGCGTGATTGCGCATAGCCGGATCCCGGTGGCCGGGAATTTTGCGCGGGTGGCGGTGCTTCCGCACGACGCCGAAGCCTACGCCCGCGCCCTCTACGCCGAACTCCACCAATGCGACGAGTCCGGCGCGGAAATGATCATCGTGGAAGCGCCGCCCGCGGAGGACGCCTGGCGCGCCATCACCGACCGCCTGACGCGGGCCGCCGGCCCGGATTCCTCTTCCTGAAATGGCTGCATCCCGCCCATTCGCCCTCTTCGTCCTATAAGTCCTTACCCCCCACCGCCCTCAGCGTATGGTTGACGAAAATTTTGAAGTTGGCCAGAATGGCCGCCGTCCAATGACGAATTAATGAAAAGAACAGCTCTCTTCTGCTGTGTGCTTTGCTGCACCTTGGCCGCCCTCGGGCAAACCAACAAAACCCAAACTCTGACTCTGGAAGAAACCATCCAGATGGCCATCGAGCACAACCTTAACCTGAAGATTGATCGCTACATTCCCCAATTGGATCAGTATTCGCTCGGGGCCATTTACGGGAATGCCTACGAACCGGCCTTCTCCGCCATCGGCAAGGACACCTATACCGCCGAACCCGGCAAAATCATCAACGGCCTTAATGCCCAACCGCTCCACCTGGATGACCAAAACTACCAGTTCGGCATCGGCGGCGCCAATGGCGGCAACGCGCTCACTCCGTGGGGCCTGCAATACAACCTGACCACCACCCTCGATAAATCCGCCTATCAGACCTACTACAGCAACGGCCTGCCCCGCGCTCCTTTCACCCAGGACACCGCCACCACCGGCATCAATCTGCTGCAACCGTTGTTGAAGAATTTTTGGATCGATACCAACCGCGCCGCCATTCTCGTCGCCAAGAAAACCATCCAATATGACGAATACGGTTTCTATCTGGCCGTCATGACCAACATCAGCGCGACCGAGCAGGCCTATTACGAACTGAACTACGCCATCGAAAACGTTAAAGTGCAACAGGACGCCGTGCAACTGGCCGAGCAATTGGTCAACGAAAACAAAAAGAAAGTCCAGGCGGGCGTCCTCACCGACCTCGATGTCGCCCAATCGCTCTCTCAACTCGCCTCCAGCCGCGCCTCCCTTCTCGGCGCCCGGCAACTGGTGGTCCAGGATGAAAACAACTTGAAAGCGCTCATTACTGACAAGTATAGGGAGATGCACGATGTCCGGCTTCTTCCCGCCGAAAAACTCCTCGCCGTTCCGGAGATGTTCGACCTCGAAGGAAGCTGGCAGACCGCCATGAGCAAGCGGCCGGATTTGTTGCAGGCCAAAACCCTTGTCGAGAAGCAGGATGTCAATCGCCGCTTCCAAAAAAACCAGCTTTTTCCCGAATTCGATCTGACCGGCAGTTACGGGCGCACCGGCCTGCAAGGAACTCTCGGCGGTGCCTACAGCCAGATTCCGGATAACACCTACCCCAATTATTCTTACGGCGCCATCCTGACTGTCCCACTGGGCGAGCGGGCGGCGCGCAACAATTATAAAGCCGCCAAAGCCTCGCTCGAACAAGCCCAGGCGATGTACCAGTTGGTGGAGCAGAATATTCTGATTCAAATTCAGAACACCATCGAGAAGGCCAAAAGCGACTTCGAGCAAACCAAGGCGACGCGTGACGCCCGCGAATACGCCGATCAAGCCCTCCAGGCCGAACAACGAAAATTGCAGGTCGGCACCAGCACCGCCTTCATCGTGCTCCAACTGCAAAGCAACCTCACCACCGCCCGTTCCGCCGAAATCCGCGCCCTGGCCGATTACAACGAAGACCTCGCCCAACTTGCCCAATTTGAAGGCACCATCCTCGAAAAACATCATCTGACGGTGAAGGTTTACTGACGCCGTCATCGTTTCCGGTCTGGCAATGAATGATCATCCACCCAAATCCCGGCCATCCTTTGCGTCCTTTTTGTCCCTTCCGCCCCTAAATTCCGCGATCATTCCGCCGCCGCTTCCATGAAACCCGCCGCACCTCCACCCCTTGCGCGCCCGGTCGTGGACGGCAAATTCTTCCGCATCGGCGACGCCAAGTTCTATCCCAAGGGCGTCTCGTATGGCCCCTTTCGGCCCGCTTCCGGCACGGACCCCTTCGCGACGCCGGAAGTCACCGCCCGCGACTTCGCACTGATCCGCGAATTGGGCGCCAATCTCCTCCGCGTCTATCACGTCCCGCCCCGCTGGTTTCTGGACCTGGCGGCGGAGAATGAATTGCGCCTGCTGGTGGACGTTCCCTGGAGCAAACACCTTTGCGTCCTCGATTCGCCCAGCCTGAAGGAGCAGACCCGCCAGGCGATTCTCCGCGCCGTGCAAAATGGCGCCGCTCATCCCGCGATTTTCGCCTGGTGCATCGTCAACGAACTCGCCCCCGACCTCGTCCGCTGGAGCGGCGCGCGCGCCGTCGAGGAATTCCTGGATGATCTGGTCGATGTCGCCAAAAACGCCGACCCGGGCTGCCTCTGCACCTTCGGCAGTTATCCACCCACCGAGTTCCTGCAACCGCAGAACATGGATTTCCTAACTTTCAACGTTTACCTCCATCACCTGCGGCCTTTTGAAAATTACCTCGCCCGCCTGCAAACCATGGCCGGCGCCAAGCCGCTCGTCCTGGGCGAAATGGGCATGGACAGCGTCCGCGAAGGCAGCGCGGAACAATCGAGCCTGCTCGGCAGCCAGGTCGAAGCCGCCTTCCGCGCCGGTCTCGCTGGCGCCGTTGTCTTCAGCTTCACCGACGATTGGTTCAAGGACGGGCGCGAGGTGGACGACTGGCATTTCGGCCTGACCACCCGCGATCGTCAACCCAAGGAAGCCTTCTCCGTCGTAAAGCAGAAATTTGAAATCGCGCCCTATTTTCCTCCGCCGCACTTTCCGGAAATCTCCGTTGTCATTGCCTGCTACCAAGGCGCCCGCACCCTCCAGTCCTGCCTCCAATCGCTGGCGGCGTTGAACTATCCCAATTACGAAGTCCTGCTGGTGGATGACGGCTCCACCGATGCCACCCCGCAAATCGCCTCGCACTTCCCGAACGTGCGGCACATCCGCCAGGAACACGCCGGCCTCTCCGTTTCCCGCAACACCGGCATCGCCGCCGCCACCGGCGAAATCATCGCCTTCATGGACGCCGATTGCCGCGCCGACACCGATTGGCTCTTTTACTTGACCAGCGACCTCCTCAACGGCGACTTCGCCGGCATCGGCGGACATAATTTCCTGCCCTCGGACGATTCCGTCATGGCCGCCGTCGTCATGGCTTCCCCCGGCGGCCCCGCCCACGTCATGCTCACCGACCGCCTCGCCGAACACATTCCCGGTTGCAACATGGCCTTCTACAAATGGGCGCTCGAAGAAATCGGCTGCTTTGATCCTATATACGACAAAGCCGGGGACGACGTGGACCTTTGCTGGCGGCTGCAACAGCGCGGCTGTAAAATCGGCTTCAGCCCGGGCGGATTTGTCTGGCACTACCGCCGCTCCACGGTCGATGCCTACCTCGCGCAGCAAAGCGGCTACGGCGAGGCGGAAGCCATCCTCGCCCGGCGGCATCCCGAACGATTCAACGGTTTGGGCGGCAGCGTCTGGCACGGGCGCATCTACGGCGCCGCCGGACTGGCCCTCCATCCGCCCATCATTTATCGCGGATTATTCGCCAGCGGCTCCTTCCAAACCTTATATCGCTCCGCCGCCAACGGCCTGCCGCTGGTTTGCACCTCACTCGAATTTCATCTGCTGGTCAATTTGCCGCTGCTGATCCTCTCCGCGCCGTTTCCTTTTTTCCGGCCGCTGGCCGTGGCGGGCGTTGCTTCCTCGATTGGAGTCTGCATCGCCGCCGCCATGCAGGCGCGCCTGCCCCGGCACAAACTCCGTTGGTGGACCCGCCCGTTGGTCGCCCTGCTCTTTTTTCTCCAGCCCATTGCCCGCGGTTGCGCCCGCTATCGGGGACGCTTGCGTCTCGGTCCCGCCTCGCCGCGTTCGCTCGAAACCCTGGACTCTCTCGCCCACCGCGAAAGCGACCGCGAACTCGACCAGGCCCAATACTGGTCCCGCGACGGGCTCGACCGCCTCGAATTCCTCGCCCACATCCTCACCCGCCTGCAAAAGCGCGGCTGGCAATATCGCACCGACGCCGGCTGGAGCGATTTTGACGTGGAGATTTTTGGCAGCCGCTGGATTGCGATGCAACTCGCCACCGTGGCCGAATACCACGCCGACGGCAAACAAACCCTTCGCTGCCGCCTGCGCGGCTCCTGGTCGCTCCCGTCCCGCCTGGCCTTTGCCGCCGCCCTGGGTCTGGAACTCATCCTCATCGGCCTGTTACAAGCGGAGCACGGGTGGATTTGGGGGATATTATTGACGCTCCTCGCGTTCCCCTGGTGGCTCAACCGCGAACAACGCCATCTCAAAAGAATGCTTGCCTCCCTTCTTGACAAAGTCGCCGAGGAAAGCGCCCTGACCAAACTCCCACCCAAGCCCAATTCGTAGCGGCGTTCGTGAGAACGCCGCCATATTCTCCGCGCTATTGATCGCATGATTGTCCGTCGTCACTGCGGCAACCGTGGTTTCTTAAAAACGGCTGGCAAGTCGCCTCCGATTAGGGCGCGTGAATTTCTTCATACTTCTTTTCCTCAGCTTCCAATTGCGGCGGCAGACTGCCCCACTGTTCCCGCCCGCGAACAAACATCGCCCTCATTGTGTAACCGCCCGCGTACCGGCCAGACGGAAGCTCCACCTGCCAATCAATCAGGTCACTCACTTCGTGCGTATGGAGGCGTTCAAGACGGCCGGTGTGGCTCACCGGCGGAGTAAGGTAACGCACTTCCATCTGGGAATCGCGGAATGACAAAACTTCGGCCCAGAGATTCTCCGTTACACCAGAACTCGAGATGAAGGGAACTTTGACCCGGATGCCGCGATTGGGCTGGGCGGCCAACTCGCGAAACCATGCAGCGGTTTCTTTGGCCTTAGCCATCGCCTCCCGCATCAACGGGTCATCAGGTGCAATGGCGAGCGGTGGAAATTTAGGTCGCGCGACGTGAAAAAAACGCCACCAAATGAATGTCACTGCAAAGATGATCAGGGGAATGAAGAGAAATCTCACGCTGCCTCCTCCCGCAAACCACGAATGGCCGGATCAGCCTCCAAGATACTTTTGACAGCAGAATATAGCGATGCCAGTGATTCAGCGCTCTTGTCCTTGCCAAACAGGCGGGCAAGAATGCCTCCTTCGACGAACGCGTATAGGTGCCACTGAGTCGCACGGTTTTCTTTACTGGCGCAAGCCACATACAGCTTGTGCGGCTTGGACTCAACCGGCACACACCAACCAAAATCCTCCGCGATGACTTCACCCGCAGACACGCCACGCGCGTGAAGCTGTTCCGCCAACCACTGTGCCAAGGCCTTGCCATAGATGCCCGGGTTCGTGCGTTCGTCTTCTCCTGCCTCGACCGGGAAGGCGGCGGATTCAAATTCAAGCAGCGGGCTCTGTCTCATGAAAAACCCCAAGATGATAAGTTCTCGAAAGTGGCAAATCAAGCAATGGACGACTGCGCGTCGAGGCGCCATTTTAGCACACCATCAATCAAGCAAAAAGACTTTGCATTGCTGCGGCGATCGGGAGCACAATCACGCAGAGGCTCCTATGAATGCGAATAAATCATCGCAATCCCGTTTTTGGATCGTCTGGGCGCCTGAGCCGGACGAGCAGCGTTTTCTCCGCGGCGTCCCAATCACTTTGTTGGCCATCCTCTTATTGTGGAAGAACGGGCTGCCGCTCACGGGCCGCCAAGGCCGATACGACATCCCGGTCGCTTTTGCCGTATGGTGGATTCTTTATCTGTTGAAATTTGGCAAACGCCTGCAGCGCCGTGGTGAACTCGGACGCACTATCGTCCTTCCGGGCATCTTCCTGGCTCTGGCGTTCGCTCTGCTCTTCTATTAGTCCCCAGCCGATGAATATCCACCACCTGGAACTGTTCTACTACGTCGCACGCCACGGCGGCATTTCCGAAGCCGTGCGCAACATGCCTTACGGCATCCAGCAGCCCGCCGTCAGCGGCCAGATCGCGCAACTGGAAGAACACCTCGGCGTCACCCTCTTTCAACGCCGCCCGTTCGCGCTCACGCCGCCGGGCCAGAAGCTCTACGATTTCGTCCAGCCATTTTTCTCCAATCTCGAAGCCATCGAATCGGATTTGCAGGGCGGAAACGCCCGCCGCTTGCGCATCGGCGGCTCGACCGTGGTCTTGCGCGAATACGTGCCCGAACTGGCGCAAAAGCTGCGCAAGAAATTTCCCAATCTGAAACTCGGCCTGCGGCTGGGCCACCAGCCCGAATTGGAAAGCATGTTGCGCAAGGAGGAAATAGATCTGGCCATCACCGTCATCGAAAACAAATCCGGCCACAGCATCCGTTCCCTGCCGCTCATCGAGTTGCCGTTGATTTTGCTCGTCCCCAAGGAAAGCAAGATCACCGATGCCGCCCAACTGTGGAAGCGCGACAAAATCGATGAAACACTCATCTGCCTGCCCGCCACCGAAGCGCTTTCGCGGAATTTTCAGCTCGGACTGTCCAAACTGGGTGTGGACTGGTTCCCCAGCATCGAGGCGGGCGCGCTTGACCTGATCGCCGCCTACGTCGCGGGCGGACTGGGTATCGGCGTCTCCGTCTCCCTTCCGCAACCGGACCTTCCCCGGAAAATACGTGTCCTGCCCTTGCCCGGTTTTCCGCCCGTGGCCATCGGTGCCCTTTGGCGCGGCAAACCCACGCCGTTGATCGCAGCCTGCCTGGAGCAATTCCAGGCCCTGGCCAAATCTGTCAATTCTAAATCTCAGGGCGCCTAGCCGGGTCCGGCGACGAACTCCCGCGGCTTAATAAACCTTCCGCAAATTGGAGGGCAGGATGTTCAGTTCCGCGCGGTATTTCGCCACCGTCCGGCGCGCGATGACGATTCCCTTTTCCTTCAGCATCTTGACGATTTCCTGGTCGGACAAAGGCTTGCCCGTGTCCTCGCCCGCAAACATCGCCGCCACCATGTCTTTCACGCTGGTGTTGGAGACGCCGTTGCCGTTGTCGGTCTGAATGCCGGCCGTGAAGAAAAACTTCATCTCGTAAACCCCCTGGGGCGTGTCAATATATTTGTTTGACACAGCCCGGCTCACCGTCGTTTCGTGGACTTTCACCACTTCCGCCACCTGCACCATGGTCATCGGCTTGAGGTAGGCGCGGCCCTTGTCCATGAACTCCCGCTGCCGCTTCACAATTTCCCTGCCGATGTTCAAAATGGTCTGCTGCCGCTGCTGCAGGCTCTTGATCAAAAATTTTCCGGCGCGGATTCGCTCGCGAATCCATTCCCGCGCTTCCGCCGGGGCGCCCGCCTGGCCCATCACTTCCTTGTAGTGATTGCTGATGCGCAGATGCGGAATCTGTTCGTTGTTGGTCGTGACCACGTAATCGTCTCCGACCTTGGTGACAAACACCTCGGGCAAAACATAACGCTCGTCATCCGGCAGGAATTCCCGGCCGGGATGCGGCTCCAGGCAACTGATCCGTTTGACGGCGTCCTGCACCTGGTCCACCGTGATGCCGAGGCCACGGGCGATTTCCGGCATCTTGCGCTTCAACAGCGCGTCCATGTAGTCACGCACGATCCGGTATTCGATGGTCTTCTCGCTGCCGG
>Ga0302320_10010890_pt1 | contig 19341 bp, 12 predicted proteins | sample Bog_T0_3_FD_202130 | JGI IMG/M metagenome (GOLD analysis project Ga0302320, IMG submission 202130) | Peat permafrost microbial communities from Stordalen Mire near Abisko, Sweden - Bog_T0_3 | ecosystem: Environmental > Terrestrial > Soil > Wetlands > Peat | place: Sweden: Abisko, Stordalen Mire... | reverse complement strand
CTCCACGCGGCGCGAAAAATGAGCTGTAAATGCGAACGTTTCTTGGTTACACTCTGTCATCGGAAAGGCCGCCTTTCTCGGCAACAACTACGCCTTGACAACGCAGTTATGCCATGAAAAGACGGCCGTTCCAAGTCCTTTTCTAAATTCCCTCATCCCATAAGACATCTCGACTGTGAGAAATTCGGGCTAGCCTATTTCTTGCCCGTGCAACAGAGGAGACCAGCCCTCACATCGTTCTTGACTTGCGCCCGATCAGCCGCGATGATCGACGTATGCACGCAAGCGACCTGGCGGCTCTTGAGGCGGAGGCGATTGAAATCCTCCGCGAGGCGGTCGCCCTGGCCTCCCGGCCGGTCATGCTTTACTCCATCGGCAAGGACTCGTCGGTGATGCTCCATCTGGCGCGCAAGGCCTTTTGGCCCGCGCCGCTTCCCTTCCCGCTGCTTCATGTGGACACGACTTGGAAGTTCCGCGAGATGATTGCCCTCAGGGAGCGGGTGGCTGCGCAGCCCGGAGTCCGGATGATCGTGCACACCAATCGCGAGGGGCTCGAGGCCGGAGTCACTCCGTTTACCTGCGACTCGGAGCGCTACACCACGGTGATGAAGACCGTGGCTCTGAAGCAGGCCCTGGATGCCGGCCGTTACGACATAGTGCTGGGTGGCGCGCGGCGCGACGAAGAAAAATCCCGCGCCAAGGAACGCATCTTCTCCTTCCGCGCTGCCGGTCATCGCTGGGACCCGAAGATGCAGCGGCCCGAGTTGTGGAACCTGTACAACGCTCGCCTGGGGCCCGGAGAGTCCATCCGCGTCTTTCCCCTCTCCAACTGGACCGAGTCCGATATCTGGGCCTACATCCTCGAGGAAAAGATCGAAATCGTGGGTCTTTATCTCGCCGCTGAGCGGCCCATCGTCGAGCGCGCCGGACAATTGCTCATGCTCGACGACGGCCGGTTCCCGCTCCTGCCCGGCGAGACACCGCGGCGCAAAATGGTCCGCTTTCGCACCCTGGGCTGCTACCCGCTGACCGCCGCCATCGAGAGCCGAGCGGCGACGGTGGCAGAAATACTGGCTGAGACCAGGGCGGCGCGGATGTCCGAGCGTCAGGGCCGCCTCATCGACCACGACCAGACCGCTTCGATGGAACGCAAAAAGCAGGAGGGATACTTTTGAACCTCCCCACGTTGCGATTCCTCACCTGCGGAAGCGTCGACGACGGCAAGTCGACACTGATCGGACGCCTGCTCTGGGAGTCGCGCCAGGTCTTCGACGATCAGGCAAGGGCGCTCGAGCGCGATTCGGTGCGCTGGGGCACGCAAGGCCAGGAACTTGACTTCGCGCTGCTGCTCGATGGGCTTGAGGCTGAGCGCGAACAGAGCATCACCATCGACGTGGCTTACCGGTTCTTCTCCACGCCGCGCCGTCGGTTTGTCGTCGCCGATGCGCCAGGCCACGAGCAGTACACCCGCAATATGGCCACCGGAGCTTCAACCGCCGAGTTGGCCGTTTTGGTGGTCAACGCCGGCAAGGGCCTGCTCACCCAGACCTATCGCCATGCGCGGATCGCGTCCATGATGGGCATTCATCATCTTGTGCTAGCGGTCAACAAGATGGACTTGGTGGACTGGGATCAGGCCGTGTTCGCGCGCATCGTGGAGGGGATGGAGCCGCTCCAGAACGAACTCGGCTTCTCGAGCTTTCAGCCCATTCCCCTTTCAGCCTTGCGCGGCGACTTTGTCACGCGCCGTGGAGAAAACGCGCCGTGGTACAGGGGCCCGGCACTGCTCGATCTTCTGGAACAGATCGACGTGGCGCCGCCCGGCCAGGATGAAGAATTCCGCATCTCCGTGCAATGGGTTAACCGGCCGCATCCGGATTTCCGGGGCTACTGCGGACGGGTGACCAGCGGCGTCGTGCGCCCTGGCGACGGGGTGCGCATTCTGCCTGCCGGAACCGAGAGCCGCATCCGCTCCATCTACCTCGGCAGCGAGGAGTGCAACCGGGCGTCAGCAGGCCAGAGCGTGACCTTGTGCCTGGAGGACGAGATCGACGTCACGCGCGGTTGCGTGATCGCTTCAGTGGTTCATCCGCCGGAGGTCAGCGACCAGTTTGAGGCGCGCGTGCTCAGCCTCTCCGGGCATCCGCTCTTTGCCGGCCGTTCTTATCTGTTCCAACTGCAAACCGCGCAGGCGGCGGCGACCATCACTGCCATCAAATACAAAACCGACTTGCAGTCTGGAATGCGTCTGGCCACGCATGAGCTGCGGCAGAACGACATCGGCGTGGTCAATCTCTCGCTCGATCGCGCGGTGCCCTTCGAGCCGTACGAGCGGCAACGGCTGATGGGTGCGTTTATCCTGATCGACCGGCTCGACAACCAGACCGTCGGGGCGGGAATGATCGGCTTCGCGCTCAGGCGCGCTGCAAACATCCACTGGCAGGCGCTGGATGTGAACAAGAACGCTCGCGCCGGCCAGAAGGCGCAGCGCCCCCTGTGCGTCTGGTTCACCGGCTTGTCGGGCTCGGGAAAGTCCACGGTGGCCAATCTGCTGGAGAAGCGGCTCTACTCCCAGGGCAGGCACACCTACGCGCTCGACGGCGATAATGTGCGCCATGGATTGAATCGCGATCTGGGGTTTACCGAAGCCGATCGCGTAGAGAACATCCGTCGCGTGACCGAGGTGGCCCGGCTGATGGTCGATGCCGGGCTCATCGTGCTGGTCTCGTTCATCAGCCCCTACCGCTCCGAGCGCGAGTTGGCGCGCTCGCGTTTTGCCCAGGACGAGTTTCTCGAGGTCTTCGTCGACACGCCGATGGAAGAGTGCGAGCGCCGCGACCCCAAGGGCCTGTACGCCAAGGCGCGGCGCGGCGAGCTATCCAACTTCACCGGCATCGACAGCACCTACGAGCCGCCGGAAGCGCCCGAGCTCCGCCTGGACACTATGCTCTCCAGCGCAGAGGAATGCGTGGATTCGATTTTGCGCGAAATGGAAATGAGATTCGCCCAGCCGGACCAACCCCGGATCGAAGAGAAGCCACTGTGAACGTCGAGCACGCAAGACCCATCCGGCCCGGTGAGTTTCTCGCCACCAATCCCACCGATCTGCCGCGCTTCGAACGCGCTGAACTTCTCAAAGGCGGCTCGGGCATCTGCCTGGAAGCCTCGGATACGCCGCGGGAGTACTGGCGGCGCGGCGCCGAGTTTCTCGACGACCCTGGGGGTACCGGCCTGTTTTCCCCAGGAATCGATCCCTGCCGATACTTGAGCCTGCCCGCCTTCCTCGCTGCCATCGACGATGCCGTGCTCACCGGCTTCCGAACCATTCTCACGCCGGACGACCGCTTCTTCACCGACGAGGCCTACGCCCAGCTGGAGCTGCTTCAGCGCCAGCTCGATCGCGTCGCGGGGCCCGATCCCTCCGCCAACGAGAGGTCCGGGCTAGCACCCACCGGCCGCGAACGCATCTTCCGCTTCGAGCCCGGCCATTGTCCGGTGCGCCAAATCGAAGGCCCCGTCCTGGTGCTTAGCAGCGACGAGCCGGAGAGCTACGGTTCGTTTCTCTTCTGCGTCCTGCCCAAGGTGCGAGCCGCGCGCCGGCTTGGCCTCACCGGGCTGCCGTGCATCGCCTTTGCCAACTCCGGCTCGGTCTGGGAGCTGCTCTTGATGGCGGCCATTCCCGCCGGCAATCTCATCGAGCACGACTACAACACTCTCTTCCACTTCGATCGAGCCTATATCCTTTGCTTGCGCAATCCCCACGGCAATCTGGACGCGGAGTCTCTGGCGCTCTACGCTGAGTTGCGCGTCCAGTTCGGTTCGCGCCGCCGCAACCAGCGCATCTACGTCTCGCGCTGGTCGCTGAATCGCAGCGGAAGCGGCGCTCCGCGCGTGATGCTGAACGAGCCGCAATTGATCGAGCGGCTGGCCTCCATCGGGTTCGACATCGTGGAGCCGGAAACCCTCACCGCATGCGATCAGATTCTTGCTTTCACTGCCGCCTCCCTGGTGGCAGGCCCATCCGGCTCGGGCCTCTACAGCACCATGTTCTGCCATCCCTCCAGGCGGTCAATGGCATCGCAGAAAAGCCCGACCCCCTTGCGCATCTCAATCCGTCCGAAAAAGACAATCTCCTCTAATTCGCCCGGTTCGATGCCCCCGCTCTCCGGCATCCGGCCGCCTCCCGGCCGTACGATATTCGGCAAAACCCGCGTCCCGGACGGAAGCCGCCATCCATGAGCGGACAACCAGTCGACCATGTACTGGCTCGGGCTTATCACCTGATCGGCCAGCTCGCCACTGCGCCGCTCCAGAAATCCGATTGCTACCGTCATCCGGTCCCAGGCGATGGCGTTCAACTCCAGAACCCAGTCCTGCGGCCCGTGCGTCACCATTACCATCCGCGGCGCACGCACCCACTGGCCTGTCCGCTTGGCCAGAATCGAGTAATATCCCTGGCCTCCGCAGTCGTTGAAATAAACCACGTCGAAGGTATTCCGCTTAAGAAAGCGGTAGACCGAGTAGCTGGCTTGGCGTGGATCTTCCAGCCTGCTGCCCGTCATAGGGTCAACCGGAACTGCCTTCAGTTCTATCCCTTCAGGGGATACCGCTGCCGCAACTCCTCGGCCGATTCTTCGCTGGCGTGCAGCTCCATTCCATCGCTAACAATCGCCACCGCCACCGCGTAGCCGCCTTCAGCCAGTGCCAGCGCCAGTCCCGTGTTCGCTGTTCCGATCCCCCGTTCTTGAACACACCGTCAAACTTGGCCGTAACCAGACAGACCTTCATCCCCGTGTCGCTCCCTTCCAGTTCGCGCTCTTTCCCCTCTGCCAGCCCGCGCGGATCATCCCCTGTACTTTCCATCACCGTAACCTCAGCTTCACATATCTCCAACGGAACAAGCATTCCGGCGGATGGAAGCAACCGGGATGTGAACAGTCGCGGAATGCCATACGGCCTGAAACGCGTCCGGGGCCTCCTGTGTCGAGCCTGTGGCCTGCCCGGAGTTTTTGCACCGGGCGGGTTCGTGCATCGCGGAGCTGAAAGACCCAGTCTTTTTGCATCAACCTGTTAGGTGAGTCCTCGCCTGGTTTGGGTTTCATCCAGTAGGCGGCTAGCCGCGTTCTGGCTGGCGCATTCGCTCGGCGTCTGGTCCTCATGAGTCCTGTGAGGACGCCTCACATTGTATTCCCACTGCCAAGCCTCGATAAGCTGTCGCGCCTCCGCCATTCTTTCCAACCTGTCCACGTTTGGCATGCATCGCAGAAGGTCCCGCTGGACGATTCGACAGAGGCTTCATCGGTGGGCTGCTGCGTCACGACCAGCAAAGAGAAGTCTTCTATTCGATCAGAGAGCCGCGCGTGCCGGCCAATCGCTCGCGCGCCCGCCCGCAACGACACCGTCAAACCGCACTCGTCGCTAGGGCACATGCCGCCACCGCCGGCTGCGCTCCACAAACAATCCAACCAGCAAAAAGACTCCGGGAAGCTCGATCTTCCGGTAAGGCAAAAAATGCTCAAAGCCGATTTGTGAGTACTTTGAGGAGCATCCGCCAACAGGTCGGCCCGCGCCCATCGGATGAAACCAATTGTGGGTTATTGTGGGGAAGATTCGGATGAAATATTGCATTCACTTGTCGAATGAGCTTTGCAACGCGGAGCCGCGCCGGGAAAACTCAAGCCAGGCCAAAATCGTCACTGTGTGATTGGCTGCCCCCCAGGGAGTCGAACCCCGATATGCCGCTCCAGAGGCGGCTGTCCTACCATTGAACGAGGGGGCAACAAGCGCGAGAGACTTGGCTCGACTTGCAGCCGGTTTGGCCGCCGCCACGGCAGAACGCCGGGCAGCAACGCCAACCTGTTCATCATAAGGGGAAGGACAGGCTTGGTCAAACTCGCGGTGCGACTTGCCGGCCTGGCCCCATCCAATCGACCCGATGCCCGGCCAGAACCTACACCCGGAGGCAACCCGCCGCCAAACTCCGCAGTCTCGGAATCCGTGTCGAGGGCGAGCTACGGTGATGTAAAATCAGCCCTAAGGATGGAGTTGGGTCTCAATCTCGCCTGGGCATTGCTCGCAGCCGTGATACTTGGCTCGTGGCCCCACTTTGCTCCGCGGGTTGGGGTCAGTCGCCCCCGGCAGTTTGTCGCCATAGCCGTGCTCATCCTCGTCCTCTTCCCCGTGATCTCCATAACCGATGATCTGCTGGCGGCACAGAACCCCGCCGAAACAGATTGCTGTCTTCGCAAGGATCATGCGGTTTCGAGCCCGCACTCCAACTTCCCTCCTGTGGCCGCTCCCCCTCCCCCTGCTGTGATCAGCCTTGCCCATCGCTCTCTGGGATTTGCCGCGTCCGGCGCGTTGGCTGCCCCGGTTGCCGAGTACGCTGGCCGGGGCGCCGTACAGAACCGGCCGCCGCCGACAGCCTGATCCTTCTCATCGCCCCGTATTTCGTTTCCCTTCCCCGCCCTTTATCCGCCATGCAGACCATGGCGCGAAGGTTTTGTATGAAGCAGTTCTCCCCATTTTGGGCAGTTCCGGCAATTCTGTTGCTCGCGCCGGCTTTTTCCGCAGCCCAGCAGGCCCTCACCTGGCAGCAGGTAAAGGCAGAGTTTGAGTCCGCCAACCCCTCTTTGAAAGCAGACGCCATCGGCGTGGATGAGATGAAGGCCCAGGAAATCACTGCCTTCCTTCGTCCCAACCCCCAGGTCGGCCTGTCCAGCGATGGTTTGCAGATCGCCCCTCACAGCACTCCAGGGTTGGGTGACCATTGGCAGCCGCTCACCGGCGCTCAGCTCGTGCCCAGCATCAGCTACCTCCACGAGCGGCAGCACAAGCGGGAGTTGCGCCTTGAGAGCGCGAAGGAAGGCACGCAGGTTGCGGCCTCGCAACATCTTGACCTCGAGCGGAATCTCCTTTTTGATCTGAGGTCGGTCTTCATCCAGACCATGCAGGCCAAGGCCATCGTCCACCTGACCCGCGAGGAGCTGGAATACTACGACCACATCATCGACATCAGCCGGGCGCGCCTCAAAGACGGCGACCTGGCCCAGATCGACCTGGACCGAATCGAGTTGCAGCGTGTGCAGTACGAATCCGACTTGCAGGCTGCCGAAGTCAATCTGCGCACCGCCAAAATCCAGCTTTTGCAATTGCTCGATGAAAGAACTCCCGTGGAACAGTTCGATGTGCAAGGACCGTTCGACTTTTCCGATTCCCTGCCGCCGCTTGAGGATTTCCGCCAGATCGGCCTCGACAACCGGCCCGATCTCAAAGCCGCTCTTGAGTCGCTTCAACAAGCCGGCACCAACCACAAGCTTGCCTTCGCCAACGGGTCCACAGACCCCACCTACAGCACCTGGTATTCCTACAATCCCGCATTCAATAATCCGTTCGGCCGTTACACGCTCGGCGCAAGCGTCAATATCCCCCTCCGCATCTTCGACCGCAATCAGGGTGAAAAGCAGCGCACCCAGTTGGATATCGGACGCAACCAGGAGATCACCGAAGCCACGCGAGCCCAGGTCTTTGGCGATGTCGATTCCGCCTACGCCCAGGTAAACAGCAACCTGATCCTCCTGCGCCCCTACAAGGAAAAGTACCTCGCCCAGGCCGTGCGTGTCAGGGAAACGGTGACCTATGCCTACCAGCACGGCGGCGCCTCGCTGATGGACTTCCTCAACGCGCAAAGCGACTACCGGGCCGTTGAAATGGCCTATCTGCAACTCATCGGCTCCTATCTAACCGCTGCCGGACAACTGAATCTTGCCGTGGGACGTGAGGTAATCCAATGAAGTCCTGTTCATTCCTCAGGAAGCTCCCAAAATCCGCCCTCGCCCTCGCATCTCTGGCTTCTTTGGGCCTCGTACTCTCCGGCTGCAAAGCGAACGAACAGGGGGATGGCGCGCCCCCGCCGGCCAAGGTGATCCAGGTGACCGATATGAATCTGATCACCATCGACAGCAAAGATGTCGCCAAGTTCCCCGTGGTCCCGGCGGGCCAGGTCCAGTCAGCCGCGGAGTTGACCGCCACCGGCGCAGTCTTCCCTGACATCGCGCGCGAAATTCCCGTCATCACCCTGGCCAATGGCCGCGTGGTCGACATCAAAGCGCGCCTCGACGACAACGTGAAGAAGGGCCAGTTGCTCCTGAAAATCCAAAGCCCCGACATCACCAACGCCTTCGACACGTACCTGAAAGCGGCCAACGACGAACACATGGCCGACAAGGCCTATCTGCGCGCCCAGGACCTCTACCAGCACGGCGCCATCTCTCAGGCCATGCTCGAACAGGCAGAAGATACCGAGAAGGACGCCAAGGCCGACCTCACTGCCGCCGAAGAGCAGCTAAGAACACTGGGAGTCGACAAAAACCACCCCAGCAGCGTCGTCAATGTCTACGCGCCCATCTCCGGCGTCATCGTCGCGCAGTACGTGACCAACGCCGCGGCAGCCGGCGTCAATCTCTCCGGCTCCGCGACCGCGTTTACCATTGCCGATCTCTCCACCGTCTGGATCGTCTGCGACGTCTTCGAGAACGATATTCCCAAGCTGCAACTCGGCCAGCAAGCGAACATCAAGCTCAACGCCTACCCCAACCGCCCAATCACCGGCCGCATCAGCGACATCGGCCCCATTCTCGATCCTGCCATCCGCACCGCCAAGGTGCGCATTGAAGTGCCCAACCCCGGATTCCTCAAGCTCGGCATGTTCGGCTCGGCCACCTTTTCCAGCCGCGCCACAGAGCCGCACGCCGTGGTCCCCGCCGATGCCGTGCTTCACCTCCACGACCGCGACTGGGTCTTCCTGCCCGCCGGCAGCAATCAGTTCAAGCGCGCTGAAGTCCACGCCGGCAAAATGCTCGACGGCAACCGCCAGGAGATTCTCTCCGGCCTCGAGCCCGGCCAGCAAGTCGTCACCAACGCTCTCTTGCTTGAAACCGCAGGCAACCAATAATGATTCGCGCCCTGGTCGATTTCGCGCTCAAAAGCCGCTGGCTCGTCCTCGGTGGCGTCGTCGTGCTCACCGCCTGGGGTGTCTTCAGCTTCCGCGCTCTCCCCATTGAGGCCTATCCCGACGTAGCCAACAACTACGTCCAGATCATCACCCAATGGCCGGGCCGCTCAGCCGAGGAGATTGAGCGCCAGGTCACCGTCCCGGTCGAGATCCAGATGGCCGGCATCCCGCACCTCACCCATCTGCGCTCCACCACGCTCGCCGGCCTCTCCAGCCTGATGCTCATCTTCGACGACGACTCCACCAGCGACGTCAATCGCGAACACGTCCTCGAGCGCCTCAGCCAGGTCAGCCTGCCCGCCAACCTCATCCCCCAGATGGGAACCGACTGGAGCCCCGTCGGCCAGATCTACTGGTACACCCTCGAAAGCACCAACCCCTCCTACGACGTGATGGAGAAGAAATCCCTCGAAGACTGGACACTGGAAAAATCGTTCAAAGGCGTTCAGGGCGTGGTCGATGTCTCCAGCTTCGGCGGACCCACCAAGGAATACCAGATCAAGTTAGACCCGGATAAGCTGGTGTCTTACGGATTATCGATTGCCCAGGTCGAGCAGCAGATTGCCAACAACAACACCAACGGCGGCGGCAGCTTCATCGAGCAAGGCGCGCAGCAGATCAACGTGCAATCCGTAGGCCTGTTTACCAGCGTGCAGGACATCGAAAACACCGTCGTCAAAAACTCGAACGGCGCCGCCATCCACATTCGCGACATCGCCACCGTCACCCAGGGCCCCAAAATCCGCCTCGGCCAGATCGGCAAGGCCACCCACCGCCCCGACGGCACCATCGTCGATAATCCCGACACCGTGGAAGGCATCGTCCTGCTGCAAAAAGGCGACGACTCCGACCCCGTCCTCGAAGGCATTCACGCCGAAGTCAAGAAGCTCAACAACGGCATCCTCCCCAAGGGCGTCAAGATCGTCCCCTTCCTTGACCGCTCCGCCCTCGTCTCCTATACCGTTGAGACCGTCGAGCACAACCTCACCGCCGGCATGTTGCTGGTCTCCATCATCTTGTTCCTCTTCCTCGGCAACGTGCGCGGCGCAATCATCGTCGCCCTCACCATCCCCTTCGCGTTGCTTTTCGCATCCATCTGCCTCGACCTCAGCCACATCCCCGCCAACCTGCTCTCCCTCGGCGCACTCGACTTCGGCATGGTCGTTGACGGCTCGGTCATCATGATCGAGAACATGGTCCGTCACCTGGCGCTGAAAGACGATACCCGCACCTCTGCGCAAAAGATCCGCGACGCCGCCCACGAAGTGCTGCGCCCGGTCTTCTTCGCCCGCGGCATCATCATCACCTCTTACCTGCCCATCTTCACCCTCCAGGCCGTTGAAGGCCGTCTCTTCAAGCCCATGGCCTGGACTGTCACCTTTGCCCTCCTCGGCGCGCTCGTCTTTGCCATCGTCGTAGCTCCCGTAATGGCCAGCATTCTCTTCCGCAAGGGAGCCAAGGAGTGGCACAACCCCATCCTGCTCTGGCTCACCCGCCACTATCGCACTGCCGTTCGCGCGGCCATCGTTCACCGTTACACCACCGTCGCCATCTCTCTGCTCCTCTTCGCCATCGCCCTCTTCCTCACCTTCGGCGGACCCATCGGCTCTGAGTTCCTTCCCCATCTCGATGAAGGCTCCATCTGGGTCCGCGGCACCCTCCCTCCCAGCGAAGGCCCCACCGCCAGCATCGATTTCACCAACAAGGCGCGCGTCGTGATGGCCTCGTTCCCCGAGGTCACTGAGGTCGTCAGCCAGACCGGCCGCCCCGACGACGGAACCGATACCGCCGGCTTCTTCAATACCGAATATTTCGTCGATCTAAAACGCAAAGAGGATTGGCGTCCCGTCTTCCAACAAAACAAGGAAGCTCTCATCGCCGCCATCGATAAGGAACTCTCCAAGTTCCCCGGCGTCATCTGGAACTACTCTCAGCCCATCTCCGACAACATGGAAGAAGCAGTCTCCGGCGTAAAAGGCGAACTGGCCGTCAAGCTCTACGGGGACGACCTGCGCCTGCTCGAAAAGCGGGCTGAAGACATCCAGGCGCAGATGGCAACCGTCAAGGGCATTGAGGACCTGGGCATCTTCCGCATCGTCGGCCAGCCCAACCTTAACTTCACCGTCAATCGCGCCGCCGCCGCCCGCTGGGGCATCAACGTGGCCGATATCCAGGACGCGGTCCAGACCGCCGTCGGCGCCAACGCCGTCACCCAGGTACAACAGGGCGAGGCCCGCTACGACCTAACCCTCCGCTATCAGCGCCCGTTCCGCGACACCCGCGAAGCCATCGAAGATGTGCGCCTGCTCTCTCCCTCGGGAGAGCGCGTCTCCCTCGCCCAACTCACCACCGCCTCCACCGACGACGGCGCCGAGCAGATCAATCGCGAGTCCGGTCAGCGCTACATCGCCATCAAGTATTCCGTCCGCGGCCGCGATCTCGGTTCAACCGTCGAGGAAGCCATCGCCAAGGTCAACCGCAACGTCGCCCTCCCCGCCGGCTACCACCTCGAGTGGGCCGGCGAATACGAAAGCCAGAAGCGCGCCAACAAGCGCATGGCCATCGTCGTACCCATCACCGTCCTCGCCATCTTCCTCATCCTCTACACCATGTTCCGCTCCGCCAAATGGGCCATGCTCATCCTCATCAGCGTCGCCATGGCCTCCATCGGCGGACCCTTGGCCCTCTTCCTCACTCACACCAACTTCTCCGTCTCCTCCGCCGTCGGCTTCCTCGCCCTCTTCGGCGTGTCGGTTGAAACCGGCGTGATCATGATCGAGTTCATCAACCAGCTCCGCGCCCGCCGCAAAGGCATGGAAGTGTCCACCGAGCAGCATATCGTTGAAGCCGCCGTCGAGGGCGCCGTCCTCCGCCTCCGCCCCGTCATGATGACCATGCTCGTCGCCACGCTCGGCCTCTTGCCCGCCGCCCTCTCCCACGCCATCGGCTCTGACTCGCAGCGCCCCTTTGCCATCGTCATCGTCGGCGGCCTCATCGCCAATCTCATCATCGGTGTCTTCCTGCTCCCCACCCTCTACGTCTGGATCGCCCGCGAAGACGACATCCTCCCCGCCTCCGAAACCTCCGAGGAATTCTAACCTGCATTTCTCACGCGCCCACCAAGAATCGTAGCGCCGGCCTCCTGGCCGGGGTCCCCGGCGAGCGATTTTTGCTCGCTGGGGTGGTTGGCCGGCTGTTCTGAGGGCCTCCCGGCCCTCAGAAGCTTCGCCGCCTCGCCAGACCTTGAATTCTCAGTCGTCGCGCCGTCTGTGAGAAATCCAGGCTAAGAATCACGCAAAAATAAAATCCTCCGCCCCGCTGCATTCGTCGCTCTACGAATGCAACCGGGCGGAGGAGATTTCTCCCAGGATCGGGCTAGTGTCCTGAGTCCGAATTGCTGAACATATTCCTCGCTGTCATTCTGAGCGAACGGGGCCCCGAACGCTCTTCAGTTCGGGGGGGGTGAGCGAAGAATCTGCTTTTGTGCCCCTACAGTTCTGTAGTGAACTTCAGACTCAGGACGCCAGATCGAAGCGATCCAGATTCATCACCTTGCTCCACGCCGCCACAAAGTCCTGCACGAACGCCTCCTGCGCATCGGCGCATGCATAGAATTCCGCGAGGGCTCTCAGTTGTGAGTTCGAACCAAAGACAAGATCCACGATGGTGCCCGTCCACTTCAGCACGCCGGTGGCCCGATCCAACCCTTCCAGGACTTCTTCAGAAGCAGCAGACTTCTGCCACTTCGTGTTCATGTCGAGCAGATTCACAAAGAAATCGTTGGTCAAGGTTTCCGGCCGCCCGGTGAAAACTCCATGTGCGGAGTGCCCGAAGTTTGCATCCAGCGCGCGCAATCCGCCAATCAGAACCGTCATCTCCGGCGCGGTCAGCGTCAGCAGGTCTGCCTTGTCCACCAGCAACTCCGCCGCTGCTCCCTCGTGCCCCTTGCGAATGTAGTTGCGGAACCCATCCGCGGCCGGCTCCAGTACCGCGAACGAGGCCACGTCCGTCTGCTCCTTTGATGCATCCGTGCGCCCCGGCGCGAAGGGAACCTTCACCGTGTGCCCGGCCTTTTTCGCAGCTTCCTCCACGGCCGCGCAGCCGCCCAGAACAATCAGGTCAGCCAGCGAAACTTGTCTTCCGCCTGTCTGCGCACCGTTGAAGTCCTTCTGGATCGCCTCCAGTTTCTGAAGAACCTTCGCCAGCTCCGCCGGCTGGTTCGCCTCCCAGTCCTTTTGCGGCGCCAGACGAATGCGTGCCCCGTTGGCCCCGCCGCGCTTGTCGCTGCCGCGGAACGTTGCCGCCGAAGCCCACGCCGTAGTCACCAGTTGCGAGATCGAAAGTCCCGACGCCAGTATGCTCGCCTTCAGCGCGACAATCTCCTGCTCCCCGATCAATGCATGATCCACCGCCGGAACCGGGTCCTGCCAAATCAGGTGCTCCTTGGGAACCAGCGGGCCAAGGTACCGCGTGATTGGCCCCATGTCGCGATGCGTCAGCTTGAACCACGCGCGGGCAAAAGCATCCGCGAATTCATCCGGGTGCTCGTAAAAGTGCCGTGCGATCTTCTTATATTCCGGGTCGGCGAGCAGGGAAAGATCCGTGGTCAGCATCGAGGGCGCGTGACGCTTCGACGGGTCGAAGGCATCGGGCACCGTGCCTGCGCCTGCATCGCCCTTCGGCTGCCACTGATAGGCGCCCGCCGGGCTCGTGGTCAGCTCCCACTCATACTTGAACAAGTGCTCGAAGTAATCGTTACTCCATTTCGTCGGCGTGGAACTCCAGATGACTTCGAGGCCGCTGGTGATGGCATCCTTGCCAACGCCGGTGCCGTAGCTATTCCTCCAGCCCAACCCCTGCTCCTCGATCGGAGCGGCCTCAGGCTCAGGCCCTACATGGCTGGTAGGCGCCGCGCCGTGGGTCTTGCCCAAGGTGTGGCCGCCCGCAATCAGCACAACCGTCTCTTCGTCATTCATCGCCATGCGTAGGAACGTCTCGCGGATTCCCTTAATTGCCGAGAGCGGATCATGACTGCGGTTTGGCCCTTCCGGATTGACGTAGATCAAGCCCATCTCGGTGGCGGCAAGTGGATTTGCAAGTTCCTCGGCAGGCCTGTGGGCCAGCCAGGCCTTCTCGTTACCCCAGTTCACGTCCTCCTCCGGCTCCCAGATGTCCACGCGCCCTCCGCCGAATCCAAAGGTCTTCAATCCCATCGACTCCAGCGCCACGGTACCGGCGAGAACAATCAGGTCGGCCCACGAGAGTTTCCGGCCGTACTTCTGCTTGATGGGCCAGATCAGCCGGCGCGCCTTGTCCAGGCTCACATTGTCCGGCCAGCTGTTGAGCGGAGCAAATCGCTGCGCTCCGTGGCCCGCGCCCCCGCGCCCATCCGCGATGCGATACGTGCCCGCGCTGTGCCACGCCATGCGGATGAAGAACGGCCCGTAGTGGCCGTAGTCCGCAGGCCACCACTCCTGCGACGACGTCATCAAGGCACGAAGATCCTTGATCACGGCGTCCAGGTCCAGGCTCTTGAACTCCTCGGCGTAGTTGAATGCCTCGCCCAGTGGATTGGACAGTTGCGAGTGCTGACGCAGCATCTTCAGGTTCAGTTCATCGGGCCACCAGTTTGTGTTCGTTGAGGTTCCAGCCGTCATGTGCTTCACTGCGCCGCTTGAGACCGGGCACTTCGCTTCGTCTGACATGGTTCTCTCCTTGGGTGCGCCGCCAGCCGGATTCAGGCACTCACACTGGCCGCGTCTCCCCTATTTCCGTGATCCAAAACTGTTATCCCTCCGCGTGCGCGGAAAGAACTCGATATTCAACCTGGTCGGCAACACAACCTCCGCCGCCAGAATAATACGCCAGATCCTCGAATTCGGTCTGTCCACTTCCAAAAGTACGATCGATTGTTTCGAACTCTGGGCAGACTTCACCCTTTCTCAAATCGTAGCCCTCGCGGCCACCGCCAGTCCATCACTCCTCCCGCAGCACTTCCAGCGGCCGTAGCCCCAGAATCCGGTAGCTCGCAATCCACCCCGTCGCCGTAGCCAGCACCGCCGTCCCCACCAGCGCCACTAGGGTCGCGCCCCACTCGATATGGAAACCCACCTCCAGCTTCCGCAGCAGCACCCGCGTCAGCACGTTGGCAAACACCACGCCCACCGCGCCGGCCAGCAACCCCAGCACGCTGAACTCCACGCTGAACGTCCGCACAATCCGCATCCGCGTCGCCCCCAGCGTCTTCAGCACCACCGCCTCCTGCATCCGCCGGTAGCGCGTGCTGGCAATGCTCGACGCCAGAATCATCAACCCCGCAAAAATCGAGAACCCCGCCAGAAACCGCACCACAAACGTAATCTGGTCCACCACGCTCTCAATCCGCTCCAGCACATCGGCAAGATTGATCACCGTGATGGTGGGATAAGCCGCAAACAGCGCCCGCTCCATCGCCCCCACCTGCTTGGGATCGATATGCGCGCCGCCGTACCAAGTTGCCAGTTCGTTCTTCAGTTGCCCCGACGGCAGCAGAAACGCCACGCGCGCCCCCAGGTGCTGCCCATCGGCCCGGTAAAGCGCGGCAACTTTAAGCGTGCGCACCGTTCCCCCCACCTCCATCACCACCGTCGAGCCCACGCCCAGGTGCAGCCGTTGCGCCTCGCCCGCGCCCATTGCCATCTCCGCCGAGTCCCCGCTTGTCCACCACTTCCCCTGCGTCACCTTGTCGCCCGGCAGCGGCGCATCCGCCCAGCTCAGCCCCGCGTTCTCCAGCATGTGCCGCGGAAAATGCGCCTCCTTCATCTGGTCCAGCGTCTTGCCATCGAGCGTCACAAACCGCCCCTGCACAATCGGAATCAGATCCAGCCCCTGCGTCACCCCCGGCTGGTGCTCAAAGAATGCCTTCACCCCGCCAACCTCATCCGTGGTCACGTCCACCAGGAAGATATTCGGCAGCTTCGGCGATGCCGTCTCTTTCAAATCCCGCAGCAGCGCCGCCTGCATCAGGTAGACCGCCAGAATCAGCATCACGCCCGTGCCCAGCGCCGCCAGCACCGCCGCCGACTGGTTCCCCGGCCGATAGAGATTCGCCAATCCCTGCCGCAGGAACGATGGCAGTTGCAGCCTCACCCGGTTCAGCAGAAAGCGCAGCGTCCGCAGCGCCACCGCCGCCAGCGTCAGCAACACCACCAACGCAACGCCAAACAGCACCGCAAACCACGTCCCCACCTTGGCCGAGTCAGACAGCGCCCACGCCACGCCGCCCAGGGCCACAATCACCACCACTGAAATCCCCAGTTGCAGCCGCCGCGCCCACCAACGCGCAAACCACGCGCCCACGCCTTCCGGCCCCTGCTCCACCAGCCGCCGCAACACCAGCACCGGCCTCACCTGCCTGACATCGAGCAGCGGCGGCAAACAGAACAGCAGCGTCGTCAGCAGACCCGTGCCCATCCCCGCCGCAACCGACCGCCACGGGAACTCCAGCGTTGCATGAACCGGCAGCAGTTTGCCGAAAACCGCCGGCAGCGCCGCCATCACGCCCACTCCCGCCGCAACCCCCAGCAAACCGCCCGCCAATCCCAGCCCCAGCGTCTGCAACAGAAAAATCCGCAGTACGTCCCCCGACCCCGCGCCCATCGCCTTCAGAATCGCCAGCATGTCCATGCGCTGTTCCAGATGCGCATGCATCGCCATCGCCACGCCAATCGCCCCCAGCACCATCGCCACCAGGCAAATCAGGCTCAGCATCGCCGTCGCGTTGTCCAGCCCCTGGCTGAGTGCCGGATTGCCTTCTTTGAAATCCATCACCTGCGCATCCGGCAGCACCGCCTCTACCTGCTTGCGCAGCGCCACGGGATCGGCCTGCGCCGGCAGCTTCATCAGCAGCCGTTCGCTCGCCCGGCTCCCCGGCGCAATCAGCCCCGTCTGCCTCAGCGCCTCCCGCGAAATCATCACCCGCGGCCCCAATCCCGCTCCGGCACTGAGCCGATCCGGCTCCTGCTTCAGCACCGCCGCAATCCTGAAGTTGATCCCGCCCAGCCGCAGCGTCTGGCCCACCCGCGCATTCAGCCGGATCAGAAACTCCTCCGCCACCACAGCCGAGTCCCCGTCCAACGCCTGCTTCAGACTCATCGCCGGCTCCAGCTCCGCCGTCCCATAGTAGGGATACTCCCCAGGATCAACCGCCTTCAACGAAACCAGAAGCGGCACCGGGTCCGGCGCCACGGATGCCATGGAAACCGTCTCCGTCACCCACGTACTTCGCGTGCCCTGCTGCTCCAAACCCGCAATCTTCTGCTCTTCTGTGGCCGTCGGCTCGCGATAGATCCGCGCGCTCAGGTCTCCCGCCATCAGCGCCCGCGACTCCAGCCCCAGCGTCTTCCTGAAGCTCTCGCTGAACCCGCGCACCCCCACCAGCGCCGCAACCCCCACCGCCACGCTCAGCACCACAAACCCAAACTTCCCCGGTGCGGACTTCAGATCCCGCCAGCCAATGGCCCCCGCGCGCCTCCAGCTCAACGCCCGCTTAGCCATTTTTTTCCTCGCCTTGGACGAGTGCCTCGCCGGAACCCGGCAGCGTATCCTCCACCACCATCCCGTCTTTCAACACAATCTTCCGGTCCGCCCGGCTGGCAACCTCCGGATCGTGCGTCACCAGAACCAGCGTCGTCCCGGCCCGCTTGTTCCGCTCCAGCAGCAGGTCCAGCACCATGCGCCCATTCGCCGAGTCCAGATTCCCCGTCGGCTCGTCCGCCATCACAATCGGCGGCTCCACCACAAACGCCCGCGCCAGCGCCACCCGCTGCTGCTCCCCGCCCGACAGTTGCACTGGATAGTGATCCACCCGCTCCGTCAGCCCCACTTCGTCCAACAGTTTCCGCGCCTGCTTCAGACCGCTGCCCTCAAGGTTCAACTCATAGGGCAAAAGAACATTCTCCAGCGCCGTCAGCGTAGCGATCAGTTGGTACGACTGAAACACAAACCCGATCTTCCGTCCGCGCACCACCGCCAGCTCCGTCTCCGCCAGATTGTGAATCGGCACCCCATCCAGCCAGATCTCGCCGGAGCTCGGCGTGTCCAGCCCCGCCAGCAAACCCAGCAGCGTACTCTTCCCGCTCCCGCTCGCCCCCACAATCGCCACAAACTGCCCTGCGGGAATCACCAGGGAAATCCCCTTCAGAATCTCCACCCGCCGCGCCCCATTCTGTATCCACTTCTTCGCGTCCCGAACCTCAATCACCCGCAATCCTCCCGGATCTCCCCACAAGTCGTCTTCCTGTTCCCTGTTCCCTGTTCCCTACGTCCCCGCAGTTACACTCTTACTGTGGACGTTCGCCGCAGACTTATCGTTTCCTTTTGCCTGCCGATGCCGGCAAACATGCCGTGTGCCCCATCCATTTCGCGCTTTTTGCGAAATGGGTGGGAAACCACTCTCCTGCTGCTCTTTCTCGTTCTCCCGGCGCGATCCTTCAGCCAGCACCTGCTCGTCTGTTTCGGCGACAGCATCACAGCAGGCTACGGCCTCGACACCGGCCAGGCCTACCCCGACGCCCTCCAGCGCGACCTCGACGCCCGCGGCTTCCACTACAAAGTCATCAATCAAGGCACCAGCGGCGCCACCACCAAAGACGCCGTCGCCAGCCTCCACTCCATCCTGGCGCTCCACCCCGAAGTGATCGTCGTCGAGTTCGGCGGCAACGACGGCCTCCGCGGCCTTCCCTTAGACCAAACTCGCCGCAATCTCGATCAGGTTCTCACCGCGTTTGAAGCCGCCCACATCAAGGTCCTGCTCGCCGGCATCACTCTGCCGCCCAATTACGGCCCGGACTACATTCAGCAGTTTGACCAGGTCTTCCGCACCCTCGCCGCCGGCCACCGTGTAGCCTTCGTCCCCATGATCTACAAAGACCTCATCCACGTCCCCGGCACCATCCAGAACGACGGCATTCATCCCACCGCCAAAGGCTCCGAGATCCTCGCCCGCACCCTGCTGCCCGCCCTGACGCCGCTCCTCCGCAAGAGCCAATGAACAGTTTTCAGTTGTCAGTTATCAGTTTTCAGTCGTCAGCAATCAGCAACAAGCATTCAGCAATCAGCCGCAACAGCCCGAACTCCCGCCGAACCAACTGACCACTGACCACTAACCACTGCCTCACCCAAGAACCGCCACCGGCTGAAACAGCGTCCCCGCCACCCGCTTCGCCACGCCCACCAACTCGGTTTGTCCCGCAAACACCTTCACCAGCGAAGCAGTAGAAAACTCCGGCAGATTCGCCTGCGCCCCATTCCGCAGCCGTCCCAGCGCCCCCGCATCCCCCGTCACCGCG
>Ga0302320_10010889_pt1 | contig 19341 bp, 17 predicted proteins | sample Bog_T0_3_FD_202130 | JGI IMG/M metagenome (GOLD analysis project Ga0302320, IMG submission 202130) | Peat permafrost microbial communities from Stordalen Mire near Abisko, Sweden - Bog_T0_3 | ecosystem: Environmental > Terrestrial > Soil > Wetlands > Peat | place: Sweden: Abisko, Stordalen Mire... | reverse complement strand
GGCAAAAATCGCAAAAACCGTGGCGCGCCTCAAACCGCGTCGCGCCGGCCCCCCGGCCTGCTGCGGCGGGGGCGTCCGCGCCCGCGCCGACTATCTAGCCCTCCCATAACCCGCCCTCCGCCCGCGCTATCCTTGAGTCACCATGCCCCCCACCCCTCCGCCGCAGCGCCGCGTCGCCGTCTACTGCGGCTCCGCCTTCGGCCGCAATCCCGCCTTCCTCGCCGAAGCCCGCTCCCTCGGCGCCGCCATCGCCGACGCCCATCTCGGCCTCGTCTACGGAGGAGCCTGCGTCGGCCTCATGGGCGCCGTCGCCGATGCCGCCCTTGCCGGCGGCGCTCAAGTCATCGGCGTCCTCCCTGACATCCTCGCCGGCCGCGAAATCGCCCATCAAACCCTCACCACCCTGGAGTTCGTCCCCACCATGCATCAGCGCAAGGCCCGCATGGTCCATCTCGCCGACGCCTTCCTCATCCTCCCCGGAGGCTACGGCACCCTCGAAGAAATGCTTGAAGCCGTCACCTGGGCTCAGCTAGGCCTCCACGCCAAACCCGTCATCCTCATCAACACCGCAAACTACTGGGACACCTTCCTCACCTTCCTCGACTCCGTCGTCCAGGCCGGCTTTCTCAAACCCAAAAACCGCGCCCTCCTCCAACTCGCCGCCAATGCGCAACAAGCCGTTGCCTTGGCCGCCGGCAACGCCGGCTAGCTCAATCCCTGGCGCGGACGTTGCAACAAAAACAATGCGCCCGCGCCCAGCCTGCCCGGTAAAGGCGCAAAAACCCCGTAAACTGCGCAAATTGCAACCCGCAACCAAGGCTGCCCAGCCTGTCATCCCTTATAATCGTTACATGGAGTTCATAGCAGAAAACCCATCGGAACAGTCAGGAGCTGGCAAGCTGATCCGCGCGTTGAAGAACAAGGCAAAGGAAGCCGCAATGCGGTTCAACATCGCCGTTATGAGTGCCAGTTATCTGCGTCGCCTCAACCAGAGAGCCGAGGCCGCCGACGATTTGGAGTTACTTCGTGCCTTCCCCGGCCGAAATACTTCTTTGCTGCTGAGCACCCTTTCCCATTCGAAGTCTCAACTGCGCCAGGACCTGTTTGTGCTTGCCGAATTGGACTTTAAGCGCGGTGGTTTCTTTGTCGAATTTGGCGCGACAAACGGTGTCGACATGAGCAATACATACCTGCTTGAAAAGGATTTCGCATGGAAGGGAATCCTCGCTGAGCCCGCCAGGCGTTGGCACAACGACCTCAGAAACAACCGAACCTGCGACATTGAAACAAATTGCGTTTGGCGCGAGTCGAATTCGCTGCTCGCCTTTAACGAAGTGGAAGTAGGCGAGTTTTCGACAATTACCTCGTTCAACGCCTCGGATGGTCATCGTAAGGCGAGAAGAAACGGAAGAGTGTACGAGGTCACAACCATTTCGCTTGAAGACCTGCTCGTCAAACACAACGCTCCCAGAGTGATCGACTATCTTTCCATCGATACGGAAGGCAGCGAATACGAGATATTGAGCCATTTCGACTTCGAAAAGTATCACTTCAGAATAATTACCTGCGAGCACAACTGCACTCCGACAAGGGAAAAGATATTCTCCCTGCTGACGAAGAACGGTTACCTCCGCAAACTCGAAAACCTCTCCGGATTTGACGATTGGTATGTGAGGGCTTCTTAGAGATTAAGGGCCGGCTTGGCCCGCCTCCTGGCGAATCCCTTCCCTCTCTGACCATTGCTTTGGGATTCCACCATTTGCCACAGTTCACCGCGACAGCTCGCGGCAAGGATGAGAATATGGCATCGGAAAGCCTGAGCGCCTTCGAGGCCGTAAACGCCGCCCGCCCGTTCAGCAACCGCGACAGGGAATACCTCCTATTCCCATCCCCCCGATGAAACAAACCCCGCCCAATACCACGGCTGCGTGCTCTGTCCCGCAGCGCGCCGCTCCGCCAGCATCTTGCGCGAGGCAATCCATGCAGAATCGGCCGCTGATTTGTGGTACTGCAAATGCGCGCTATACAGTTCCCGCACAAAACGCCGCGTCATCTCATCGTCCACCGGCCACAGCGCCATCACGATGCTGCGCGCGCCGGCGATGCGGAATGCGCGCTGCAAACCCACCACTCCCTCTCCATCGCTCAGCTCGCCATTGCCCGTGTTGCACGCTGAAAGCACCGCCCAGTCCACCCCATGAAGATTCAGTGAGGCAATCTGCTCCGCCGTCAGAATCGTGTTCTCGCGGTCGCTGTTGGCCCCCGCAAACACCAGCCCCGAGTCCAGCAGCGGATTCCCGTTGCCGCAGCTCTTGTTCAGCAGAAAAGTGTGCGTGGCAATGTGCAGAATGCGCGCTCGCTCCGCCGCATGAATAAACGCGTCCGTCGTGGCGGCTGCGCCCGTCAGTTCAGACTCCGGTTCGCCCGCCTCCCAGCGCTTCCAGCTTGCGGAAACATCGGCCGCTTCCTCGGCAGCCCCAGGCAGCGCAGGAAACCGGACTTCATTCAAATCCTTGCAGCTTGTGGAACCGCCTCGCAGAGCTGGGGTGGCTGAAGAGATTTGCTTCTCGTCGAATGCCGGACCGCCCAGAACCATCAGCCCCACCTTTTTGGCGCCCGGCGCGCTAGGCAAAAGATCCCGCTCGCTTGAAAGCACATGAATCACCGTATCGCGATCCGCGAGATACCCATACCCGTCCGGCAAACTCCCAAATGGAATCAGATTCAAAGTCCTGTCGGGAACCACAAGCACCAGGTGCGCGCCCTTCAGCGTCTCGGCCAGCGGGTCCCAGATCGCTTTGCGCAACAGCAGCGCGCTTTCTCGATACGCGCGCTCATTCACCGTTGAGCCCATCCCTCCACTGGTTGCCTCGCGGTCCACGGCCTTGCGCATCGCAATGGTCAGGTCCTCAATGGGCCTTGCCGGCCCCAGATCGAACACCTGGATCTGCTCCGTGTCGCGGCGCAACACAAAAGCGATGTAGCTGGGAGTAATGGTTCGCGCCGGGTCAACCTTCTCTACCACAATCCCGGGATACACCAGGTACGACACAAGCACCGCGCCCTCAGGCATGCTCGCGCGCAGCTCCTTCACCGTCACGTTGTCCTGCCGCTCGTCGGCTCGTACCGCCGCGCTGCGCTCCGCCAGCTCCCGCTCAATCTTTTCCATCTGCGCGCTCGCCGCGGTCAGCGCCTTGCTCTTACCCTCCGCGCCGGGCTTCATCGCATCGGCCTCAAGAACCTGGTTGCGCGCCTGGTTCAATGCATCCAACAGCCCAGCGACCTGTGGATCGTTCGAGGCATTCAGGTTCCGCTGCCGCCGCGCCATCTCGTCCGCCACCAGCGCTCGCGAGCGTACAACCTCCTGATAGGTTTGCTCGGTAGGCAACTCCGGATGCTTGGCTAGAACGGACAGCGCAACATTCAGCCCCCACGGCCGCCGCTTGAAGTACTCCAGCGCCTGCCGCTCAGGCAGAATCCTTGCCTGAAGAACCACCTTCTCCCGTCCAAGCTGCGAGGCCTGCAGCCCCTCTTCGATGGCATGCTCCAGTTTGCCGCCCGAAGCAAGGGATCGCGCGTAGCCAAAGTGGTCCCATGCAACCGAATCGGAGTTCATGTACGGGTTGGCCAGGGCAATCTGAAAGTCCTTCCACGCCAGCTCGAACTGACCAGTACGCGTAGACAATTCGGCCAGATTGTTCTGGACATTTGCCAGCAGTGAACTCTCCGGACCGTCGGCGCGCGTTATCAGCTCAACCGCGTTGTTATAGTGCTCAATCGCCTTCGGCAAATCCTGCGAGAACATGTACTGCGTTGCGGTATCGCTCTCCACTGTGCCCAGTTGAAAGTCATCGGTCTTCGCGCTGCGAGCAATCCGCAGTGCTTCCTCCTGGTCGGCTAGCGCGCCCGCTTGATCATGAGTCAAATACTTCAGTTCAGCGCGATTCGAGAGGGCCTCAATCAAGTGCCCCTCGCCCCCAGCCTTCAATTGTCTCCCGGCTTCAATCGCCTTGTCCGCGATGCTCAGGCCCACCGCATAGTCGCCCAGCGTCCGGCAAATCAACGTCAGCGAGTTGGCGGCATACACATACGTTCCAGAATCGGGATACCGCTTCTCGGCCGTCTCCATCGCCTGCTCGGCCAGCGGACGCCCTTCCGCTGCCCGGTCCAGTCCATCCAGAACGCGTGCTGTATCGGTGGTGGCATCGAGCCAGAGCTCACGGTCTCTTCCTTCGGCTGCCTCGGCAACGGCGACCTCTCTGTGCGCGCGGTCCAGAGTTTCGGTTGTTGCCTCTTCCTCGTCGACTTCGGCCTGGATCATTGCGTGCAGCGCTTCAGCAACCTCCACGGTGTTGCCCGGATGCGCTTGCTCAACCAGCTTGAGAGCCTTCGCGGCCTCAGCAACCTTGCTTGCCCGCGCAGGTACTGGGGCAGATCCCGCTGTTTGCTGCGCCGGGGCAACCAGCGTCATTACGGCCCACAACGCCGCCCCAAGGGCTTGCTTTTCTATTCCCGTTCCCAAGGTCATCCTCAAGTCCGTGCCTCCCCGCAAGTGTGAGAGAACATTACATTACGTTTCAAAGTTCTGTGAAGATTACCCAAATCTGGCTGCCATCAACGCCGGCCCTCACAGTCTATCCTCCCCGCGCTCCGCCGCTTGTCAGTGCCACAGATGCAGATTCATCGCCGGCAAGGCCCGCGCCAGGCATTGCCGGCGTGCAACCAGGTGCGGTTCTGCGAGTCAGCGCCCAAGCCCCCTGGACCCATCAGCCAGATAGGCCCCGCTGGACCTATTGGCCAAACCGACCCCGCTGGACCCGCCGGCGGCGTCAACCCCGCCAGGGGCTAATCCATGCGCGTGTGCATAGGCAGCAAAAACCAGAAAGACCAAGGATTTTCAACGCTTTACGCCCTTGAATTATTCCGTTTCAATGCAATTTGCGCAAAACAGAGCGAATTCAAAGCGAACCACCCCTCACTCTGTCGAACCATTTAACGTTCGGTTTTCTCAGATGCGCAACGATTTAACGTCTGGTTTGACGGTTTTCCCAACCATTTAAGCAAACCTTTTCGCACTAAAGCGAACCTTACAGACCAACCTTTGACCCCTTTTATGCACCTTGCAAGCAAACGTTTGAGCCCGCAAATCAGACCCTTGCGCCTCAGATGCGAGTCACAATGGCCCCACATAAAATGTGCCTGATTAAAGTGCCCTAGTTCGGCGCGCCGGTCGTCTCTGCGACCGCAAACGTACACTCCCGGCATTGGCATACCCGCCGCAGGTACTCCCACGAGTAGATCCCGCCCGAGTGCCCGTCCTGCCAGTTGAACTGCAGCGCATACCGGCCCACCGCCTGCGCGCTGGCCGGCTTGGCCGGCGGCGTATACATGGGCAAGAGCGCGGCTGGCTTGGCCTTGGGCTGCCCCACCTTGCGGCCTTCTAACTTCCGCTCTTCCACGCAGGTAGCGCACGGGCACGCATCCCGCAGCCACGCAAATCCCCACGCGCTCCGGTGCCCATCCACCCAGTCAATCTCCAGCCCCTTGCCCTCGGTCAGCAGAACCCGCACCTTCTCCGGCGTCACCATGATCTTCGCCAGCGGACGATTCTCCTCCGCCTCCCGCGCCGCCTCACCCTTGTCAACAAACCGAATGCCTTCGTGGCTCATGACCACAGTTTACAGTGGACAGTGGCCAGTGGTCAGTTAGGCCACGGTGGAGCGGGCGTTCTTAGCTTTCAGCTCCGATGTTCTTTGCCGTCCGCTGACGACTGACAACTAGTTTTTCCAGAAGAACCACGCCGCCATCGAGAGCCCGATCACGACCACCAGCCCGCGCAGCACCGGCTGCGGAACCCGCCGCGCCAGACTTGCCGAAACGTAGCCGCCAATCGCGCAGATCACCATGGCCAGCAGGCAATAGCGCCACTCCACCTTGCCGCTCACTGAGAAGATCACGCACGCAATTCCGTTCGCCGGCGTGGTCGCGGCCACTTTCAGCGCGTTGATCTCGTGCAGATCCTCCATGCCGAACAGCGACAGAGCCGTGATCAGCAGAAACCCCGCGCCCGCGCCAAAGTAGCCGATATACGCGCACACAAAAACCGTCGTTAGAAAGACTCCCACCCGATGCGGCGCGTGCGTATGTTCGGCAATCGCCCCCCTGCGCCGCGCCAGCCAGCGCGTCACCGGGCCGCTCACCGCAAAGATGCCGGCCGCCGTGAGCAGCAGCCACGGCACCAGATGCAGAAACGTCCTCTGCGGCGTATTCAAAAGCACAACTGCTCCGATTGTCCCGCCCAGCAGCCCGCCAAAAGCCATCAGCCAGGCCAGGCTTTGATGCTTGCGAATGTCGTCCCAGTACGCGGCAACCGAGGTAATCTGCCCTGGCCACAGCGCAACGGTATTGGTCGCGTTGGCCTGGATGGGCAGCAGCTTCATGCTGAGCATCGCAGGAAACAGCAGAAACGAGCCGCCCCCAGCCACCGCGTTCAGCAACCCGGCCAGAAAGGCAGCCACAATCAGCCAGGCCCAATGCCAGTCCACAAGATGCAGAAGATTGGAGAGCGGCGTCATCTTCCTTCGATCTTACGGTCCTAGCCCTGTTCCGGCGGGCAACCCGCCTGCAATCCACCGCCGAGCTGTGCGCCCCGCTCTCCACATGGGCATGAGGTCCTGAAACTTTCCCGCACCGCATAGTGTGCAATTTCTTGAAAAATGATGACTTCTGCGCAAACGCAAAAAATATGAGTGTATGGCGCGCATATTTTATGAATCTGTTGTACTATAGTGTCATCAGATTGGTTGAGCGGCTGGGACTCAGTTCCCGCCCCACCCATCAAAACCACTTGGAGGTATACCTATGGCAATCACTCGTTGGGACCCCTTCCGGGAAGTCGTTTCGTTGCAGAACCGTGTCAATTCGCTCTTCCGCGACCTCAATGAGGGCGGCGAAGGCCCGTTGACCACTGCCAGCTTTGTGCCGGCGGTCGATATCTATGAAGACCCGCAAAAAGTCGTGCTCAAACTCGAAGTCCCGGGAATCGATGAGAAGGACCTCGACGTCCGCGTCGAAAACCACACCCTGACCGTCAAGGGCGAGCGCAAGTTCGAGCAGGAAGAGAAGGAAGAAAACTTTCATCGCATCGAGCGCCGTTACGGCAGCTTCTTCCGCGCCTTCACGCTGCCCTCGACCGTGGATACGGAACACGTGGCGGCCAGCTACAATGCTGGCGTGCTGAAACTGGAACTGACCAAGAAGCCCGAAGCCCAGCCCAAGCAGATCAAGATCAACGTGGCGGCGTAAGGGCCAGTGGTCAGTGAACAGTGGTCAGTTTTTTGGCGGCAAAGAGAGAGCGTTGCCGATTCCGATGTTGAGTTCGGATGCGGGTTGCCCAACCGCAGGCGGAATCTCCAACGCTCTCTTGCCTTGCACCGAGACCGGCTGCTAACCACTGAACACTGACCACTGACCACTGACCACTGGAGAAACCATGGCAATTCGTTGGGAAAAACTGACAGTCAAGTCGCAGAAGGCGATGGAGCAGGCGCAGGCGCAGGCAGCCGAGCAAGGCAACCCTGAAGTGCTTCCTGTCCACCTGCTGCTGGCCCTGGTCGATGACCGCGAGGGCGTGATTCCTGCTGTCCTCGAGAAGATTGGTGTTCCCACCGAACGGCTGGAGCACGACCTGAATGCCCTTGCGGAAAAACTGCCGCGTGTGGCCGGCCAGGCCGTGGCTCCGGGCGTGGGCCAGGCCTTGACGAAGGTCCTGAACCAGGCCTTCGTTGAAGCCTCTAACTTCAAAGACGAGTACGTTTCCACTGAGCATCTTCTGCTCGGTGTGGCCTATGGCAAGAGCGACCCCGCAGGTGCGGCGCTGCTTGCCCTGGGCGCAACTCACGAAGCGATTCTGAAGGCGCTCACTGCAGTCCGCGGCTCACAGCGCGTTACCGACCAAAATCCCGAAGGCAAGTTTCAGGCGCTTGAGAAGTACGCGAAGGACCTGACTGAGCTGGCTCGGCGCGGAAAGCTGGATCCGGTCATCGGCCGCGACGAAGAAATTCGCCGCGTCATCCAGGTGCTCAGCCGGCGCACCAAGAACAACCCGGTGCTGATTGGCGAGCCGGGTGTGGGCAAGACGGCGATCGTGGAGGGGTTGGCGCAGCGCATCTTCAAGGGCGACGTGACCGAGAGCCTGCGCAACAAGCGCGTGATTTCGCTCGATCTGGGCGCGATGCTTGCCGGCGCCAAGTTTCGCGGCGAGTTTGAAGACCGGCTCAAGGCGGTGCTCAAGGAAATCGAGGAGTCGAACGGCGAGATCGTGCTGTTCATCGACGAGCTGCACACGTTGGTGGGCGCGGGCGCGGCTGAAGGCGCGATTGACGCGAGCAACATGCTGAAGCCGGCTCTTGCCCGCGGAGAATTGCGGGCGATTGGCGCGACCACTCTGAATGAGTACCGGAAGTATATCGAGAAGGACAAAGCACTGGAGAGACGTTTCCAGATCGTCTACGTGGGTGAACCCAATGTAGAAGACACCATCGCCATTCTGCGCGGGCTGAAGGAGCGTTACGAGGCGCATCATAACGTGCGCATCAAGGACGCCGCGATTGTGGCGGCAGCGACGTTGTCGCATCGCTACATCAGCGACAGGTTTTTGCCCGACAAGGCTATCGACCTGGTAGACGAAGCCGCGGCATCGCTGGCCGTGCAAAAAGGCTCGCTGCCGACGGAGATCGACCAGCTGGAGCGCCAGAAGACTTCACTTGAGATCGAATTGAGCGCACTGAAGCGCGAGACCGACACCAACAGCGTTGAGCGCCGTGATGACGTGGAGCGCGAAGTGGCTACGTTGACCGAGCAGATCACCGCCCTGCGCGCGCGCTGGACCAAAGAGCGTGAGGCCAGCAGCCACATAACCGATGTGAAAAAGAGGATTGAGGCGCTTCGCTTCGAGGCAGAAGAACAGACGCGCAAAGGCCAGCTCGACCGTGCCGCGCAGATTCAGTATGGCGAGTTGCCGAAGCTCGAAGCGGAGCTGAATACGCTGAGTGCTCAGCAGGAGGGGAATCGAGGCGTAGCACGAATGTTGAAGGACGAAGTAGACGAGGAAGACATCGCCAGCATCGTGAGCAAGTGGACCGGGATTCCGGTGACGCGGATGCTGGAAGGCGAAGTGAAGAAGCTCGTCCAGATGGAGCAGCGGCTCAAGGAGCGAGTCATCGGCCAGGACGCGGCGCTGACCGTGGTGGCCAACGCGATTCGGCGTTCAAGGGCCGGGTTGAGCGATCCCAGGCGGCCGATCGGCAGTTTCATTTTTCTTGGACCGACAGGAGTGGGAAAGACAGAGACCGCGCGTGCTCTGGCTGAGTTCCTCTTTGACGATGAGCAGGCGTTGGTGCGCATCGACATGAGCGAGTACATGGAGAAGCACGCCGTGGCGCGGCTGATCGGCGCGCCGCCCGGCTACGTGGGCTACGACGAAGGCGGGCAGTTGACCGAGGCCATTCATCGCCGCCCCTATGCCGTGATCCTGTTTGACGAGATTGAAAAAGCGCATCCTGATGTCTTCAACATCCTCCTCCAGGTAATGGACGATGGGCGCCTGACCGACGCCAAGGGCCGCACGGTGAACTTCCAGAACACGGTGCTGATCATGACCTCGAATCTGGGCGCGAGCGCGCTGGCCGGCGATGCGCTCAAGACCGAGCACGACTTTGACATGGCCCGCGAGAGTGTGATGCGTGTCTTGCGCGAGCACTTCCGGCCGGAGTTCTTGAACCGTGTGGACGACATCGTGATCTTCAAGCCGCTGGGCAACGCGCAAATGGCCCAGATTCTCGACCTTCGCCTGAATGAAGTGAGCAAGATGCTGGAAGACCGCCAGATTTCGCTTGAGCTTACCGAATCGGCACGGCAACTCATTCTGGCTGCAGGCTCGGATGCAGCCTATGGCGCACGGCCACTGAAGAGAGCGCTGCAGAGGATGGTACAGGATCCGCTCGCTATCAAGATTCTCAACGGTGAGGTGCTGCACGGCTCGCACGTGCGCGTCGATGTGGATCGCAAGACGAATCAGTTGACCTTTGAGCCGATGAGTCGCGAGGCGATGGCGTAAAGCAGCAAAGGGAAGTGCACAGAAAAGGCTCCGCGGCGTCGGAGCCTTTTCTGTGAGCAAGTCAGCGGGGTGTTGGCGCGCATTCAGGAAGCTGGTTCGCTGGGCTCGCTGTGTGGGGTTGGGTGGCCGCACCGACGCTCGCGCATCTGCTGGAAAAATTTCTCGCGCTCCTCTGGAGTTTTGCCCCCCCATCGTTCACGCATTTCCTGGAAGAATTTCTCGCGTTCTTCGGGGGCTCTTCCCCAACGCTCGCCTCTGCCGTGATGCCAACTGCGGTTGTGTCCACCGTGGCCTCCCCAGCCGCCGAAGAGGATGCGGCAAAGCGCCAGCAGCCCGAAGGCCTGCCAGAAAGTGATCGCTTTCCAACCGAAGATCGTCGGAGCAAGCCAGTTCCACAGGTGCATCACCAGTTCGCCGCCCACCCAGATCATGAGCGCGATGGCGGGCGGAATCAGAAAAAACATCCAGATCTTCTTCATGTCAATTTCCTCATTTCTTTGAGAGCTCGTCGTGCAGGTTCTGCAAGCGGTGGCGCAGATGAAGTACCGCAGAACGCTTGCGCGTGAGCAGCGTGTTCAGGTTGACGCCGCTCTCTGCGGCGAGTTCTTTAAAGCTTCGCCCTTCAAATTCGTGAGCGACAAAGACGTCGCGCTGCTCGACAGGCAACTCGGCCAATGCTGCCTCCAGTTCATCCAGCAGCACATTGCGCAGGTAGAGCGCGTCGGGTCCGGCATCCGGCGAGGGCAGCAGATCTTCAATCTGCAAAAGTTCGCCGTCTTCGCCTTCGATGGCCGTGTCGGTAAAGTTCTCCGGTTTCTTCTTGCGGAACAGGTCGGTGATGCGATTGCGCGCCACGCGATAGAGCCAGCCGGTGACGTACTCGATGGGCATCAACAGGCGATTGGCGACGACCAGTTCGTAGAAGACTTCCTGGAGCAGGTCTTCCACGTCGGCCTCGTTGGGCACGCGCCTGCGGATGAAACTGCGCAGCCGCGCTCGCTGTTCCGCGACAACTTCGGCGATCTGGCGGTCCTGCTCGATCATGGCGGCTGCGTTCATAGCTAACCCATCTGGATAGCTAGACGGATGAGCGGTAGGGAATATTGTATGCGGCGGGCAATGCCGGACTCAGAAACAATGAAAATCGTCCTGAAAAGATAGTCTTGCAACTCTCGCATCGCCCGGGCTAGACTCGTGGCCATGAAATGGATTTCGGTTCGCGTTCTTCCCCTCGTCGCCAGTGTGCTGCTTCCGCTGGCTGTCCCAGCCTCATCCGCGCAAGAATGGGCCAGGACTCGCCTTGAGGCTTCCCCGCGCCACCGCGAGTACGTCGCATTGAAGCACGGGAGCCGCACCGTGCAGGCGCTTGTGGTTTACCCCGAAGTAAAGAACAAGGCCTCGGTGGTGATTCTGATTCACGAGATCTTTGGCCTGAGCGACTGGGCCAAAGAGATGGCCGACGAATTGGCTGCGGAGGGATTCATCGTCATCGCTCCCGACCTGCTGACCGGGTTCGGCCCGGGCGGCGGCGGCTCCAGCGAGTTCCCCAGTCAGGATGCCACCGTGAAGGCGGTCTCCGGGCTTGATCCGGAGGTAGTGCTGGCTGACCTGGACGCCGCGGCCGATTACGGCAAGCATCTGCCCGCGGCCAACGGCAAGATTGCGGTGGCTGGCTTCTGCTGGGGCGGTGGCAAGTCGTTCGCCTTTGCCGCGCACCGCAAAGACCTGTCGGCAGCATTTGTGTTCTATGGACCGGGGCCGGCCGATGTCTCGACGATTACCGCGCCGGTGTATGGGTTTTACGCGGGCAACGATGCGCGCATTGGAGCAACGGTGCCGGATACGACGGCGGCGATGAAGGCGGCGGGCAAGAAGTATGAGCCGGTGACCTACGACGGCGCGGGCCACGGCTTTATGCGTGCGGGCGAGGACCCGGGGAATACAGTGCCCGGAAACAAAGCAGCACGAGAGCAGGCATTTGCGCGGCTGGTGAAGTTACTGCACGAGCTGAAGAGTGCACCGGTTGCGGCGGCTGGCGCCGAGGGCAGAACAACGACTGCGACGACCATGGGAAACTTCATTGCGTGCCATGACAAAGGCGCAGCGGGATCGATGTGAACTCTGACCGAACGAGCGATTAGCCCGGAGGGTCGAGGCCTCACACCGAAGCAAGGAGGTTCTGACTTGATTGAATTATTACGATCGCTCTTTCAGCACCAGGCCTGGGCCGACGATGCTCTCCTGGGAGCAGTGCAGGATCATCCGAAGTCGATGGCCGACGAGGAGTTGTTCAAAGTGCTGCACCACATCGTGATGGTGCAAAGCTTCTTTCATTGCTGCTTTACCGGGCAGGCCTTCGACCCTGCGAAAGCAACGGAGTTGCCGAAGAGTTTTGAGGAGCTCGTTCAGTTATTCAAGGAGACACACGCAAAGGAACAGGCGTTCCTCGACGGGGTGACCCATGAAGTCCTCGAACGCCGGTTGGATTTGAAGTTTCTGGGCGCCAGTCCAACGGTTGCCGTGGGCATGACCCAGGTGGTGATGCATAGCCAGAACCACCGGGGACAGTGCCTGACCAGGATTCGAGGGAATGGCGGAAAGCCACCCACGCTGGATTACATCCTTTGGGCGAAGGATCATGCAGCGGGTGCGGGCACCGGCGCTTAGATTGCAGCCGATGCCCGGGCGCCGAGGTGGAAGATCTACTTGCCGAGGGCGGACTCGATGGCTGCCGTGACTTCGGGCGAGTCGGGAGTGACGGCCGGCTCAAAACGGGCGAGCGGCTTGCCGTGGCGATCGAAGAGAAACTTGGTGAAATTCCACTTGATGTCGCCGCCGAACTGCGGATCTTCCGCCGTGTCTGTCAGGAACGAGTAGAGCGGGGCTTTGTCGTCGCCCTTGACTGAGACCTTGGCCATCATGGGAAAGGTCACGTTGTACTTGTTGGAGCAGAATTTCTTGATCTCTTCGTTGGTGCCGGGCTCCTGCGACATGAAGTTGTTGGCCGGGATGCCGACGATCACCAGGCCGCGGTCTTTGTACTTCTCGTAGAGCGCTTCCAGCGCTGTGTACTGCGGGGTGTAGCCGCACTTGCTGGCCACGTTGACCAGCAGTACGACCTTTCCCTTGTAACTCTTGAGACTGACAGGGTCGCCGTCGATGGACTTCATGGTGAAGTCGTAGATGGTCTTAGCCTGCGCGCCGAGGGCGGTGCAGGCGAGGACTGCGACGAGAAAGAACGCGGATTTGCGCATAGGGAAAACCTCCAAATCTACCTGCGATGATAACTGATGGAGATGCAGGAGATGTAAACGAAGCCGCGGCTACTGGCGGAGCTCGACCAGCGTCGCGCCCTGCCCGCCTTCGTTTTGCGGGGCTTCTTCGATTCCGGCTACATGAGGATGGCCCTTCAAGAACTCGCGGACGCCGCGGCGGAGGATGCCGGCGCCGTGGCCGTGGATGATGCGGACGCGGGGCAGGCCGGCGAGGAAGGCGCGGTCTAAATACTTCTCCAACTCTTCGGTGGCTTCGTCGACGGTGCGGCCGATGAGGTTGATCTCCATGCGCAGGGCGTCGGTGTTGGCGCTGGTTACGGTGACGTGAACGTTCTTCTGACGGCGGGCAGCGGCGAGCGGATCGGCCTTTTGGGGCGCAGAGACAGCAGAGGTCTGCGGTTCGGAGAGATCGTCACGCTTGACGCGCATCTTCAAGGTACCAAGGGCGACCTCGAAGAGATCTTTCTCGACTTCGCGCTGGACGGTGGCCACCTTGTTCAACGACTTGATGAGGACCTGGTCGCCGGCGGCCACGTGGCGCAGGACGTGGGGCTGGGCATTCACGTCGCCCACATCCGCGCCGGTGCGGTGCGCGACCACAGTCTGATTGAAGCTCTCCTGAAACTCGCGGCGAAGGCGCTGGATGCGGCGTTCGGCTTCTTTGCTGAGCTTCTGCTGCGAGGCGCGGTCTTCAATGGCGCGGACTGTTTCGCGCATCTGGAATTCGAAGTCTTTGAGGAGCGAGGCGAGCTTGGTTTCGAGATCGCGGGTGCGGTTGCGCAGCTCGATGTCGCCTTCGCGTGCGAGCCGGGCCCGCTCCTGGTTGAGGGCGTATTGCTCCAGTCTCGTATTCTTGCGCTCGGCTTCGAGTTGCGTAACTTCGCTGTGAAGCTTGTCGAGGAAGCGGGCAATATCGACCTGTTGCGAACCTAATCTCTGCCGGGCGGCGGCGATGATGCTCGCGTTCAGGCCGAGACGCTCGGCGGTCTGGATGCCGGCCGACGCGCCGGGCACGCCGAGCCGCAGTTGATAGTTGGGCGCGAGAGTGTATTCATCCACGCCGGCGGCGGCGTTGAGCACGCCGGGGGTGTTGGCGGCGTAGACCTTGAGCGAGGTGTGATGGGTGGAGATGAGCGACCATGCGCCGGCGGTGAGAAAGTGGCTGGCAATGGCCACGGCCAGGGCGGAGCCTTCTTCAGGGTCAGTGGAGGAGCCTAGCTCGTCAAGCAGGACGAGGGAGCGGGCATCGGCGAGATGGGCGAGGCGGTCGAGGTTGGTGATGTGCGCGGAAAATGTGGAGAGAGCGGCCTCAATCGATTGGGCGTCGCCGATGTCGGCAAGGAATGCGGTGAAGACGGGAAAGCTGGCGGCGGCGGCGGGGATGGGCAGGCCGGCCTGAGCCATCATCGCCAGCAGGGCGGTGGTTTTGAGGGTGACGGTTTTGCCGCCTGTGTTGGGGCCGCTGATGATGAGCTGCCGCTCCGCAGATCCAAGTTCCAGAGTGAGTGGAACAACATGACCGCCGGTGACGCGGAGGCGTTTATCGAGGAGGGGATGGCGGGCGGACACAAGGCGCAGCAGATCGGGCGCGATGGAGGGAGCCACGCAGTCGTAGGCGCGGGCAAAGCGGGCGCGGGCCTGGAGGCTGTCGACCAGGGCGAGCACGCGGGCGCCTTCGACCAGAGATTGAGAATAGCCGCCCACCTGGCGGGTGAGGGCGACAAAGATGCGGTGAATCTCGGCCTGCTCTTCTTCGATGAGGCGGACGAGTTCGTTGTTTTGCTCGATGGTTTCCAGAGGTTCGACGTAAACCGTCTGACCGGACGAACTGACGCCGTGGACGACGCCCGAGACGCGGCGCTTCAACTCGGAACGGACGGGGATCACGAATCGGTCTCCGCGGATCGTGATGAGTTCTTCCTGGGTTGCGCCGTCACTGGAGAGTTTGCGGAGGGCGGCGCGCAAGCTCTCTTCGATCACCCGCTGCTGCCGTTCCTGGTCGCGGCGGATGCGGTGCAGTTCGGGCGATGCGTTGTCGGCCAGTGAGCCGTCGGGCTGGATGGTGCGCTCGATGGACTCGGCTAACGGTCGGAGGCTTTGGGTTAACGCCGACGAGAGCTCGGAGAGCCCGGGAAGCTTTCCGGCAAGGCGCGCGGGCGGTTGGTGGACCAGCGATTGCCAGGAGGCGACGTCGTTGGCAAGGCGGGCGATGGATTGGAACTCGGCGGCCTCAAGGGCTGCGCCGGGGATTTGGGCTTTGGCAGCGAGTTGGGTGGGATCGAAGAGCCCGCCAAGGGGGATGGAGAGCTGTTCTTCGAGAATGAGCCGGAGTTCTGCGGTGAGGTCATGCTGACGGCGGACCCACGTCTCATCTGTGGAAGGTTTGAGGTCGAGGATGGCGGCGCTGCCCACGGAAGAGGAAGAGAACCCAGCGACGAGAGCGAGCAGCGGCTCCCACTCGAGGGCGGCGTAGTCAGCGTGTTCCACCGGGGACGGAATGGGATCGAGGAGAGGCATCTACAGGTCTATCTTAGCGGGCGCCTGCGGTGCGGCGGGCGGCGCTCACGCGCCAAGGCCTCTCCGCTCAGGATAGTGGGCCTTGGGGAGACGACAGTTCCCCTTCCCAACTTGCGACGACGGCGGCGGCCATGCAGTTGCCAATGACGTTCATCGCGGTGCGGCCCATGTCCATGACGGTGTCTACGCCAAGCAGAATGAGGACGGCAGCGGCGGAAATGTGGAAGGAACCGGCTACTGCGAGCAGCGTAACCAGCGTGGCGCGGGGAACGCCGGCGATGCCTTTGCTGGTGAGCATGAGCGTGGCGAGGAGGAAGATCTGCTGGCCGAGGGTGAGGTGAAGTCCGGCGGCCTGGGCGGCGAAGATTGCAGCCATGGCCAGATAGATGCTTGAGCCGGTGAGGTTGAAGCTGTAACCGGTGGGGATGACGAAGGAGACGATCCAGCGGGGCACGCCGAACTCCTCCATGCGCTCCATGGCGAGGGGGAGCGCAGCCTCCGACGAGGTGGTGGCAAAGCCGAGGGCGGCGGGCTCTGCGACAGCAGCGGCGAAACGGCGCAGTGGGATGCGGAAGCCGAGCAGGATGGGCGTGAGGACCAACAGCAGGAAGACGAACAGGGTTGCATAGCATGTGACGGCGAGTTTGGCGAGGGGCAACAACGTGAGCAGGCCCATGCTGCCCACGGTGTAAGCAAGCGCGGCGCCGGCGGCGATGGGGGCCATGACCATGATGATCCGCGTCAGGCGAAACATGGTCTCGGTGAGCGATTGCAGGACGGAGACGAGCGGGGCGCGTTTCTGCTCGGAAAGCGTGGCCAGCGCGGTGCCGAAGAGCAACGCAAAGATGGCGACCTGAAGAATCTGATTCTGCGCGACGGCCTGGGCAATGTTCTCAGGGAAGATGTTGAGCAGGATGTGCTGCCAGCCTTCGGCCACCTGCGGTGGGGCCAACTGGCTGGATGTTGGGAGCGTGATGCCGACGCCGGCTTGCGAGAGGTTGATAGCGACTGCGCCGAGGATGAGTCCCAGGGTGGTGGCGACCTCAAAGAAGACAATGGACTTGAGAGCCACGCGCCCCACACCGCGCAGTTGGTTATGGCCGGCAATGCCGGTGACGATGCCGCCAAAGATAAGCGGCGCCACGATCATGCGGATGAGGCGGAGGAAGATGTCGCCGAGGAAGTGTGTCTGTGTAGCCAAGGCGGGTGCGTCCACGCCCAGTTCGGCGCCGGCGAGCATGGCAAGAAAGGTCCAGGCGAGCAGAGAGCGCCGGCGGAAGGCGATGGGGAGAAAGGCGGCAAGGCCCGCCCAGCGCAGGGCAGCGGCAAGCTGGATATGCGCCGAAAAGAGGTCTGCGGCAAGGCCAGCGGCAAACAGAAGCACGCCGAGCGCGGCAAGAGCCGGGGCGAACTTCGGCTGAGAGGGTTTGGCTACGGCGGTCATGGGCGGGCCCTGAGGGTTCAAGGGGCCATTATCCTACGGCTGCCGCCCAGGCTTCCGGCGGCTCGCGACTTGTTAGCTGGTTGCCGCGGCGGCAGCGGGCGCTGCGACCGGGCAGGCAGCGCAGTCTCCTGCGCAGGCGGCCTTGGCCTCGGCGGGGGCAGATTCGGCGGCGGGTGCGGAGCTTTTGGCCGCATAGTCGTTGACGTACCAGCCCTTGCCCTTGAAGCTCAGCCCCGGGGCGGTCAATGGGCGCTCCAGCACGCCGTGGCACTTGGGACACTCCAACTCGGGCTCGGCTGAAAATTTTTGTATTTTTTCAAATTTGTGGCCGCACTGGGTGCAGCGATAAGCATACAAAGGCAAGGTCTTCACCCCTCCGGGACGAAACTACCCACTGTGCCTATTGTACCGGGCGGGTGGCAATTCTGCGCAATGCCGAACCATTCCCCGGCACCGTCCCTATTTTTGGACGGTACCGGGATTCCTGCTGTGGCGCAAATCCCGTTTTACCGGACGGCCACCGGAACCGAAGCGACGTGGTCTTCCCAGCATAGGGTGAGCTTTCCCTTGCCGCCGCCCAAGTTCTTGAGAGCGTAGGTGAGGTTTTCGACCATCGCCTTCGGCTTGGACATGGTCATTTTGACGCGGCCCAGATTCTGGTCGCTGTCATACGTCAGGCCCCACTGGCCGGTCTGCTTGTTAATGATCAGCACCCAGGCGTCGGGGTCGCCAATGTCGACATAGAGGGTGTAGTCGCCCTTGGGCACCTTGACCTTGCCTATGGTCAGGTCGGCATCGGTATGCAGCGCGGTAGCGGCATTGGCTCCGGCGCGCCAGGTGGGATAGTTGGGGTCGTGGCTGATGAGGCCATCCTTGCCGAAGATTTTGCCTTCGCGGCCATTGACTCTCGGCGAGCTATAGGTGATGGTAATGGCCTTGCCGCCGATCTTGGCCGACTCAGTGGCGGGCGGACTCTTGGGCGCGCCCTGCTGGGCAAACATGGCGGTGGCGGCAACAAGCAGACCCGTACAAACTAGAAGACGCTTCATGGCTCAATCTCTCCTCTGGGCAGAGAGCACGTAAAAAGGACGCTGATTCTGCCGCACCGATTGTCGCACCGGACGGGCCGCTTGGGAAACCGGAGGAGGAAAACTCTACGCGAGATGCGATATACTCCGGTTTCAGCAACAGAAAGCAGGAGGTTTCAAGATGGGTTTGAAAGTATTAGGCAAGATGGCAGCGGCGGGGATGCTGGCCGTGGCAGTGTTGGCGGCTCCGGGAATGATGAAGGCACAGGCGGCAGGCGACACGGTGCTGAAGCCTGCGGATTTGCAAAAGCTGCTGCCGGCAGCGGTTTACTATCGCGGGCAGACGGCGACCACGCAGCTAAGAAACTCCGGCGGCGTCAAGTTTGCCGACGGCTACTATGTGCTGGCAACGATGGCGGATACCAGCGGCTACTCCACCGAGGTCGCCAGCAAATACCAGGCCTATTTCATCGTTGAAGTTCCCCTCAAGGTGAACGGCCAGAGCCTCGCGGCTGGGGTTTATGGCATCGGATTTGTCGACGGCAAATTCCTGGTCACGGACGTAGGCGCGCACGACGTGCTCACGGCGAACGTGGCCCAGGACGCAAACCTCAAGCGGCCCATGCCGCTGGAAGTGAAGGCCGACCCGGCAGGCGGGTACCGGATCTATGCCGGACGCAAGTACGTAAGCTTCACCAGATAGTTTTTGAGCGTAAACGATGGGTCAACGGCATCCGCCCTGAGCAGATCACAGGGCAGGCCAGAACACCCCGCAAGACAAAGTGGCCGCACCCATGCCGGGTGCGGCCGCTTTGCGTTTCGCGGTTTTCGGGTTAGTCGCCATTTCTCACACGGGTCGATGTTTGTAGCGAGCCGGGGGGTAGAGCGGGGTATGGGCGCCGATATTCGGCCTGAATTCGCTTTTGATTTGGGTCGGCGGTTTCCGGAAGGGGCTCATTT
>Ga0302320_10010887_pt1 | contig 19343 bp, 13 predicted proteins | sample Bog_T0_3_FD_202130 | JGI IMG/M metagenome (GOLD analysis project Ga0302320, IMG submission 202130) | Peat permafrost microbial communities from Stordalen Mire near Abisko, Sweden - Bog_T0_3 | ecosystem: Environmental > Terrestrial > Soil > Wetlands > Peat | place: Sweden: Abisko, Stordalen Mire... | reverse complement strand
TGCCCAGGAACATTCCGGTCTTGGTGAGGTTGGTGGATTCCAAGTGGACGATGCCGAAGTCCACCACCTTCACGTTGCCGTCGTTGGTCACAAGGATGTTGGCCGGTTTGACGTCGCGATGAACAAACCCGTGCTTGTGCGCGTGGCCCAGGCCTTCGCAGAACTGCTGCACCAATTTCAATTTGGCGGCAAGAGGTATCCGCGCGCGCCGGTTGATAATGTTCTGAAGGCTTTCACCTTCAACAAACTCCATGGCGATATAGGGGCGGCCATCCGCTTCCCCTAAATCGTAAATCGTTACAATGTTGGGATGTTGCAGGGTGCCGGCAGACTGGGCTTCACGATAAAATCGCTTGAGGATTTCCGGGTCGGAGACAAGTTCCGGAGTAATGGTCTTCAATGCCACCAGGCGACCGATAAAAGGGTCGCGGGCCTTGTAGACAACTCCCATGCCACCCTGGCCGAGTTCGGAAACGATCTCGTACTTCCCGATTTTTTGCCCAACCACTTTTTGGTCCATCAGCCTGCGCTCTCAGCCTGACTTATCTGTGCCAGAATCACCGTAATATTGTCTGGACCACCGTTCTCGTTGGCGCGCGTCACAAGGTGGGTGGCCTTTTCGTAAAGCCCCATCTCCAGCTCAAGCGTCTCCACAATGTCTTCCGGTGGAACAACCTTGTACAGCCCGTCACAACAGATCAGAAGCAGATCATCAGGTTCCAGATCCACCTCAGCCATGATTACTTCGATTCGCGCCTGCGCTCCCACCGCCTGGATCAGCATCTCCTGAATCTGCGCGTCCACCTTGGTGGAGTCCTCACCCCGGCTGCGCAATTGATTGCCGATGGTCTGGTCCTGCGTCAACAAAATCAGGTTTCCGTCGCGGAAGAGATAGGCGCGGGAGTCACCCACTTGCGCCAAGTCCGCATGGGCCCCTTGCAGAAGTGCCGCGGTCAGGGTGGTCCCCATTGTCAGCTTTTCGGCGTAGCCCTGGGCATGCGCAAATAGAGCTTCGTGCGTCACCTCCACCGTCTTCTGCAAGGCGGCGGGCAGGTCCGGTTGGCCATTCCCCGGGGCATGAAGTTGATTGATGATCTCTTTGGCGAGGCCTTCAACGCAAAGACGGCTGGCGACTTCGCCGCCAAAGTGGCCACCCATGCCATCGGCCACCGCCAGCAGCAGGCCGCCCTTTTCGATATCAAAAAGGCCCTGGCCGGTGGTTTCCTGGGCATCGACGCCATTCAGGGGGAGCACCAGATGATTGTCTTGATTATTGCGCCGCCGCCGGCCCACGTCCGTAACATGGGCGACACGGGCGGAGAGACGGAGAACGTCCTTCTCCTCACCGCTCAGGGACGATAGTTCAGGCACGTGATCTGCCACGAGGAAGACCCCTCCACCTTTCGTGCTTTATAGAATAGTTCAAACAGGTTATCTGTACCAGTGCAGTTTACTTAAAATTCTGGGAAATGCAAGATGGGAGAGCGTTTTTAGCCCGGCAAAGTATAAGAAAACCTCTCCCAGTGGCAATTCCAGGTGTAAAGCTCTGTCTACGGCAGGACGCCGGTCTCCAACTAGTGCTTGAAAGCATAAAACAGGAGCAGCCCAACGGTGGCAATAAACAGGCTGCTGAGAATCAGGATCGGCACCCAGTTCTTCCGCTTCCTGCCTGGCATAGGCAGGGGTGTTTCACTCGCAACATAAGGCAAAGGCTGAAATTGTGTCGACGCCTCCTGATAGGATGACGGATGGGGCGCGGGCGTGCTCCCCTGCCCGCCTGGTGACGGCACCCCGACCGCCAAGGGTCCTGCGCCCGAATCCCCCAATGGCCCCACCGGCGGCAGAGGACCACCCAGCGATTTGACGTTCTTGATCATGCGGGTATATTCACCCGGATTCCCTTTTTTCGCCGGGGGCGGAGCGGGTTCCGGAACCAGCTTTACGGTGGACTTTTGCCCGAAATCCACCGACTCATCGGGCCCTTTTGCGGCCTTCCCACCGGTTGGCGGTTGGGAGGAAGCAGGCGGATTCGCGGGCCCGACGGCGTCCTTGCGGCTGCCGGGGGCCTGGGACGGTCCCGATGCGAGCCTGCCCAAAGCCGCGTCTCCTATTGGGGGCGTCACGGGGGAAGGTGCTGCCGATACCACAGGTTTGGGAAGGGGCTTTTGCAAAGGTGCCGGCGGCGCGACCGGTGGTTGAGCGGCGGCGCTTGGAGGCTGACTCAGTCCTGTAGGAGTCCGGCCAGTTCGAGGCTTATTGCTCTGCGCCACGACAGAAAAGCCCTCTGGCATTGTCCGCCGGTTGCCACCCCGCTGTGGTTGACTGCCCTGCACACCAGGCTGGCGTGGGGCAACCTCGTTCTTCGCAAGGTACTCGGCCAGGTTCGGAATGACGATCGTGTCCGGAATGTTAACCGATGGTTGAGCAGGAGCGGGCGTCTGAGGTTTGGAAGCCTGCGGGGCCTTGGGGATGACCGGCGGCCTGACTGGCTCGGGGGGCCTGAGGACAACATCCGCAAAGTGAACTGGACTCTCCTTGGAGGCAGTCGGCGGCGGCGCGGGCACAGGCTTTGGTTCTTGCGGCCGCAGCCGGGCGGCATCTAGCGAATTTAGTGCGGGCATGGCGGAGGTGGGAGAATCTTGGATCCCCAAGGACTCCCGCGACGACCAGTAGGAATTGAATTCCGCCGTTACCCCCCGACCCGGGGTTGGCGGACTCAACGGCTCTTTCGGCGGGTCAGGCGGCACTGCGTTCGATTCCTGCCCCGCCGCAGGGCTCTGAGCTGAAGACTGCTGCCAAAAAGCTGTAAATCCTGAAGGCACGCTCTCCCCGGTTGGCGGCGGCACGGCGGGCGGCTCCGGTGGAGGACTCTGGACCGGGAAAGCAGGAGGCGCGGCAGGCGATGCAGCTTGAATCTCCGGAGCGAAATTGGGACGAGGCGGAGGGACGGTGGGCGCAGCCAACTTCCCGGCATCGCGCAGAGCCTCGCGCATCGCCTCCTTGGTATAAGCGCTGGTGGCGCCGATGTCTCCAGCGCTTGCTGGACTCTTTGTCGTGGAAGCGGCCGGGGGGATTAGCTTCCCGGCGTCACGCAGAGCCTCCCGCATCGCTTCCTTGGTGTAGGCACTGGTCGCACCAATATCTCCCGAGCTTGATGGACTCTTGGCTGGAGGAACAGCAGCAGGGGGGATGAGCTTCCCGGCATCGCGCAGGGCTTCACGCATCGCTTCCTTGGTGTAGGCACTGGTGGCGCCGATATCTCCGGAACTTGACGGACTCTTGGGCGCGGGAGCTTCAGGGGCCACTAACTTTTTCGCATCACGCAACGCCTCCCGCATCGCCTCCTTGGTGTAAGCGCTGGTGGCGCCGATGTCTCCTGAACCCGATGGGCTCTTTGGCGAAGGAGGAGCAGGGGCGGCTAACTTTTCGGCATCGCGCAGAGCCTCGCGCATTGCCTCCTTGGTAAAAGCACTGGTTGCACCGATATCCCCGGAGCCCGATGGACTCTTTGGCGAGGGAGCTTCAGGGGCCACCAACTTCTTGGCATCACGCAGAGCTTCGCGCATTGCCTCCTTGGTAAAAGCACTGGTTGCACCGATATCCCCGGAGCCCGATGGACTCTTTGGCGAGGGAGCTTCAGGGGCCACCAACTTCTTGGCATCACGCAGAGCTTCACGCATCGCCTCCTTGGTAAAAGCGCTGGTGGCCGCAATGTTACCGGAACTTGATGGGCTCTTAGCCGGAGGAGCAGCAGGGGCAATAAGCTTCTCCGCCGAACGCAAGGCCTCGCGCATCGCCTCTTTGGTGTAAGCGCTGGTTGCTCCAATGTCCCCGGAACCTGAGGGGCCCTTTGGCGCAGGAGCAGCCGGCGCCGGCGGTTTCTGCGCGGATCGCAACGCCTCTTTCATCGCCTCCGTAGTGTAGCCACGGGTTGCACCAATATCTTCAAGGCTGGGAGTTTTTTCCGCGGGCGGAGGCTCGGCAGGTTTGCCTGGTTGCGGGTCGGTGGCGGCAAGAAGCCACTGGCGCAGATCGAGGCACGCGGGCACATCCGCCGTCACCACAAAGACGCGGCCATCCTCGTCACCCATATCAAGAAGTTTCCGGCTGTCCTCTTCGGAAGCGCTGCGCAGGAATTTGAAGATCAATGAAGCCAGGTCAGGCTGTTGAGGAGGGACCTTGCCCGCCGTGAGCTGGTGGATCAGCACCTGCCGTCCAGTAGAAACCTGGACCGCCCGGAACGTTTGGGATTCGCCGTCACTCAGTGCCGAAAGTTGCTGATATTTTCCCTGGAAGCTCAAGATCCCGCTCCCGCCTTCAGATAATTTTCATTGTTACATTAACACGAAAATGGTTTGCGGGTATCGCGCGGCAATAGAAGAAGAGAATAACCACCAGCACGCGGCGATGTCAGACTGCTCGACGTAGATTGTAGCGTCGATCTCCGATCGACGACGGCGGTCGGAGACCGCCGCTACAGCCCTCACCAACGGCTGGCCTTGGTCTAAGTGACTACGCCCGCTTTGCGGGCTTCCTTTGTGAATCGTTCCGCCAGGGGCTGTTACGACGCCATGCCGAGACCCACGATGTTCGCAGCCGCAATAATCACCAGCATTCCAGCCCAGAGCAGGCGCACCGGCTTGGAGCCCACGCCCACCCACTCTCCCAGCGCCAGTCCCACAATTCCACCAAACAGAACGTAGCCGCTCATGTGCAGCATCCAGTTCACATAGGCGTAGCTCACGGGAATGCTCGCCGCGCCCCAGGCGTAAAAGAAGAACTGGAGGTACCACAAGATGCCGCCGGAAGCGGCCAGCGACGCATTCTTGGCCAGAACGGGAGCAGGAAGGGCCAGATCAGCCTTCAGGGAAAGTTCCTTTTTAAAGATCAGCCGGCTGAAGCAATAGATAAAGTTCATCAGGCCGCCGCCGCCCATGATGATGACGTAGCTGGGAAGCGCGGTGTAGAGCGGTTTGACTCCCACCAGGAGCGCCGCGGCCTGGATGGGCTTGGCGGCATCGATGCCAAACGACATGCCCGAGCTGAAGATGCCGCACATGACGGCGAGCATCAATCCCTTCTTCACGTCAAACTCGCGGGTTTCCGCCCCCAGTGCAACCTCTTTACGGTGCCCGGCGATGGAAACAATCACCACGCCCACCAGCGCCACCACAATGCCCAGCAAGGTCAGCAGTCCGCCGCGGGTGCTCACCAGCAGGTGGAACTGCCCGTGCGCAATCGGAGGGATCAGCGTGCCCACAATCAGCGTGACGCCAATGGCCACGCCAATGCCCAGGGACATGCCGAGGTAGCGCATGGTCAGTCCATAGCTCACGTTGCCAATTCCCCACATGGCGCCGAACAGGAAGGTCCGCAAGACCACGCCGGGGTCCAGCGACGCGTAAAAATCTTGAAAATGGGGTAGCAGCACCAGGCTGACGCAGATGGGCAGAAGCACCCAGGAGAAAATTCCCGCCACCGCCCACGTGGCTTCCCATGTCCAGCGCTTGACCTTGCTAATGGGCGCGTAAAACGACGCGGCCGATGCCGCGCCCACCATGTGCCAGCCAATTCCGGTAAAGATCGGATTCACTGAGTCTCCTTTTCACATCCCTGCCCGTGCCTCTTGCCCCCCGAACCGCTGCCGTCCGCAACCCGAATTCGCCCATTGATGAGCAGTGTTCAGTTCTAATCCATTCGATTGAAGTTGGTTACCTGCAATCTGCGGAGGAACAGAAGAGTGCACAGAGAAATTACTACGGTTTGGGGAGAAGGCAAAGTATTTTTGCGGTGAATGGCGGCGGTGGGGGTTAGGGATTGGGAGCGTTCGGGGTTCGGGGTGCGAGGTTGGAGGGTGGGGACTGTGGTTATATCTTCCATCGCGATCGTCTTCCTCGCGGGGAAGTGAGATAATTGCCGTGGCCATGAAAATGCACGCTGTTTTATTGGAGGGCGTTGCCGGGTGAATGTCCAAATTGAAGAAGCGCTGAAAATTCTGAAGTCCGGGGAACGGCAGGATGCTGAGCGGGCGCTCGAAACGCTTCAGGGCGTTGTCTACGGCTTTGGCATGAAGGTCTGCGGCAGCCATGAGGACGCGCAGGACACGGCGCAGGAGACCCTGATTCGCCTGGCGCGCCAACTGCGGGATTTTCCGGATGCGCGGGCGCTCTCCGTTTGGCTCTACAAGGTTGCGAAGACCCAGTGCCTGATGAGCCGCCGCAAAAGCAAGTTCGCTCCCGCGCAGGTGCTCTCACTGGATGATTTAATGCCCAAAGACGCCGGCCTGTTGCTGGCCGGGGCCAAATCAGGACAGCTCACACCGGAGGATATGGTGCTCAACCAGGAACTGCGCAGCGCGCTGGAAGAGGCCATTCTTGCCCTCCCCAAGCATTACCGGCTGGTGCTGATTCTCCGTGACATGGAGCAGCTTGATACGCGCGAAGTGGCGGAGGTGATGGGCATTACCGAAGAGACCACCAAGATGCGCCTGCACCGGGCGCGCAGCACCGTCCGCAAGGCTCTGGCCGGGTACAGGAAAAAACTTAAAGCCAAAGCCCACGCCTGAAAACCTGTGCCGGGCCCGAATCGGGCTTGCGCCAGGTAGTGCTATGCGGAGGAGCCGCAACCAAATCGGTGAAAGGCCCCCTCTCCCGTCCCGATGCATCGGAACACCCTCTCCACACGGGAGAGGGCTAGGATTACCCTTCCTTCTCCCTTGGGCAGAAGGTGGCCGAGGGACGAGGTCGGATGAGGGGGGTCCGTAATCCGTAGATTGTTTGCCAAGAAATTAAGAATTTACGGGATTGTAGCGCAGTGCGGCGCAAACTCGCGTCTATTGGTTCCAAGGATAATTCGAGCGAAGGCTCGGACGCCTGGCGGCAGCACTAATCATTAAATCCCTTTCCCTTGAAAATTTTCTGCACGCATTTTTCAATCCTCGCCTCCCGGGTCTTGGATTGTTTGGGCGCGGAAAAATGCAAAAGATATCCTCTCTGCCGCCCCGGCGTCAGGGCGGCAAAAGCAGCTTTCAAGGCGGGGTTTTCAGCAAATTTATTTTTGAGTTCTTCCGGAACACTGAATTCTGTAGTCTTCTTGAGCTCCACTTTCAGACCGGCTTTCTCCACTTCAATAGCTTCATCAATATAGGCTTTCAAGGTGGTGTCCATCTCAGCGATTTGCCGAACGTTGGTGAATCGAATCTGGCGCCCCGCCTGCACGTTCTTCGTTGGTTGGATGAGAATGCCGTGGGAATCATTTAACAACGCGCCTTTGAAGAACAAGAGCGCACAATATTCCTTAAATCCACCGATCAAGACGATATTTTTTCCCTTGGACGTGTAACAAGGTTGCCCCCACTTCAACTCTTCGGTCAGCGGGCAGCCAAGAACGATATGCCTCAGCAGCTCAAATTGCTCCCGCCACTTCCCGGCTTTGGTGAAACAGCCATCAACCTCGGGGTTCATCCTGCTCTTGGTCATAGCCTGATATTTTAATTTGTTTACAGGTGCAAGTCACCCGGATTGCAACGTGCAGCTCCAAACAGGAACAAATCATTCAGCCAACCAACGCGAATCTATGTTGCTTCGCGCCAAGTTGTTGTAACATGTGCGCTGTCAACCGCCGGCAGGCAACCCGGGCAACCTGGGGCTGAGGACTGCCGGAACGGTTCGGCTCCATGCCGTACAAATTCAAAAGATGGCAACGATGAGCATTGACCCAATTACCACCGCTACGGCCGCCGTCGATTCAAACCAGGGCCCCTGGCGCGATACGCTATCGCTGATCTACCAGGAGATCCTGACCGTGGTCACCCGCCTGCGCGCCAGCCGCCAGGCCGTGATGGACGCAACGAGCTTCCGCACGTCCATGAAAGCCGCACTGGCCGCGGCCGAAGCGGATGCCGTGCGCAAGGGCTACACGCGCGAGGACGCACGCCTGGCCGCGTTTGCCGTGGTCGCCTTCCTGGATGAATCGATTGAGAACCTGAAGGATCCAAGCTTTGCCGAATGGTGCCGCCTGCCCTTGCAGGAGGAGTTGTTTGGTGAGCACACCTCGGGCGAGATCTTCTATCAATGTGCGGACCGCCTGCTGGCACGCAGCAATTCCCAGCAGGACGCCGATGTGCTGGAGGTCTTTGGACTCTCGCTGTTGCTGGGTTACCGGGGCCGCTATGCCGTCGACGGCGAAGACAGCGTGCAGAGGATTGCATCGAAGATCACCAAGAAAGTCGAGAGCATTCGAGGCGCGCAAACACTGGCTCCTGACTGGGCGCCCGTGCAGGATGGCGTGCTGCAACCGCCATCCGACCCATGGGTGAAGCCGCTCATGCTGGGCACAGTGGGCGCTCTGTTTCTGGCCATCCTGTTTTTTGTTGGGTACAAGTTTGCCCTGATGTCCGGGGCGGCAGCATTACATTCATTCGGCCTGGTAGCCCCACATTAGGAACTGACGGTGAACACTTCATTGAAGTACAGGGTTGTCACAATCGCTCTGATCGTGTGGCTGGCGCTGGCGTGGATGGCCGGCCCGTGGATGAGTCTGCACGGGAGTGACCTGCGGAATCTCCGCGTCGCATTGATTCTGATTGGCGTCGCCGCGTTCGCCACCTGCCTCTGGTGGTTCAAAGGAATCGATGAGGACCGACTGGAGGAGATGGCTGAGGAAGGCACGGCAGGCAGCGATGAGATTGATATTCTCGCGCAGAAGGCCCGCGCCCGCCTGCGCGCGACCTCAGCAGGCACAACTTCCCTGGCGGATCTTCCCGCGGTGCTGGTGCTGGGTGAAGCGGGCTCAGCCAAAACCAGCGTGGTCCTGCACGGCGGGCTGGAAGCTCAACTGCTTGCCGGGCACACCATCCAGAACGAAATTCCCATTCCCACCCGCGCGTTGAACCTATGGTTTGCCGCGCCCTTCATCGTGGCGGAGGCAGGCGGCCCACTGCTGCATGAACCTCCCCGCTGGGCGCATCTGCTGAAAAAATTCACCTCGGGCGCGACAGAGTTGTGGGGAAAGGCCTCCGCCCCCGCGCGGCTGGCAGTAATCTGCATCGATTGTGATCGGTTCGTCACGCCAGGTTTTGCGGAGACCCTCGGCGCCAGCATTGAGCAGTGGCGCGCCCGCCTTCGCGAAGCCTCTCAGGTGTTGGGCATCAACCTACCCGTCTACGTTCTCTTCACGCGGGCGGATCGCCTGCAGTTCTTCCAGGATTACGTGGGCCCGCTGACCAACGATGAGATAGCAGGAGTCTTTGGCGCGGCGCTGCCCAATGCCGCCTATGCCAGCGGCTCCTACGCGGACCAGGAAAACGCCGCAGTCTCCACTGCCTTCGATCATCTTTACCGGTCACTGGCGGAGCGGCGGCTAACCTTGCTGACACGCAAGCCCGATCCCGGCCAGACGCCACCGATTTATGAATTCCCCCGCGAATTCAAAAAGTTGCGCTCCACACTTGTACCGTTGCTGGTGGACATTTGCCGGCCCGGTCCATCACGCACCACGCCGTTTCTTCGCGGCTTCTATTTCACCGGAGTCCGTCCACAGTTGGTGAAAGGACCAAAACCCGCCGGCCCCAAAGACGACCAGCCCAACCTCTCCGCTGCCGCCGCCGAATTGAACGCCACCCGCATGATGGACGTTAAGAAAGCGGTGGCCGCCGCAAAGAAAATGATCGCCGCGGAGGCGGTGGAAACCCGTCGCGTGCCGCAGTGGGTCTTTCTCTCTCAATTTTTCAAGGACGTGCTTTTTCAGGATAGTGGAGCCATTGCCACCAGCACTTTCAGCACGAGATCCGGCCAACGCAACAAGTTGCTGCTGGGCGCCGCCATGGGGATTCTGGTGGTGCTGATGCTTGGATTTTCCGTCTCCTCAATTGGCAACAAGCGATTGGAGAATCAGGTGATGGGCGCGGTGCAGGACCTTTCCGATGTCCATGCCGCCGGGCGTCAATTGCCCTCACTGGACGACCTTAGCCGCCTGGAAGCTCTGCGCCAGTCCGTGGAAACACTGGCGAATGATGAACGCGAAGGCCCGCCGCTGAGTAAGCGGTGGGGACTGTACGTCGGAGACACACTGCTTCCCGATGCGCGACGAATTTACTTTCAGCACTTTGACGAACTGCTTTTTCAACCGGCGCAGGCGGCGCTGATGCAAACTCTCACTGCTCTTCCCGCTTATCCCGCCCCCGGCGACCGCAGCGACGCGGCCTTTGACGCCCTCAAGGCCTACCTGATGACCACCACGGAATACACGCGGAGTGATGGTGAATTTCTTCCCGCCATCCTGTTGCGCGCGTGGGCGGCCGGCAGGAATGTTGATCCGGCGCGCATGCAATTGGCACAGCGCCAATTTGTTTTTTACGCAGGTGAATTGAAATCAGCAAACCCCTTCCCGGCGGAGAATGACACGCAGGTGGTGAACCGCGCCCGCCACTACCTGGGGCAGTTTTCCGGCGGAGAGCGCGCTTACCGCACGCTCGTTGCCCAGGCGGAAAAGTCGAATCCGCCGGTCGATTTCAATCACCAGTATCCCAGCGCCACCGATGTGGTGACGGATCAAGCCGTGGTGAGCGGAGCCTTTACCAAGGGCGGCTGGACTTTCCTGCAAGGCATTTTGGAAAACCCCGCGCCGTACTTCAGCTCGGAATCGTGGGTGATGGGGATTGAAAACCCTTCGCCATCGGATTTGACGAAATACACTGACGTCGTGCGGCTCTCCTATCAACGGGATTACATTGATCGCTGGCGCGCCTTCCTGCGCGGGGCGACGGCCATTCAACCGGTCAGTCTTGGCAATGCCTCACAGCAACTGCAAAAGCTGGCGGGTGACCAGTCTCCCCTGCTGGCCTTGCTTTGCGTCGCCGCGCAGAATACCTCCATTGACCAGCCGGCCATTGCCAATGCGTTCCAGGCTACGCAAGCGGTGGTCTCGCACGATTGCCAGGAGCAGCCCTCAGGCCCGCCCACGGCAGCCTATGTGAGAAGCCTCAGCAATCTTCAGGCCTGCGTGGACCGGGCGGACAACGCCACCCCCGAGCAGAAGGACGCCGCCAAAGTCCAGTGCCTGAATGACACAAAGGCGGCGGAACAATCCGTTGACCAATTGGCCGCGGGATTCCAGGCTGACCCTGAGGCTCACGCTGACGAGACGGTGAAGGACCTGCTGCTGGCTCCCATCAATACGGTATCAACGCTCCTGCGGCCGGGCCCGGTGAGCGCCGCGGCCCTGTGCTCTCAAATGGGCGCGCTGGAGTCTCAATTCCCCTTCCACCCGCTGGCCGGGCAGGACGTCTCTGCGCAACAGATCGGCGCAATATTTGCCCCCCGCAAGGGCGCACTCTCCCAATTTTATTCCTCGGCGCTGAGGATCCTGTTACTCTCGCAGGGCTCCAGCTTTGTCCCCAATCCTAGCGCCCCCCAAACGGTAAGCCCTGAGTTCCTGACCTTTTTCAACCGCGCCATGAACGTGCAGAGTGCGTTCTATCCCGGCGGAGGGGACTCCCTGCAATACCGGTATGCGCTTCGCCCTGTTTCCACGGAAAACGTCAGCAGCATCGCCCTGAGCATCGATGGCAGGAGTTTGAGTTTCGAAGGTGGCGCCGGGCAGTTCACCGCCATGAACTGGCCGGGAGCTTCCGCGCAGGGTGTTAATCTGACGGTGAAGATTCCGGGCGGCGCCGAATTGGGATTCCCCAGCTACGGCGGCTTGTGGGGCGTCTTCCGTTTCTTTGCTGACGCCACGGTGGTTCAACATAGCGGCAACGTCTATACGCTGCAGTGGGTGCTGGGTGGAGAACGCCCGGTCACGGCGCCCAATGGCAAGCCGGTGTCCGTCCAGTTTGAGCTGGATACCCAGGGCTCAATGCCCATCCTGGAAAAGGGATATCTCTCCAACCTGCACTGCGTCCCGGTGGTGGCGCGGTAACCGGTGGGGGGGGGGAATTGAAAGTCAAAAGACAAAAGTCTGGAACCAAGGATTGTGGCGCGGATCTTATCTGCCGGGTTGCGGTTCTGCCAGTCTTGATGGTTAGAGGTTTTGAACTCAAAAATCAGCCCTGTCCTCTTCCTCAAAAGCGCATATAATCACCAAGAGTCAATTGGAAATCCCACGAGAAGAAAATTATTTCGCACCCAGGTAGCGGCTGGGATTGCGCATGGAACGTGATTCGCCTGCAGAGCGCGGCATGAGCAGGGCTGAAGCCCGGCCCTGCCATCGGAATACCATCGATATCGGCGTTACCATCGCGCACCACCGCATGAGGAGAAGACTAATGAGAAACCGGTCCCTGATCATTATCCTTGCCGCATCAATGCTGGGCGCAACGGGTTGCCAGAAGTCCTCCTCTGGTGGTGGGATTTTGAGCGACGTTACCAAAAGCCTCTCCTCGCAGCCGAAGGAGATTGACGCCGGGCCTGGCGTCACCGTCAGCGCCGGCCACAGTTTCGCCCACGTCGTGCTGCGCCCCGGAGTGAAATTGATTGAGAAGTCCACCATCGATGCTTCAATTCAGGGCATTGGCAGCGATGGACACGGTGTGATCTTCCAGAACGCGGCGCCTGAAATTCTGGCTCTCAGAGCCGGCGACATCCTGATCGTCAAAAACGCCTTCGCCGTAAAAGTGCTGGCGGCTGAAACCGATGACGGCCAGACCGTGCTGGTAACCGATCGCGTGGGATTGGCCGACATACTTCAGCAGGGCGAAATCAATGTCGATACGCCCATCAACTTTCACAGCGTGAATGCCGCGAATACGCCGCCACCCCTTCCAAATTTCAAACTGATGGACCTGATTGAGACGCCGCTCTATGCACAGAACGGCCCGCAGGTGACGGCGCCGACGTCCCAAATCACCAAGAGCGTTACGAGCGCGCTGACCTCCGGCTGGAACATTGAAAAGTGGTCCGTCACGCCCGCGGGAAGCTCAGCCAACATTTCCGCGCGCATGACCAAGGATACCGATGGCTTCAAGGCCGCGGTGGAGGTGGACGGCTCCATCACCAATTTCCAGTTCGCTTCCAACATCAAGTTCCCCTCGCAGGGAATGGGGAATCAGATTATCTCCGGCGTCAAGGGGATGAGCGGCAAGATGCACTTTGTTTGGGAGATCGGCAAGGGTACGCCGGGAGTCTGGGCGGTGGAGGACAAGATCAAACTGCCGGCTGGAATCACCATACCGCTCGGACCAATCTTTGGCGGCGTACCGTTGAGTCTCGATATCAGCTCAGCATTTTTGATTCACCCCGCTCTGACGGGAGGAAATGAATACTCCAAGGGTGGCTTCACAATTGGATGGACCGGCAGCACCGCCTCCGGGGCAAGCGGCTCCGAGGGGCTGACGTTCCAGGTGACGGACGACGCCAACATCTCGCCCGTCGCCCCCAACGCCATGGTCATCTCGTTCTGCGCGCCGCGCATCGAACTGAAGCTGGGGCTGCTGGGCGCTTATGGAAGCTCAACGCCGCTCAAGATTGCGGCGGCCGCGGCCGACGCCATCATTGGCAAGGTTGCGGCGAAACTGCTTTCACCCTCGCTCCTCAGCGCCCTTCAAGCATCGCCCCTCGGCAAGATGTCTGTCAGCAACACGCTGGCTTCCAACGCCGACGTCTTTGTGCAAATTATCCACACGGAGGGAGTGACGCACTCCTCCAACATAACGCTTGCACCCTGCACCAAGATTCAATTGAAAGTAAGCGCCCAAGAAGGTGGCGACGCGCAACTCTTTGGCCTGACGAAAGGTGCATCCACGACCAAGGATATTTTCACCAAGGAATATTTTCAGTGGAATCCCGGCAGCAATTTCTGCAAGGGGATTTAGGAGGTGCGTTGTGCCATGGCCACATCGGGACGGGCCCTGGCCATGCAGGCCTGCACGGACGGGACGCCCATGGCACGACACTCACAGGCAAGAGTGCCTGTGCCACTCCCTCTTCCCAACTCTCTATTCCCTGCTTTTCTCGAAAATCGCCGCCCAGCCTCCGCCCGGCGCGAGGTGAATCTTCAGAATATCGCCTTCCGTCACGGCTTTTGTGCTGATGCTCACGCTGGTCGCCACCTTATCCGCATCAGCACCATCGGCGAAAATCTTCACCTGATATTTTCCCGGACCCAGAAAACTCAGAGGGACTTCCAAATCGCGTGCATCCCAGTTGGTGAGGCTGCCCACGTACCACGCATCGCCGTGTTGCCGGGCGATGGTCACAAATTTGGCGGGCTCTCCATTCAGCACTTTTGTGTCATCCCAAACCGTGGGGACTTTTTCCAGGAACTCAAATTCCGGCGCGCCCTCGTAAGCCTCCGGATAATCTGCCAGCATGGCGAGAGGCATCTCGTAAACGGCATACATCGCCAGTTGATGGGCGCGCGTCCCCTGCGATGCGGGCTCGATGTTTCGGGGCTTGAACTCCGCCCGCGTGGCGTTGTGGAACGACCCAGGAGTGTAATCAAGCGGCCCCGCCAGCATGCGGGTGAACGCCAGCGTCACGTCATGCTCAGGCGTGGCGCCGTAATTCGATTTGTTCTGCTCCAGGCCCAGCACACCTTCCCGCGTCAGCACGTTGGGATAGGTGCGGCGCAGTCCCGTGGGCTTGTAGGCGCCGTGATAATCAACCACCAGGTGATGTTCCGCCGCCTTGCGCGCCGTCTCTTCGTACCAGTTCACCATCTCCTGATCGTCGCGGTCCATAAAGTCAATCTTCACGCCGGCCACACCCCATTTTTCGTAGAGCGGGAACGCCACGTCTGCCTGCTCGCGCACTGCCGTCCACAACGCCCACAAGAGAATCTTCACGCCCTTGCTTTTGGCGTGGGCCATGATCGCGGGCATATCGATTTCAGGAATGGAATGCGTGATGTCATTAAGCGGCGACCACGCGCCGTCAATCAGCATGTATTCAACGTGATGCTCGGCGGCAAAATCGATATAGTGCTCCATGGTTGCTGTGTTCATGCCGGGGGTAAAATCCACATTCTTCGCAAGGCGGCCTGACCACCAGTCCCACGCTGTCTTGCCCGGCTGAATCCATGAAGTGTCGGCCAGCGCATTGGGACGGCTCAGGTCAAGAATCAGGTAGTTGTCCTCAATCAATGCTCCCGGCCGCGGATTCATCAGCAGCACGCGCCACGGAGTGGCTTTGGGCGTGTTGCCCACGACGACCTCCATGGAGTCAGGACCAAAGGCAATATTCGGATTCGGAGGAATCAGCCGGTGGCCTTCACCGGGGGGCGAGAGGATCAGCTTTTGCGCACTGAGGCGGGCGTACTTGCCCAGGTCGTGTTCCAGCACCACCTGATCAACATAGCTGCCGCTCGCGAAAAGATCGTACGCCGGCACAGGAGCAAGTTTTGAAATCAAGGCGTTTGGCGCGCCCGCAACCCCGCCCACATACATTCCCGCGTAGTCGGTCAGGTCGGCTTCCAGCAGCGCCACCCACGGGCCATGCGGAATCTGCACGAGCAGCGGCAGGCCGACAATCGATTCCGGCTTGATCTGGTCAAGCTGGATGGGGTCGTAATGCGATTCGTAGGCGGAAATAAAAGTGTTCAGGCGCAGCGCAAAGGCCGAGGCGTCCTGATTAAAATAGAAGCCCGTGTTCTCTGCCGAGATCACAAAAGGGTCGAGCCCTTCCTGCTTGGGGAGAAAATAGCGAAATGCCACACCTTCGTTGTAGGCGCGAAAAATCAGGTCCAAACGCCGCGAGGGAGCAAGCCGCTCACGCAGCGAAACCGTGAGCTGATTGTAGTGGTCCGGCACTTTGCGTTTTGCACCCAGCGGATTCTCCCACGTCGATTCCTGCGATTGCAGTTCCGAACCCACAATGGCAAAATCCTGGTCAAGCGCCTTGGCGTCTTTGAAGTCAAGACCGAGAGGCGAATCGCCCAGAACCTGCTGGCCCTTGTAGGATACGCGGTAGTAGGCCCGCTCGCCGGAAAGATAAGGCTGCGGGTTGCACTTCAGTTGAAAGGAGATTTCAATGTTGCCATCCGGGGAGCTGACGGCGAGCGGCCCTGAGGCCAATCCTGTCGCTGCACTCCACATCATGCTGAATACAAAAACAATCGCGAAGCAAATTCTTTGCAGCATTCCAAATCTCCTCAAATCAACCGTGAACTGGCGTAACATCGCTGTGAGAGAATAACCAATCTTGCGCCATCGCGCCAAGGTGTAATGATGGTGAGAATGTTCGATGTTTGAGGCCTTGATGCATCTCGTGCTGCTTCCCGGGCCGATGATTCTTGACATTAGCTCACGGCTCCACCATCATGATTAGTTTTGAATAACCATCCAGGATGTCCTAAAGACTCCCAAGGTAATTCAGTCCGATACGGAGAATAAAATGAAAAGTTGGATGTCAAATCTCGCCCTCTTAACGCTCGCCCTCGGCATGGCATTGCCGGGTTACGCGCAATTGGGAATGTTCAGCAAAGAGCAGCGAATCAATTTAACACGCGAATGGACCGGCGACCGTTTTGATGATGGCCGGCCCAAGGTTCCCGATTCCATCCTCGACCAGATGAAGACCGTGGACGCGGAAGAGGCTTGGACCGTTCTGAGGCAGAACGGCTACAACAACCAGTTTGAGGGCGGATGGCACGTCATCAACGATGGCAGCGACCGCATGGTTGGCCGCGTCTTTACCGCTGTTTTCATGCCGAAGCGGCCTGACGTGGACAACGTTATCAAGGAGGCAGGCAAGGCGGAGGGCGGAGTCGGCAACGAGAATTCATGGCCCATCGACATGCTGCAACCTGGGGACGTTCTGGTGGTCGACCTGTTCGGAAAGATCGCTTACGGCACCTACGCCGGTGACAATCTTGGCACCGCCATTTACGCGCATTCCCACAACGGCCTGGTGGTGGATGGCTCGGTTCGCGATCAAACCGGAATCCAGTTGATCAAGGGTTTTCGCGTCTTCGTGCGCGGCGTTGATCCCACCGCGCTCAATGATGTCACCCTGATGGGCATCAACGTTCCCATCCGCATCGGCCATACGATGGTGATGCCGGGCGACGTGGTGGTTAGCGACGTGGAAGGCCTGACTTTTGTTCCGCCCCAATACTGCAAACGCGTCATTGAAGTTGCCACTTTGATTCACTATGAAGACGAGTGGGGGCACATGATGCTGCGCGAGGGCAAGTTCAAGCCCGGTGAAATCGACGGGAAATGGCCCGATTCGATTGCCAACGAGTTCAACAAGTGGCTGGAATCAAAGGGAACCACGGTCCGCTACACGAACCAAACCAAATAGTCCCGCAACCCGAATCAAGAGTGGGGCGGAAGGATGGCCAGGCGATCCCAACATCGTCTGGCCATCGAACTGCCCCGCCATGCCGTCACCCCCGAAATTCCTGTTGTATCGCCGCTCAACGCCGGTGCATAATTCCGACCATGAACAAAACAAAACTTCTTGGGTTAATTCGAATTGTCGTCGGTTTTTCGTTTCTACTGGGCTCAGCCAGCTTGTGGGCGGCGCCTAAGCACGAGTTTCAATCCGGCAAGTTGGTGGATATCAGCTCTGACGAGCGTGTCGACAAGGGCACGACCCACGGCTACTCCGTTTACCAGGTGCAGATCGGTGACATCGTCTACTTTGGCCGCGGTGAAAAACTGGCCAAGCATCCCGGCGACACCGGGCACGGCATGATTGTTGGCGATCCGGTGCAGGCCGCCGTAGACGGAGGCGATCTCTATATCCAGCGCCCTGACGGCAAAGAGATCAAAGCCAGGATCATCAAGCGCCAACGCGCCGGCGCGAGAGAGTAAGCGCTACTGAAGCGGATAGTGGCGGAACTCGCGCACGGTTCTGTACATGGCCAGGATGTTCTCAATCGGCGCGCGCGCCTGCACATTGTGGACGGGATTGAAGACGAACCCGCCGCCCGCGCCGAAGATCTTCAGCCGCTGTCGCACCTGCTCAATGACCTCTTCCTCCGTGCCGAACGGCAGCGTGCGCTGAGTGTCAATTCCCCCGCCCCAGAAGGTCAGATCATTTCCAAAGCTCTTCTTTAACTCCGCCGGGTCCATATTGGCGGCGGAAGTCTGCACTGGATTCAGGATGTCGAAACCCGCCTCCACAAAATCCGGCAGCAGCGCCCGCACCGAACCGCAGCAGTGGGTAAACGTCTTCCACTTGGTGTTCGCATGCACCCAGTCGTTCACCGCCTTGTTGAAGGGTTTGTACAATTCCCGGTAGGTCTTGGGAGAGATAAACGGCCCGTTCTGCGCGCCGAAATCCGTGTAGCTGGTAATGACCGCGGTCACCTTGTTGCCCACGGCGTCAAAGACCCGTTGGAAATTCGCAAGGCCGATCTCAATCTGCCGCTCAAATATTTTGATCAGGTGGTCGCGCCGCGTGATGGTGCTCATCTGCCACTCTTCCACGCTGCGAATTCCCCGGGGGCATTTCAGCGAAGGCGCCGTGGTGGCGGAAAAACTGCCGAAGGAGGTTCCGCCCAGGCTCATCAGAATGGCTTTGTCCGTGGTGGTGTAGAGCCGCTCCGCCTCATCGCGCAGGTACGCGAGGTCGCGATCACTGATAGGACCGAATTCTTCAAGATTATCTTCAACCTTCAGGTTGGCGTCGTCCACGTTGGTGACGCGGGTGATGGGGTCGAAATAAAATCCGCCGTTGGGCATTCGACCACTCGGCCCCACGCTGCGGTCGCCCTGCGGGTAGAGCAGGATGTCACCGTCCGCATCGGGCTCCGTGGTAAACCCCTCGGGCACCAACACGGGAGTGCCGGCAAAAGTGGTCCAGGGCTTCCACCCCTCCAGCCGAAAGCCAAAATCGCTGATCTGCTTATAGAGCGGAAGCACGTCGGCATCGAGCGCCGCCACAAGGTCAGGAGTAACTTCGCCCAGCATCTGGAAACAATCGATCACCTTCACTGGCGTTCCCGGCGGATCGAGCTTCAGCGCCTGCCGCAGCAGATAGACGCTGTCAACATGCATCCCCGTAGTGCCGCTCCCCCCCAAATCCAGGGGGACGCGGTCGGCTTCCTGGTGATTCAGAACCGTACTAACCCGTTCACGCGAATTCATGGCTTCCTCTTTTCTTCCGGCAAATCCGATGGGTGGAATCCCCGACAAGAGCCGCAGACGCGCCCCAAAATGCGGAACAACTCTGTAATATTTCTTATTTTCTTAGCAGACAATCCACCCGTCTCGCAGGGGCTGGGCTTGCGCTGCCCCCCTCATTCATTTGCTCCTCATCGCGGCGCGGGGGGGGGGTTTGGGGGGGGGGGGGGCCCCCCCGCGTGCCCCGCCCCCCGGGGCGGCGGCGAAATCCCGAAGGGGTCTCGTCTGACGGTAACGGCGCCGGGAGCAAGGATCGTTTTTCTCGTCTGCGAGG
>Ga0302320_10010886_pt1 | contig 19345 bp, 13 predicted proteins | sample Bog_T0_3_FD_202130 | JGI IMG/M metagenome (GOLD analysis project Ga0302320, IMG submission 202130) | Peat permafrost microbial communities from Stordalen Mire near Abisko, Sweden - Bog_T0_3 | ecosystem: Environmental > Terrestrial > Soil > Wetlands > Peat | place: Sweden: Abisko, Stordalen Mire... | reverse complement strand
CCAACTCGCGACCACCCGATCTGTGCGCCGCTGGTAAAAGGGGTGCAGCGCCTGGATTGAGACGCAGAGCCAGCGCGTACTCTCAGGAATGGCGCGAAGCCGTTCGAGTTGCGCTTCGGCATCCTCGCCATATCCGTGGAAGCCTACAAGCACCGGGGCTGGCCCTGCATGGGCCGGCGGGATAAAGAGATAGCGCCCGTGGACCGTGGCCGCGACGTTTCGTTCAGTCACCTCGCCCATAGTACCTGCCGAACCCATCTGCACGTGCAGCCGGGGAACATTTTGCCCAGAAGTACTCCTGCGTTACGAAGGATATTGAAGGAGCATCCCCACAAAAGTCCCCACAGTCTCGCAGAAAAGAGGGTTTTCGGAGTGGGGTAGGGCCTGTAAGTCTATGAAAAGTTTGGCTCCCCAAGACGGACACAGATCCGAACACGCGTTTGGAGAATCCGGCGTGGCCTCAATTCTCCACGCTGTTAACCGAGGCGGAAGACGTTGAAAGCAAAGACTGTTGGGGCGGCTTCGCTTGTAAATGATGGAACCTCGCCATGCCTGCCGTTTGGTAGAGCACTGCGGCCTAGGATCTAAAGCAAAAGTAAATTGTGGACGGAATGCGCGTCGTCCAGGCGCTATCTATGCTCGGCCAAGCCCGTGAAGTTGACTCCAAACCGGCCGGATTCAGATGGGTGAAAACAGCCATGCGGGAGATGGATTCCTTGCAGTAGATTGAAGAGGTTCCCGCAGTCTCAGTTTTTTTGAGATTTCCTTATTTCTCCTCATCCAATTTCCTGGCGGGAAAAGTGCTACTGATTGCATGCTGCACCGCGTAGTCTGCGGGAATTTGAAAGAGCGAGCGATCCGGTTCGCCACGCTGGATGTCGGTCAGTTTGTAGTCTGTCTCGCCAACTCGCGGGTCGGTGGTCTTGGTCATAACGGCGGTTTGCAGCTCACTTGAATACCAAGCCTCGGTCGTGACCTGGATCGACTGCTCATTGCCAGCCTCTCCCGGCGCAAGAACACGAGTGAGCCGGGTTCCTTCGACGTTCAATCCCGCGATTACATCCGATCCGAGAGAGTCGCTGCCAGTTTTCGCTTGTGTTGTGCTCACAACATTGGTACTCGCCACAGTGACCCGGCGGGCAGTGCGTGAACGAGAGTCGAGAATCCATACCATCCCGGCGACGGGGTCGTGAATAAATACAATTGGGGACTGTTCGCGCCGGGTCCTCCCCTCGCTGTCGCGGGAGATAAGCGCAGTGGTCGTGCGAGTAATGGTGTTCCCGTCGGCCAGCGTTTGGACGGTCTCCGTTACTGCGGTCGCGGTGAACGGAGCGTTTTTCACAAAGCTCAACTCCTGACCGGCGCAGGAACCCGCCACGAATGATGCGATGAGGAGCGGCCGGATCATTGGAAGACCGCTTTCACGAATCCGCGCGTGCCGATTGACGGGAACGTGACGTTGACGGTAGCGGTGGAGGCGGTGTTCGTGCCCGTTAGCGTCACGGGGATTGTTTGGTTTGGTCCCTTATCGGACAGGAGATACATGGTTACGGTTGAAGTGAGCGGAACGTTGGTCGCCGTGATTACGACCGGCACCGGGGAACTGGTATTGATGGTCGCGTCCGGGAAGCTGAAGGGGTTGGCGTTGATAGCGATGCCGCCCACGCTGGTCACGCTGATAACCGGCGTAAGGCACTGAGAATTGCACTGCCGTTGCCCCAGCGAAATCACTCGAAGAAAAATTCGTGCTGTTAGCTTCAATCCGAGCCAACCCATACCCTGGGCCACTCTTACAGGCACCACCGCCCTGTGTGCTCATATTGATCCCAAAGCTGTTCGCGCCCATAATCGAATTGGATACCAACCTGACGGCACCGCCAGATCCTCCGCACCCTCGGCCGTTGCCGTTCCCGCCGTACGCCAAAATGTTTGCAGTGCCCTTGCCTTGGCCGTCGAACGTGATCTTCGTCGAACTCGCGATCAGTATGGCACCGCCGCCAGCACCCCCCTGAGCGCCGAACTGGCCGTTATCATTCGTCCCGCCTCCACCCGATCCACCCACCAGCGGCACAAGAAATTGGTCCCCGGAAAACGTGCCACCAACCGCCCAGGTATTACTACTATTTATGTCTCCCGCCGCTCCTCCGCCGGGTCCGTTACCCGGCAGGGCCGCATGATTCGGATCGCCATGAATTCCGCCCAGCCCTCCGGAATAGCCGCCCGAGCCTGCGAACGAGATGCCCTGCTGCGCGCCACTGGCCGTCGGTCCCGGACTGGCATCTCCGGTGATATCAATGGTTCCGTTGATCGTGACGTCGCCCGAAGCGAGCAAGAAGACAGGGCCATGAAACACACCTTCCCAGAATTTGAGCGTGCTGCCCGCAGCGATCGTGATCGTCGTGAAGTTGAAGATATTCGTATTCTTGGTCAGGTTGAGCGCGGTTGGGTTGAAATAAGTCACGCCGGGCGTCGTGATGTTCAGCGCTCCGTCAACTCCGGTCGATCCGCTACTGAACGGGGTTCCGAACTGCGCTTCGGAGCGAGAACAAAGCAGCAGTATGGCGGACAACCAGACCCATGCGCGAACCCCTCCCCTGATTTGGCTTCTGTAACTTTCCATTTTCATTTCCTTTCAGTTGATTTATTAGCTTAAGACGATTGCGCGATCCGCTATTCAAGGGCGTGCTATTGGGATCGAGTGGATCGGACCCGAACAGCACTTCAACGCCATCGTTGAAGCCATCTCCATCTGTATCCGCACTGAGCGGATTCGTCCTGTACACAAATAGTTCTTCGAAATCATTCAAACCGTCGCCATCGGTATCCGGGTTCCGGGGGTCGGTGCCGATCAGCATTTCGAGCCAATCCGGCAATCCATCGCCATCGCTGTCGGTCAGCGGGTCGATCGGCGCAACGGCGACCGGGGTAGCCGCATCGCCAGTCCGGGAAGTCTCATTTGACGGCGATGAGGGCCTCGCGCTCTGTTGCGGGATATTGTTCAGCACCGAGAAGTAACTATCGCTTTCCGAGATCCCGCTTATTCCGTTCGGGGCATTCAGCACCGAGAAGAGGCTGTCCACCTCCGTAACGCCGGAATTATAGACAGGGTCGTTCAACACCGAGAAGCTGACGCTCTCGACCTCCGTAACGCCAGAATTGTAGACCGGCTCGTTCAACACCGAGAAGCTGACGCTCTCGACCTCCGTAGCGCCAGAATTGTAGACCGGCTCGTTCAGCACCGAGAAGGACACGCTGTCGACCTCAGTAACACCGGAGTTGTAGACTGGCGCGTTCAGCACCGAGAAAACCACACTTTCGACTTCGTATTCCTCCGTGCGGATCACAGGGAAACTCGTGGGGTCGAGAGGGTCGGTCCCGAACACGGCTTCGATGACGTCCAGAAAGCCGTCTCCATCGGTATCGGCCGTCGATTTGGGATCTACTACGGTGAAACGATCAAGTTGCGTGATTGTGGTGGAAGTGCTGCCCGCGATGTTGGTTGCGACGAGCGCGAAAGTTCCAATCGCGTTCGTGGATGGGATCGTGAGCGAGAGAATCGCCGAAGTTCCATCGGACGACGCGGAGACGACCTGAATAGTAATGGGCGACAGTCCCCCCGGCTGAAATGCGAAAGTGGTCGCGCCGGTCAGGGTTGTTCCCGTCACGGTGAGCCTTGCCTGGGTCCCGGCCAGGGCGGACTTGATGCTGAGTTGTGTGATGGTGGGAACGGGGTAGAGAGTAATGGCGCCAACGTTGGTGGTCCCGGACGAGACGGGAGAAACCGCTGCCGAAATGCCTCCGAGGGAGGCTCCGGTGGACGATGTCGCCGTGGCGATTACCTGAACGTTGCCCTGTACTGTGGGAACCTGCGTGATCGAAAAGGTTCCGTCTGCCGCCGTCGTCGAACTGCGCGGACCCACTGTGGTGGTCACTGTCGCTCCGCCGATGGCCGCTCCGGTGCTGTCTACGACATTCCCCGTAGCGGTGGTCCCCGGATCGGGCACAACCGGCACTACCACATTGGCCGCCGTTCCGACGTTATTCCCGTAATCGACTGCCGTTGCCCCGAACGTGAGACTGGTCGCGGTAACCGGGACTTTGTAATTGAACTGATACGGCGCGGCATCGGCGGTATAGACGATTTGTCCGTTCACCGTGAAGTTGACCGTGGCAACAGCGACGTCGTCCGATGCGTTGGCGGAGAGGGTGAGGGTCTGCCCCTGGATCAGCGTGGTTCCGGGAGCCGGCGCCGTAATCGAGACGGTGGGCGGGATGCCGTAGCTATCGATGATGTTCTGATACTGCCCGATGCGCAGCAAATTGAGTGCGGGAACGATGAGATAGCCGTAATTAAGATCGACAGCGATACTGGAACTGTAGCCGGGGCTGAGGAGAGGCCAGTAGGTTAGAAAACTCGGCTGAAGCGGGTTGTAGATGCTGACGATGGGGACGGCGCGGCCGAAGCTGTCGTCGGCAGTAATAGCAATGTTGCCGAAGGCGGCGATATCGGTCGGGACGCCGCCCAGATTCGTGGCCAGCGAAACCGAGAACACGGGCTTGTCCGGATTCGAAATATTAATCGCTGTCACGCTGCGCTGAGTGTCGGCGAGCAGCACGGCGGGGAGCCGGACCAGAACGCGCAGAACATTCCCGCCTGGAAGATAACCACGGAGCCGCGGAGATGCGGGGATTGAAAAATCGGCGATCTGGACTCCGAAGGTTCCCATGGCGATGGCGGCAAGGCCGGTTACGGGATCGAAATCGACGCCGAGCGCGGGGCTTGGTGTGGCAAGTTGAGCGATGAGCGCGGGGCTGGCCGGATTGCCGACATCGACCAGCGAAACGCCCCCTGACTGAGCCGCGACCGCCAGCGTGGTGCCGTGCAGCGCGAGCGAAGTCGGAATGCCCATGATAGGGAGGGATGCGACCAGAGCGGGAGCGGCCGGGTTCTGCGCCTGAGCGATCCGCAGAAAGCCTGTCTCATCGGCAATGAAAATGTTCTGGGCGTTCGCGCGGACGTGCTGGGCATTGCCAACTCCGGTCAGAGTGCCTTTCGAGGCCGGATGCGTCCGGTTGGTGACGTCGACGACCGTCATCCCATTGGTCCCGGCGACGACATACGCGTAATTTCCCGCAACATCGACGGCGACAGCGCCGGGAATTGCCAGCGTTGAGACCTCTACGGGAGTGAAGAGAGTTACGGCGCCGGGAACGGTGACGCTGAGCGTGTTCTGACTGACCGTGATGGTGCAATTGCCGGCGCTGCTTCCGGAATAGATCTGGCCGGGTTGGACCTGGAAGTTACAGATGTTGAGATTGCTGGACTGGTAGTGAGTACGGGGGTCGGCGGTGAGGTCCAGGGTAGTTTTACCATCGATGAGCATCACTTTCCAGTCGAGCTGAACGGAGACGACCGGGGTTGCGATGCTGGTCGTCAGTGTGAAGGACGGCGGGGTGAGGGTTGAGACAGCGGTGGCTTTCTTCAGGTCGTAGCTGGAGGGGTCGAGGGGGTTTGTGCCGGTGGTGATTTCGACTCCGTCCGGAATTCTGTCGCCGTCGGTATCGGCCAGAAGCGGGTTGGTGCGATACTTGTTCACCTCGTCGCCATCAGTCAGTCCGTCGCCGTCGGTGTCGGGGTTGATCGGGTTGGTGCCGAGTTGGTATTCCTGCAGGTTGGTCAGGCCATCGTGATCCGGGTCCTCGAAAGGCAACAGGGGGTCATTGGGATTCAGGCCATACGCAAGCGCCCACGAGACAGGGATACCGCCCACGGTTGCGCCGCCGATGTTGACTGGGACGGTGGCGATGCCCGAGGCGCCATCGTTGTTCGCCTGAATGACTACCGTGCCGCTTGAAACCGCGGTCACCAGACCGCCGGAGGTAATCGTTGCGATCGCGGAGTTGCTGATCGTGTAGTTGGTGCCGGCACTGGCGGCTGTCACGTCGGCGGTCGATCCATTCGGGTACGTTGCGGTGACCGCAAGCTGCACCGTTTGGCCCGCAGCGGTTAACGAAGGCGTGGCCGGGCCGATGCTGAGTGAAACGGGGATAGGCGTTGTATTCCCCAGGGTGATAGTGGGCACATTGACCGCGGCGTTAGAAGTAACGGTAAAAAACGCGGATTCACCGAACGTCGTCACTCCGTTTTGGATGCACGTAGCATGGGCCTTCACCTGACCGAAGTTGGCCGGAATATTGGGGAGGACCCAGGAGCCATCGGGGTTCACCGGAACAGTCCGGTTCAAAACGCTGACCGTGCAGTTCTGATTCAACTGCCCGAATGCAGAGAGGGCGAGGAGGATAGAAAGGCTGAACGCCCGCCCCAGAGGGACACTGCTCCGATTTCTGTGAGTCAGACCGTTCAATCCAAGGCCTATTTCTTCGCGACATCCCCGGGCTTTTTTGCGATTCCGGCCGCCAGAGCCGCGTCCACGTATTCAGTCAGAGTTTGCAGGCTCGGTACGCCGTCAATCTGCTTCCCGTTTACGAAAATCACCGGGCTGCCACGGACTCCGCGCTGGAACCCATCGGCGAGATCGGCATTGACGCGCGGCGTGTACTTGCGCTTCCGGATCGTTGCGGCGAACTTCTCTTCATCGATCCCGAGTCGCCCCGCCCAGGCGATCAGATCCTGCTCGCGCACCGATTCCTGGTGATCGAAGATGTAGTTCGCCATCTCCCAGAAATGGCCTTCATGGGCGGCCGTCATCGCGGCATCGTGCGCCAATCCGGCCTGCGCGTGGAACGACAGTGGATAATTGCGGAACTGCAGCCGCACCTCGGAGGGGTACTTCGCCATCAGTTCCTCAAGGACATAATTCGCCGACCGGCTCACCGGGCTCTCCAGATCGGCGAAGAATTCGATGGTCACCGGGGCGGCGGCAGGGCCTTTGCTCATGAGGTTGTCGGTGATCTCGGTCAGCGCGATCCTTCGGCCAAATTCGCCCCTGACAAGCGCCTTGAGTTCATCGGGCGATTTGGTGCCCGAGTATTCTTTGCCATTGACGAAGAAAGTCGGCGTGCCTTGAACCTTCTTCGCGTTGCCCTCGGCCCGGTCGGTCTCGATCATCTTCTTGATCCGGTCGCTGTCGAGATCCGTCTTGAATGTCGCCATGTCCAGCTTGAGGCTTGCCGCGTATTTCAGCAGGTCTTCGCGCCCCAACGCGTTCTGGTTTGCGAAGAGAAGGTCGTGCATTTCCCAGAACTTGCCCTGCTCGCGCGCCGCCATCGCCGCCTGGGCCGCAAGCTGGGCGAAGGGATGAAAGCTCAGGGGGAAGTTTTTGAACTCGACCTTCGTGTCGATTCCTTCGATGCCTTTGCTCTCGACCTCCCGCGCAGCCGGGGCGAACATCCTGCAATAGGGGCATTGGAAGTCGGAAAAGATCTCGACGGTGACGTCAGGAGGCGATGCGGAGCCCGCGGCGCCGGCGACGAGGGGGACGAGGCCGACGGCCAACAGCGGAATGAGCCGCCGATAAACGCCGATGAGCGCGGATAAAGACATCATCTGGTTCCTTTCACCGATCGGTAGCCTTAGTCCGTTTTGAATTGACTTCTGGTTCATTTGTATTCGTCCGTGCCGAAAATGGCATACTGAGAACGGATACCCGGACCGACATGGCCACTATTCCCGTGACACTCCCGCGCCAGGAAATCGAACAGTTCTGCCGGCGCAATCACATCCGCAAGCTGTCGCTGTTCGGCTCCATCCTGACGGATCGTTTCCGCCCGGAAAGCGATATCGACGTTCTGGTGGAATTCGAACCCGGGAAAACGCCGGGTTTCTTCGGAATCGTCGGAATGGAGCTGGAACTCACCGACAAGTTTCGAAGGAAAGTCGACCTGCGTACGCCCGAGGATCTCAGCCGATATTTCCGGGACCAGGTGGTTTCCACGGCGGCCGTTCAGTATGAACGACAATGACCTCGTTCGCCTGCGGCACATGCTGGACGCGGGCCGGGAGGCTTTGTCGTTCATCCAGGGCCGGACCAGCGAGGATCTGCGCCGGGATCGCATGTTGCTGCTCGCGCTTATCAAAGAAATCGAAATCATAGGCGAAGCGGCGAGCAGGATTTCAGCCGAGGCCAAAGGAGCGCTGTCGGCGGTGCCTTGGCCGTTAGTCGTCGGAATGAGAAATCGATTGATCCATGCGTATGCCGACGTAAACCTGATGGTCGTCTGGTCCGCTTTGACAATCGATTTACCGGAACTTGTAAGCGAATTGGAGCGTGCATTGGCCGATACGGCCTGACCCGAACTACTCCCCATCCCGTTTGCCTCCTTTCGCCCAAACCGGCGGCCATTCGCGCGCCTTGAAATTCTCGTCCACAATTCGATCCTTCGTCCCCGGCGGCAGCACCTGCAGCGACTTCAGAAACTCGATCAGGCAATCCTGCTCGTGCGCCGGAAGCGCCTGAAACGCTTTACGCGATTCGATCGCTTCGCCGGAATGCTCCAGAACCGACCGCCGCATGGTGGTAAACAGGCCGTGATGGAAGTAGGGCGGCTCATTGGCCGCGCCCCACAGCCGTTTAGTCAGAAAGTACCGGTTGCCTTCCCGGAACTTCTTCGACCACATCGACTGGTTCATGTCTAACGGCTCGGCTGAACCGCCGCCATCCGTAATATCGTGCAGCTTGAAATCCGTATAGGCCTCGACCCACACAACACCCTTCTTATCCGGCTTCAGGCGCGGCGCGGGAAGCTCATCGCTGGAGAGGTCGGCGTACAGCGTCTTCGTCTCTCCCACGCGCAGATTGGTGGGTGGATTGAAAGGATTCGGCTCCGAATAGATCCAGCCCTTCTTATCGAGAGGCAACCGGGGTATGTGGCAGGACGCGCAGCCTATCCGCTCGAAGATGCGCTCGCCATCGAAGACGGCGTGCTCGATTTCGGGATTCCGCGAGATCACGCGGCCGGGCACCTGTAGAGCCGCTTGGAAGACGCTGACCGCCGTGACGTCGGCGCGCGTCAGTTCGTTAGTGAAGCCGTCGCCGTCGGGATCGGTATCGACGCCGAAGCGCTCGGTGGATTGAATGCCGTGGTGTTGGTTAAATGCGTTGTTGGCGAACTCGCGGATGGAGACGACGTTGGCAGCCTGATGCCATGGGCGGATAACCAGCGTGGGCGGCTGGCTCGACATGCCGGCAATCAGGCTGGGCCGCGGGAGCCCCTGGACCTGCGACGTGTCCCAGGTTCCCGTCTTCGTGAGCGTGAGCTTTCCGAAATGGATGCCTTTGGCGACGAGATCTTTCGTGTGTCCGGGCTTGATGGTGATGCGGATGGCCTGTAGTTCCTCGGTGATCTGGCGAGCGAGCATTTCAAGGTACCCGGCGCCGAAGAGCCCGGTCGTGCGGCGGAGATTCGCCATGGTTTCGAGCGCCGTGGCCTGGCCGTTCTCGTCAACCGCGCCCCGGGTGGGGAGCTTGTCGGACGGATCGAAGGTGGCGAAGTCGAAGCGCTGCCCGAGAACGAAGACGTTGGTAACGAAATCGCCGCCGCCACCGGAGATGCCATTGGGTGCGTTGTGGCAGCCGGTGCAGGAGTTGGCGTCGGGCGCGGAGATGCGGTTGAAGGCTCGGGAACCGGTCAAAGGTTGCGATGGATCGGAAAGCGGGTGGCCAGTGCCTTTGGTCATTGGGCGACCGCCGCCTTCCTGTTCCGTCCAATTCGCGTCGAACAAGAGCTTACCGTGGGTGAACAGTGCGGACAACGGAAGCCCGAATTCGGACCCGTCCGCCAAGTGTTTCGCAACCGCGTGCTCCTGCCCGATCTCCGGAGTTCCAGCCTGGCACGCCAGCGCCCATATCAGCCCGCCAATGATCGTTAACAGCGGCTGAAAAACACTGAAAAACGCTCGCCGCCGCGTGAGCCAGAGAAAACGGCTGTCGATTCGAAAAGAATTGCCGAGCCGCGACGGTGATGGAGCGGCTTTGACGTCGCTTTTTCCGCGCCCGTATCGAGGAAGACTCGTTGGAGGAGAGGACAGGGGAGGAGAGATCGGTCCGGCGACGTTGCCATATACAATCGGTACATGAGCGCCACTGAAGAGCTTCACGCTCTGATCGATATGCTTCCGGAGGCGGATTTGCCGCTTGCGAGCCGGTTTCTGCATTTTCTGGCCGAAGGCGGCGGCGATCCGCCATTGAGCGACGCGGATTGGGCGGCGGTTCGGGAGGGTGACGCGGAGTTCGCGCGCGGAGAGGTTGTCACGCTGGAAGCACTCAAGGCCGAGTTTGCTTCGTGAAGTGCCGCCTGATTCTGGCGAAAGCGGCAGCCAATATGCTCCGCCGGATGGACCGCGATCTGCAGCGGCGAATGCTGGCACAATTCGACCGTCTTTGCGACAGCCCATTGAGTCCGCCGTTAAGCGATTGGGTCGAGGGTAGGCACGATTTGCGGAAGAGCCGGGTGGGTAGCTGGCGAATTCTGTTCCGTGTAGAGAACGACAGTCGCGAGGTGCGGGTTGTGGCGATACGTCCCCGTGGCCAGGCGTACCGGGATTTGCCGAGCTAATCGCAGGGCTTGGCAGATATCGGCGCAGGGCCGGCAAACAACTCAAGTCGGGAAGTCCGCTGGGCGCCGCAATGGACCGCGGGAAGCCCTCGATTTCGGGAGTGCTTGCGAACCTGGCGGGAATAAGATGCGGTCGGATCATGAGATGCCCCCCAACCTATTTGCGCGATATAGTGGGGATATGGCTGCGACCCCGATTGAAGAAGCTATCGTTGCGACGGTGCGGGAACTGCCGCCGGAACAGCAACAGGAAGTTCTCGATTTTGCGAGTTTTCTGGGCTCGAGGAAGAAGCGCCCGTTGAAAAGCTTGTACGGGCTCTGGAAGGACTTGGGCATCTCAATATCGGAGGAAGACATCGCCGAGGCCCGTAAGGAAATGTGGGGCAACTTCCCGCGCGAGCAGTTCTTCGAGTGAGTGAGGTAGTCGCCGATACGCATACGGCTCTCTGGTACCTGTCTGCCGATCCGCGCCTGTCCGTTCGCGCGAAGGAAGCACTGGACGGAGCTACGGGAGACGGCGAGCCGATCTTCATCCCAACCATCTGCGTGGTCGAAGCGACTTACCTGATCGAGAAGAGTCGCATTGAGCCTCTGGCCATGGCGCGCCTGGATCTGGCGGTAAATAGGCCTGGTTCGGCCTTTCGACCGGCTCCGCTGACGGCTGAAATCCCATTCAGACTGAGTGAGATTCCGCGAAGCTCGGTTGCGGATTTGCCCGATCGCGTGGTAGCGGCTAGCGCTCTGGCGCTCGGTTTGCCCCTGGTGACCCGGGATGGCAAGATCCGGGCTTCGCGAATCGAGACGATTTGGTAGCAGTTGTTCTACGGGCAGGCGGACGAGATTCCCAAGAGCCGGAAGTTCGATTGAATCTCCATCCGTAATATCGTGTAGTTTGAAATCGGTGTAGGCCTCGACCCCTACCACTTCCGATTTGTTCGGGCCGGACTTATCCGGCTTGAGTCGCGGCGCGGGAAGATCGTCGCTGGAGAGGTCGACGTACAGCGTCTTCGTCTCTCCCACACGCAGATTGGTGGGTGGATTGTAAGGATTCGGCTCCGAATAGAACCAGCCCTTCTTATCGGGAGGCAGCCGGGGTATGTGGCAGGACGCGCAGCCGATGCGCTCGAAGATTCGCTCGCCATCGAAGACGGCGTGCTCGATTTCGGGATTCCGCGAGATCACGCGGCCGGGCACCTGTAGAGCGGCCTGGAAGACGCTCACCGCCGTGACGTCGGCGCGGGTCAATTCGTTAGTGAAGCCGTCGCCGTCGGGATCGGTATCGACGCCGAAGCGCTCGGTGGATTGAATGCCGTGGTGCTGGTTAAATGCGTTGTTCGCGAACTCGCGGATGGAGACGACGTTGGCGGCCTGATGCCATGGGCGGATGACCAGCGTGGGCGGCTGACTCGACATGCCGGCAATCAGGCTGGGCCGCGGCAGCCCTTCAACCTGCGACGTGTCCCAGGTTCCCGTCTTCGAGAGCGTGAGTTTTCCGAAATGGATGCCCTTGGCGACGAGATCTTTCGTGTGTCCGGGCTTGATGGTGATGCGGATGGCTTGCAGCTCTTCCGTGATCTGGCGCGCGAGCATTTCAAGATACCCGGCTCCGAAGAGCCCGGTGGTGCGGCGGAGATTCGCCATGGTTTCCAGCGCCGTGGCTTGACCATTCTCATCGACCGAACCTCGTGTGGGAAGTTTGTCGGCGGGATCGAAAGTTGCGAAGTCGAAGCGCTGACCGAGGACGAATACGTTGGTGACAAAATCGCCGCCGCCTCCGGAAATGCCGTAGGGGGCGTTGTGGCAGCCGGTGCAGGAGTTGGCGTCCGGCGCGGAGATACGGTTGAACGCGCGGGAGCCAGTTAACGGTTGCGATGGGTCGGAGAGCGGGTGGCCCGTGCCTTTGGTCATTGGGCGACCGCCGCCTTCCTGTTCTGTCCAGTTCGCATCGAACAGGAGCTTGCCGTGGGTGAACACTGCGGACAATGGAAGCCCAAATTCGGACCCATCGGTTAGATGTTTCGCGACCGCTCGCTCTTGTCCGATCTCCGGGGTTCCGGCTTGGCACGCTAACGCCAATATCAGCCAGCCAATGGTCGAAAGGAAGTTCGACAGAAGCCGAATCATGAGATAAATCTTCAGTTGATCTGATGACATATTAACTGCGGAGAGAACAGATTATTACACGTAAAGTTTGAACATACACCACTTAGGCAACTAGTAGCCTTCACCTCCGCACCGGGCACGACGACAGTTAGGTCGAATGTTATTGGATGAATCGCAACTTGAACGGCAGTCGCTGATGGTGTCGCCTGATAGAGAATCTGCTGAGTTGATTGGAAGCTGCAATCAGCTGCAGGAATACTGGAAAACCCAATATTATCGAAGTAATAACTCCCTTTCGTTGCATCGTAGTTAATGGGGGAAACGGATTTCGTGAAGAGCACGCCATGCTCTGAACAAGTGTTCGCAATAGTGAACACGTTTTCGATTAGGACCCCACTCGCAAAATTGCATGTCGTCGGCTGGATAAATATTTGGAATGTCTGTGTAACCTGGTTGTTCTGGCCAAGATAAGACGTCAGGTTGACCTGTGTGCCTGTCGGTGTACAGGTCTGACATACTTGGTTAACACAACTCCCTCCATTGCAGGACGCGGGGCACTGGTTTCCCATGCCTGTGCACTGGAGAACGCCGGTAGTGGGATTAGCAGTACACATTCCGAGGGCAGTTCCGCCGCTGTTACAAGACGCTCCCGCGGGCAGCCCCCCGGGTCCACAAAGCTGGCATTGCAGGTTACCGTTGGCATCTGGCACACAAGTACCGTTCAAATTCCCCGACCCGCTGCTTACCGTGCAGCCGTCTCCGGGGGAGTCGCCGTTGCAGGCGTTCTGGCATAGCTGATTTGGGGTGTAAGTACAGCCTGTTAGCGGGTTGCATCCGTCGTCAATGCATGGATTGTTTGGATTCAGGCTGCAGTTCACCGGCGTGCCCGTGCACGTGCCGTTTTGGCAAAGTCCGACGCCACCCTGAATACAGGCGTCCATGCATGTGGTCTGCAGCGGGTCCGTTATGCAGGCGTTTCCGACGCAGGCCTGACAGACGGGACAGTCTCCCGCAGTTCCCCCCGGCGCCGGATTTCCGCAACAATGCCATCCTGCCTTCAGGACACCCACTCCGGCGTTTGAAGTGACCACTCGACCGTCATCGCTGACCGTTCCCGTCCCGATCGCCACGAACGACCCAATGTCGTGATCGAACGAGTACATCTCGGTCACCGCTCTTGGCGCGAGCCCATCCACATTCGGCAGCGTAATCGGCGCAGGAGGATTGAATAACGCTCCTGAAGGCTGAATCGTGACGATAAATCTCGGTTGCTGGCCGAAACCGGGCACCATCGGTATCTTGTCGGGGTGGACTACGGTGACGCTGACGCAACCCGTCGTCGACCCACCCGGAAATATTACCTGGCCTGGGCCGAACGTCAGCGAAAAACCCGGCGCTTCGGGAATAGTAAGTGTGCCGCCACCCGTGGTACCCGTAACACAGAGCTGATTGCTGGTCTGGATGGGCAGCAGATAGATAGGCTGGCCTACCGTATTGTTCTGGCCGGCGACTGTCACCATGTCATAGCTGAGCGTTGGGAACGACCCGGGAACTGTCGCGGTCGAGCCATCGACATACAGGTACACTAAACCAACCGGCGCCTGCGAGATCGAGAACTGGCCCGTCATGTCGGTCTGGACCGTCGCCGCCGCCTGCACGGAGCTGCTGTTCGATGTCGCCAAGTTCGTCAGAACGGCGCGGATGGTAACTCCGGGAATCGGCTGGCTGCTGTTATCCAGCACGAGTCCGGAAATGATGGTATTTGCGGGATTTCCCGGACCAAGTCCGGAAGCGGTGAAGCTGGCCGGAAACCCGGTATCGCCCGGGAAATCGGCAGTGATCAGGTTGTTGGACGTTCCTTCCTGAAAACCGAGCGTCGGCGTGGCGGACGCTCGTCCATCCGAATCGGTGTTGACGGTGATGCTGGACTGCCCTCCAATATTGCCGCCGCCGGATTTGACGGTGAAGGTCACGGGAATGTTGGCCAGGCGGTTGCTGCCGGCGTCCACCACTACGGCAATTAACGGCTTGGGCAGCGGTTGATTCACCGCGCCAGTCTGGTTATTACCGGAATCGATTACGATGATGCCCGGCGTGCCCTGGTTGGCGGTCGCGGTGAACATCGCCGTTCCGCTGAATCCGACTGAATAGGCCTGGACTGCATCGCTGCCCGCTCCGGCGCGCATGCCCAGAGTCCAGTTGGCCGTAGCTTGTCCCTGGGCGTTGGTCGTTGCCAGAACCGAAACCGCCGGCGTTCCTCCGCCGACGCTCAACATGCCGTTGTCTTGCGTAACGGTAAAGATCACTTGCGTATTTGCAGCCGGAGCGCCTGCGGAATTGGTCAGGCTCACCACCAGCGGAGAAGCCAGGACGGAGCCGATTATGCCGGACTGGTTATTCCCCGACAGCAAGGTGATTTGACCCGGCGAAGGCGCCTGGCGGGTGACAGTGATCTGGGTTGTGGCGGGATTGCCGGCCCGGTCGGTGGCGACGGCCTGAATGGTGTTAGCGCCAAGGTTCAGAGGGATGCCGGTGGCGAGGAAAGTCCGGTTGGCCACTTGCGCCGCGACGCCGTTCACGGTTACGGTAGCCTGCTGGCTGTTCACGGTGCCGACAACAATGTCGTTCACGTTTCCCGCAACGGATATTGAGGAATCGGTAGTTGTGAACTGGGTGGGAGGCGAAGTAATAGTGACGTGAGGCGGCGTGGTGTCGAGCGTCACGGTAATGCTGGCGGTTCCAGACTGTGAACTGGCAGCCGACGTGGCCGTCGCGGTGATGATGTTCGGTCCTTCGGCGAGCGGAATCTGCGCGCTGAAACTGCCGTTCGGCGCCACCGCAGCCGTGATCGAATTGATTACCACCGTGGCGGTGGGGTCGCTGACCGTGCCGTTGACGGTGGTCGGACTCAAGTTGAGCCAGCTCAGGTTCGCTGGCGAGGAGAGGGTGACGGTCGGCGGCGGCGTCCCGGTAACGGTCAGCGTGGCGACGGGCGAGAAGACGTGACTGGCGGCGCCGATAGCCGATGCAGTGACCTGAAGCGAAATTGGGCCAGCGACGAATTCGGTTAAGGTCGACACCAGTGTGAAGCTTCCCCCGTTCGCGGCCGGATTCAGAGTGCCCAGCGTGGCGACGACAAGCCCGCTGGAGTTGAGTATCTGGAGCTGGACACTGCCTGAGCTGGGTGTGCCTGTGATGGCGGCAGTGGCGATCACGGAAGTGGCGACGCCCAGCGGAATAGAAGAAGGCGCAAGATTCAGGGAACTGATGACAACCGGGATGCCGATGACGGTGAACCCTCCCGTGAGGGTGTCGACTTCCGCGCCCGTAGTCACGATGACGTTAGTGGCGCCGGGGGTCGCGGTGGAGGCGATGGTGATGTTCGCCGTCAGACTGGTAGGACTCGTAACGTTAACGCTGTTTACGGTGATGCCGGGACCGAAGCTTGCCGCGCTGATTCCCTGATAGAAGTGCGTAAAGCTGCCTGTGAGAACCACATTGATGGTCTGCCCTTGCTGCCCGCTTGCGGGGTTGGCGGATGAAAGCGATGGTCCGGGATCGACAGTGATGTTGCCCGGCGTTGCGGTAGTGAAAGCCGGCGCCACGGTTGCGGACAGGGTTACGTGGTAGGGGGCAGGAGCAGTTACCAGCAAAGCTGCTGGAGTGGTGACCGTCGCGCGCAGGGTGGTCCCGGCAAGAATCGCCAGACTGGTCAGCGGCACGGTAACCGTTGGTCCCGCTCCGCTGGTGACAGGCGCGAACTGGACTGCAACATTGGCACCAGATACGCCAGCCGGGAAGCCGCTTCCCGTCATGACGAATGTGTTACCCGGCTGAATCGTGGCGGGCGCTACGGAGAGGATGCGGACTTGGCCTACAGCCTGGCTCGCCGACGCAAGCAGTCCGAGGAGGACTGCCGACACAGCCGAAGCGCCACAGAGCTTCATACAAACACAAGCCTCCTGATTTTTGAGAGTTTACTATATCATTCAGGAACGCGATAGCCTAAAAGTGCCTTTTTAAGCAGAAAATGCCGACGGAAACAAGACCGCCGAGAAACAGCATCAGCGCCGATGACGGTTCCGGAACGGCGGTTGAAGCGCTGGTAGCGTAAAGCAACGCAAACCCGCCGCCCGCCACCACATCCGTCGACAGCACCGTGCCATCGGAATTGAATGGACCCACGTCCGTTGTGAAATCCACCGGCGTCAATGAGCCCGAAAAAGTGGCAGTTAGAATGTCTGCGCCGATGCTGGGCAACAGAAAATTGGACGGACCATAAGCCGCCTCTCCGTTCTGATCGTCGGGACCTATCGGAGCGGCCAAGGTCACGCTGCCGGTCACAATGGTCGATCCATTCTCGTATGAATAGGACAGAGTGCCGCTGATCTGTAGATCGTCGCAGACTGGAAAGCCGCCTGGTGTCGAGCATCCATCGGTTGTGCCGGTGAAGTTATCCAGATAGAACTGTGTCGTGCCGTTGCCGTTATCTATGAAGAAAACGTCGCCGATGTTGACCTGCCCGCAAAATGCCGCAGGCGCTGACGCAAGCCCCGCCAATACCAATGACCAACCCAGACGGTTCATTTTCATCCAAACTTCCCGGCTTTTGTTTGCAAAGGCAATTCTTACCACTCTGGCGATGTCGACTTTAAAGACGACCCACGAGCCAAAAAACTGATACATCGCACAGTGTATATGCCAACCGCCGACTTTGTTCTCTTTTTCCTGGCCAGTTTTGCAATTTAGGTAATGGCAGTACTGCTAAAGAAGCTCTGGCTTCGGTACCTCCGTCGCTCGGGCGGAAGAGTTCGGCGGACGTTATGAAGTAATATCGCTAGGTATTCGCGCGGCAGCTCGTCGTCGCTCCAGGTCTTCACGCACTCGCTGTACTTCGTCCGGCGTCGGATCAACATGGATCGTCGGCTTGTCTGTTTCGAGCAAGAGCACACCCGTACACCCCTTTTCCGGGTCGACGAGCAGGATTCGGATCGAGATCGAACGGTCCTTCGAAGCGACTGCGGCGCACCTCGAGTCGCTCAAGACGGCGGGACACGGTTCGGTTCATCGGTCGCCCCGCCAGTCCGCGTTCGATATCGGAAAGCTCGCGACGAACTTCTCCAGCTCCTCTTCGCCGATGTCTTCGTCGCGGCCATCGAGCTCAACGATTTCGGTCACCGCACCGCCGGGATTGAGCGTTCGCCGGGCACGTCGAGGTCGCCAAGCTCAACGGCCCGTTCCAGGGGAAGCTTATGATCGCGCGGACACCAATCCTGAGCTTGCCCGAAGAGTCGATTGCGTACCGGTCCTCCAGCCGGCCAACTCGCCGGACGATGGCCTTCATCCGCTCTGCCTTTGTTCTGCTCCTACAGGACCAAGCAGCAAGGCACGGATCAGATCAACCATGTGGCCGCCGCCCGGCTCTTTGCTGGCCGTACACCGGCGGATCAGATCGAGGTGCACCGCCTGCTCGGAACTGACGTTTTCATCAACCGCGACTCCCAAGAGCAGCATCAGATAATCGCCGGGTCCGTTAATACTTGCGGCACTGCCGTCCGGCATTATCAGCACCGTCGGCTCCGTGCTGAACCCTCTTTCGAGGATCGCGAGTCTCCGGTTCAGATTCATCGCCCCTGCTTCGACAACTCTGCGGCCCGCTCCAGTTCTGCCACCCGCGCATCGATATCCTCAATCTCGATTGCCTTAGCCGAGTGGTTCAATACACTGTCGGCCGCCCGAACCCTGGTGGATGCCGGTGTATTGGTGTCCACCATGACTTTCAACAGAGTCGAAACCGCGGCGGTGGTCGCCTGCTGGAGCCGCGCAATTGCTTGTCCATAGGCGAGCCGACGGGCCTCGCGATAGGCGGTCTGGAACTCCAGAAATTTCATCCAGCGAACGAGTGTTTGGGTGGAAATGCCGATCGATTTCGCGGCTTCGTCAACGTTTCGCTGGGTCAGAAGCGCTACAACGGCCTCTTCCATCTTGCGGCTGAATTTTGCGCCGTGGCCCTTCATCTGTGAACACCTGTGAACATCTGTGGCCCGGCCGAGAAGATTCTTTCGCGGACAAGCAGAATCCGCTTGCTTGTGTTCCCGACCGGAGTGATCAATGTGCTGATCGCGGCAGACGCCGCCACAGGAGATTGAAAATGAAAACCTTTACGATTGAAAACGAAACGAACAATATTATGATTCACGGCTCGGCGAAGGAAGCCGACGCCCTCCCCAACTCTGAACGATTCGGCAACGAAGCTGCGCTGGCGAAGCTGGCCGCCAACTGGCCTGCAGCCCGCCTCGTAGAAATCTATAACAGCCTGCCGGGCGAAACGCAGGTGCGGAAATTCAAGGATCGCGCCACCGCCGTAACGCGGATCTGGCGCGCGATCCAGAGCCTTGACCAGGCTGCACCGGCTGCTGCCGAGGAACCCGCCCCGGTTCCCGAAACGGCTCCGGTCCCCGAACAGGAAGCCAGCGAAATGGCTCAGCCGGAAGCGGTCGTTCCCGCCAGCCCGGACCCCGCCCCCGATACCCACGTTGCGCCACAGTCGCCCGACGTCGCGCCGGAGGCGGCTCCCGCGAAGACCAAGGCCACTCGCGCCAAAACGACGCCCGTCGCCGCACCCACGAAGGAAGCTGGCGCGCCGCGCGAGGGCAGCAAGACCAGCAAGGTGATCGCGATGCTCAAACGCCAGGGCGGCACGACGCTTGAGGAGATCATGGCCGAG
>Ga0302320_10010885_pt1 | contig 19348 bp, 21 predicted proteins | sample Bog_T0_3_FD_202130 | JGI IMG/M metagenome (GOLD analysis project Ga0302320, IMG submission 202130) | Peat permafrost microbial communities from Stordalen Mire near Abisko, Sweden - Bog_T0_3 | ecosystem: Environmental > Terrestrial > Soil > Wetlands > Peat | place: Sweden: Abisko, Stordalen Mire... | reverse complement strand
AGATAGGAAATGCCAGCCAGCAGCACCGCCAGAAGAAAAATAATCACCGTCAGAGCGCGCTGCGCGTTTTTCACCGCTGGCTCGCGGAAGGCTTTCACGCCATTGCTGACCGCTTCGACGCCGGTCAATGCCGTGCAACCGCTGGCAAAAACCTTCAGCAGTAGCCAGTAACTGACAACCGCGGTCTCGGGCAACGGAGGAGCAGGGGGAACGACTGGTGTGGGGTGCCCGCCGCTGAGAACAACCCGGAATATCCCTACCGCGATGGTAATGAGAAGCGTGCCGACAAAGAGATAGGTGGGCACCGCGAAAGCAAGACCGGCATCGCGCACGCCGCGGAGATTGAGGATAGTGATGGCGATCAGAATCCCGACACAGATGGAAGCCGTGTGCGGCAGCAGTGATGGAAAGGCCGAAATCAAGGCGCCCACTCCTGCGGAAATCCCAACTGCGGCCGTGAGGATGTAATCCGCGAGAAGCGCGGCTGCGGCAAGCAGGCTGGCAGGTGCGCCAAGGTTGAAGCGCGCCACTGTATAGGAACCCCCGCCGGACGGATAGGCGGCGATGGTCTGGCGATAGGAGAAGTACACGACCACCAGCAACGTAATGATAGCGGCGCTGACAGGAACGATATATCGGACACCGAGAAGGCCAAGGGGAATCAGAAGGTTGAGGGCCGCCTCCGGGCCGTAAGCAGCCGAGCTAAGCGCATCGAGGCCAAAGATCGGGATCCCCTGCGCAGGACCGATCTGCTCGGCACGTTCGTCGCTGGTCTGGATGGGCTTCCCGACAACGAGGTCAAGTATGTTCATCAGCAATCGTCTCCAACGGACGGTTCACGCCGGGAAACAAGGCCATATGAACTGAGTCTGCCTACAATTGGCGCGATTATCCACCCCGACAGCGCCAGGAAGACCTGTTTCAGAAGGCGCACGCATGAGCGACACCCTGAGTGAGGAACCCAGTTACGAGTCGTCGTCGCTCGACAATTTTTGTTTTCTGGCGGCTTTCTTAATCGCTTTCTTTACTGCTTTCTCCTTGAAGACCTTCTTGATGGCCTTATCAACTGCCTTCTCGATACCTTTTTTCCTGAGGCTCTTTCTCACCGTCTTTTCGACATTCCTCCAGATTGCTTTTGCAGCTGCTTTTCTCTTTGAAGTTTTGTTTGCCATTATGGAGCTCCTCAGTAGCGCTCAAGTCTCTGTTCCTTACTAGGCATTGTAGGGCAATGTATATAGATACCTAATCTGGAAGTATTACAGTCGCGTTAATTTCACCTATTTCCATGTCGCAAACACCCCAATCGACACGGCGAGCATGACGGCAGTTGCTGTCCAACCAACAACCCGCAGATACAGCGGAATAGTGAATTTATCCATCACCTTCTTGCTCGACGCCATATGCATGATGACGGCCATCAGCGGGGCTGCCAAAACGCCGTTCAAGACCGCAGCCCAAAACAGAGCGCGTATTGGGTTGATCCCGATAAAATTCAAAGCAATGCCAACTAAGGTGGCGGCCGCGATAATCGTGTAGAAGCCGACTGCCTCCTTGGGCTTTTTCTCCAAACTGGTTGTCCAGTTGCAACCCTCTCCCATAGCGTAAGCTGCTGACCCGGCAAGTACCGGTATTGCCAGCATGCCCGTGCCAATAATTCCGCAGGCAAATAGAATTGACGCGCCCCTGCCGGCAAGAGGGGCCAGAGCTTGCGCCGCTTGCGCGGCAGTGCTTACATCGGTCTGGCCATGAGCGTGTAACGTGGCGGCTGTCGTCAGAATGATGAAGAATGCCACTGCGTTTGAAAGGGCCATCCCGAAGTAGGTGTCAATGCGAATGCGCCCCAACTGGGCCGTGGCTTGTCGCCGGGCTCGCTTTAACGGCTTTTCTCCGCGAGTAGACTTGAGGTCTTCAACTTCTTGCGAGGCTTGCCAAAAAAATAAGTAAGGACTGATGGTGGTGCCCAGCACCGCGATCAGGCCGGTCAGGTAATCTTTGCTCCACGAGAGTTGCGGAAGGACGGTCGCACGCACAACCTCATGCCACGAAATCTTGACGAAAAAAGCAGTCGCAACATACGCGAAAAGCGAGAGCGTTAGCCATTTTAGGTACTTTACGTAACTGGTGTACGGCACAAGGATCTGCAGCAGAAGTGACACGACCCCGAAAGCAACAACATAGATCCATTCCTTACCCGGCAGTAGCAACTGAGCGGTTGCGCCCATGGCCCCAATGTCGGCGCCGAGATTGAAGATGTTGGCGACAAGAACTAACGCTATTACCGCACCGAGCAGCGACCGCGGATAGCATCGGCGCAGATTCGCTGAAATGCCACATCCGGTCACGCGCCCGATTCGTGCGCTGACCTCCTGAATCCCGGTCATCAGAGGATAGGAGACGACCATGGTCCAGAGCATCCCATAGCCGAATTGCGCCCCTACCTGGGAATAGGTCGCTATGCCACTGGGATCGTCGTCGGACGCACCCGTCACAAGTCCTGGTCCGAGCACCAGCATCACGGAACGAAGTCTTCCAACAAGGCCCGTAGTAACTGGAGTTTCGGCAGACTCACTTTGGCCGGCTCCGGGGATAATGCTTTCGGTTTTACTGAGATTGTCTGGGGGAGCGGCCATATTCGGAGCGGCACAGCCGCAAACTACCAATAGGGTTGATGCCTGTTAGCCGTTTAAGGGCTGCCCTCTGACCCCAGAGAGCAGCTCAAAGCGGGAGTTCGGCTACTTCTTGGCAGCTAGGGCGGATTTGTTGTGGGCGTCCTGGGAATGCTGGTGCGCGTTCTTTGAATGCTCCTGCGCTTCGCCTGAATGTCGGAGCCCGGCTTCGTGATCGCCCTTGCTATGGTGCTCTGCAGCGGCGCGGTGTGATTTCGCGGCTTTCTCGTGATGGTCGGCGGCCGTGTTGTGGTGGTCTTTTGGCATAGTGAATCTCCTTATAATTTGGATCTATTCGTTCCCAATCGGGACGTATAGCGGTGCCGCCCCCTTCGTTTTTATGTTCTGATGTTTTCGGTTGCTGCTCCGGGTGCGCCGCTGCTTGGGCGCGTTCCAGGTTGTTCATAGTCTCAATGATGTTCGCTCGTTGATCATCTGTGAACCACGTACCAAAAAAGGCATGCTGGGGTTGCTCCTAATGACTGCCTAGCCGGGATCGAGCTCCGAAAGCAGTATGCGCCTTTTTAGCACGCGATCTTCGGATTCACAGAATATTAATAGTCTGTCGTAGGCGGGTGGCACCGAAAGAGTTTCACTGAGTTCGCCGGAAGAAATCAGTGTTGTGAATCCGGGGCCAGAAGGAGGATCTTCCCAATACCGCCTTTCTCCCCTAGCACATGTGCCTCAGCCGCATCACGCAATGGCATCCGGCGACCAATAGGCAAAACGAACTTGCCATCGCGTACGTCGTCGGCAAACTCACGCACCTTGGATGCATCAGGCTGCGCGAACACACGCGTAATCTTCACTGCCGGATTTTGCGCCGCTGCGCTTTCCGGCAATACCGCGGTGTAGCCAAAGGAGCCGCTCTGCTTTACCTTCGCGATCAGCTTCGCTGCAACGTCACCGCCAACGGTGTCCGCAATTGCATCCACCAAGCGGAATTTCTCAATCGCTTCATCGTCATCAATCGCTAACACGCTAGAGACACCGAGGGAGCGGGCGTCATCCAGCTCTTTCCCGCGAACACCGGCAATCACCTGCGCGCCTATCTTCTTCGCCGTATGCACTGCCGCACGCCCAACGCTGCCCAGCGCTCCTGTTACCAGAACAACCTGTCCCTTTTGCACGTTTGTCGCTAGGCGCACAAGCTGGTCTCCCGTGAGTGCAATCAGCGGGATCGCCGCCGAGTCCGCCAGGTCCACGCCATCCGGTAGGTGGGTTACGTCCGAATCGTCCACTGCCACCAACTCGGCATAGGTCGCATTGGATAGTGCAAGAACGCGGTCGCCGGGCTTGAAGTGCTTCACATTCGCGCCCACCGCCCGTACTATGCCACTCACGTCGCGGCCCAGAATTGCAGGAAACGATAACGGAAAATCCTTCTGTCGCGTCCCTGAACGCATTTTCCAGTCAATCGGATTGACGCTCGCAGCGGCTGCCGCAATCAGTACCGTACCTCCGCTAATCTGCGGTTCGGGAACATTGTCCTCAAATTTCAGCTTCTCAGGACCGCCGTACTCTTGCAGCACTACTGCCCTCATCGCGTATCTCCCATGTCGGCCCGCAGACCTCGCAGGCATGTTCAGCCTCTAAATCGGATGCGCGGCAGCCGACTCGGGTCGGTACGGGATAGCTTCCGGGCTGCCCCGTGACTCGGAAACGATCTGCCACGAATCGCCATTCGCCGGCGACCACAAGTCCGCTGTCAAACAGTACGCTGCTATGCCAGGCATGCAGTGCCTGTTTGCGCTATTCGGATTCTTGAATTTCCACTCCGAATCGCTTTGCGGCAGACTGTATCCTCTTCCACGCAGCACGACGTTCCACTTCCGTAACGCCCTTCACCTGGTGGAAGCGCGCGACAGCGTTGCGTACGTGAGAGGCGTTCTCCAGGGGCTCCTTGCGTTGCTTGGGAAAAGCGAACTTGGTTGCCGATATCCGATCACGGGCTGGTTTGGTCAGCTTAGCCATTACTTTTCCTTTCTTGGGGCCCCCCTGCGCCCGGACGACCCAGGACTTTTTACCCACGGATTACGGCAGCTTTTCTAGTTCCTGCAGCGTGGTGTGGTTGACGTCATATTCTTCGCGCGTGGATTCGGCCATGCGGGGCTCATCCATTTCCTTTTTGACGCGAGCGAGAAGCGCTTGGTTGGATTCTTGCTTTGGCTGGTTCTTATGCATACTTGCACGATGTCACGAATCCAGAGCGATTACAGGTCAATTGGGAACAGGGTTGGCGGTTTCAGAATTGTTTTCGTAGCGAGCAGTCTTGCACAGTCCGTACCAATCTGCGATATGTAGGATTGTTGTTGTGAAACAACGTGCCCGTTTCAACACGGTCGGAAAGTTGGACTATCGAAGACGAACAGTGGCAGAAGATCGGCGGAAGGGTATACGGCAGTGAAGTTCAGATTTTTACTGTTTCTCTGAATGGAGCCAACATTTTATCTGCGCCGGTCCACAGTCTAACGTAATAAAAGCTGAGAAGAACGCTCCATCAAGTGGCCAAGCGTTCAATTCTGACCGGACAATAGGACTCTCCAGGGCATATACCTGACTACGTAATACCCGGAATTCACAAATGGGAATACGCAGAAATAGAGGAGACACCATGACAGCAACAATGGAAAGAACACCCACAGTACTTGCCGCAGACACCCTAACGGGCGATAAAGTCGTCAATTTCCAAAAGGAAGACCTCGGAAAAATCGAGCATTTGATGATCGACCTGGAGTCGGGCCGCGTCGCTTATGCCGTTCTTTCGTTCGGGGGTTTCCTGGGCATGGGTGACAAGTTATTTGCCATTCCATGGAGTTCCCTTGCCCTCGATACGGTCGAACATCGGTTCATCCTGAATGTCGACAAGGAATTGCTCAAGGCCGCTCCCGGTTTTGACAAGGATCGTTGGCCCAACATGGCCGACCACACCTGGGGTGCCAAAGTCTACACGTATTACGGCGCCAAGCCGTATTGGAATTAAAAGCGCAGGCTGAATGGTGATGGCCAGCCGCCCGATGCCCCACTCATTCGCAACCTTCGCGGATGAGTGGGGGCGTTACCTTACGCCACCTCCTACCCAGTATGAAAAACTACGCCGTTACGAATTTGGTCTGGAAGCGGAGCCAGGCCGCCAGGCTTATGTAGATGGCTGCCGGGTAGTAGATCTCTGTCCAGTCTCCTCGTGGGGGCCCATGAATTATCGCCGAGTGGGCAAAATTGGACAGCTCGGCCGGGATAGTTCTGCCACACTATGTCAATGGCAACTAAAACGATTCCGGAATACCTTGAGGACGAGCGCCGAAACCGCGCAGACACTGAGCTGCGGACGGAGGAAGAAGCTGCGCACATCCAGTCGCTGCACCATGGCCACCATCGCACTCCGAAACCGCCCAAGCCGGAATTGCCGGCTCCGGTTAAAGCCGTGGCCAAAGCGAGAAAAACTATCGTAGTCAAAACGAGAAAAACTGCCACAGCCAAAACGAGAAAACCTGCCGCAGACGCTCAGGAAAAGCCAAGCGCCGCCCGAAAGACGGGAGCGAAAGCTGCCAAAGCGATTAAACCTGCTGCAACCAAAACGAGAAAACCTGCCACAGCAGCTCGGCGAAAGCCATCCGCCGCCCGAAAGACGGCAACGAAAACCAGCAAGATGGCGTGACGATCCCTGCACAATCTTTGCGGTCGCGGAGGCGCCCTACTCTCTTGTATTACCGGACAATCCAGTCCAAGACGGATGGGGTGAAGGTTCCGCTGATTTTGATGGACACGATCTTTCCGACAAGATTCTGCCCAGATAATCTGTTCGCTTATGAACAGAATTCGCAGGCGATTATGTGGGACCCAGAGCATGCCTACTTACCAATAGGGCGTTCGGCGGGACACAAACATGAAGCTTTTCAAGCGCGACAAAACATTCACTGAACCGATCGTCTGGCTTACCACATTTTTCGTGATTGCCTTTCACGTTGGAGCGATGGCTGCACTGTTCACGTTCGCCTGGAAGCCGTTTGTGCTTGCGATTCTGTTGTGGTGGGTCGCAGGAGGCCTCGGCATCGGGATGGGGTTCCACCGGCTGCTAACACATCGAGGTTATAAGACGACAAAGCTGGTCGAGTACGTCCTGACCGTTTGCGGGACTCTTTCTTTCGAAGGCGGCCCAATCTTCTGGGTCGCAACGCATCGATTACATCACCAATACGCTGACAAGGACGGAGACCCGCACTCCCCCCGCGATGGTGGCTTGTGGGCGCATATGGGGTGGATCATGACTGGACGAACACTGCCGCCCAATGATGCCGCAGAACTTCTACCGTATGTTTCGGACCTTCGAAAAAACAGGTTTCACGTTTGGATTAGTAAGTGGCATTGGGTCCCCCTTGCCGCTCTCGGATTGGTCCTGCTTTCTCTTGGAGGGTGGCCATACTTGCTATGGGGCGTCTTTTTTCGGACGGTCTTGGGTCTCCATTGCACATGGCTCGTCAATTCCGCCACGCATATGTGGGGATCACAGCGATTCCAAACTCACGACAACTCGAGAAACAGCTTTTGGGTCGCCATGCTGACCTTCGGGGAGGGCTGGCATAATAACCACCACGCCAAACCTCAATCTCCCCGTCACGGTCTTGCTTGGTACGAGTTCGATCTGAATTGGTATGGTATTTGCGCAATGCGCATGGTGCGGCTTGCATGGGATCTTAAGGTCCCAAGTACTCCGGAGAGGAGATGGAAGCACTCGATGCCCCAACCCGCCGAGCGGAGGCTGGATCGCCTTTTTTGGCCGGCGATTCTGCTGCGGTCTGCGTCATCGTTTGAGTCCAGGGGCATGGCACTACCGGAAGCCCTCAACCCTCAAAGCACTGGACTCCGCCTGAGCAGGGGGCTCAAAGAGAAGACAGGGGTTCCGTATAATTACTCTGAAGTGGTTTCTCAAGCCGTTGAGTTCGGAGAAGTGTAATAGAGCGGGGTCTTTCGCACGGAAACTGCACAAAAACCGCAGCGCCTTATTCAAGCAGATTCCTGCAGAAAGATATTTAGAAGGGAGTTGTGAACCCGAATCTCGCCGTTGTATTCGATGAAGCCCAATTTTCTGAAGCGGTTCATAAAAAAACTTACTCGGGATCTCGTTGTGCCAATCATCTCCGCCAAGATTTCCTGGCTGATCTTTGGAACCACCGTCTCGGGCTTGCTGTCCTTGCCGAACTGGGCGAGCAGTAACAGAATCCTCGCCAGCCGCTTCTCGCTTGAATTGAAAAGCTGATCAACCAGGTCCGCTTGGACCCGAGCGTTGCGGGTAAGCAGAAAAGAAACGAACACATCCGACAGCGCGTGTTCTTGGTGGAGTACGCGGACCATTTCCGCCTTGCTAATCCTGAGCAGTGCACACTCGGTCATCGCGGTAGCAGTCGCGAGTCGAAGAGGCTGAGCTAAGACCATACAGTCCTCCCCCAAGAACTCCCCGGCACTAACTAAGGCAAGCGTTGCTTCTTTTCCGTTCGAGGAGGTGACAGTTACTCTCAGCTGGCCCTTCTGCACGTAAAAAATCGCGTCGGTAGGGTCGCCTTGCGCGTAGGCCGTCTCATTCTTCTTCAGATTGAGAACCTGCCTGCCCAATCCAGCTCTCGCCAGAAAGGTCTCGGGATCGAAAACCGTATCGCCATTTTTTGGTTGCGACTTGGGCGTTAGAAGCGGGGAAGGCTTTGAAATTTCGCCTGTCGTTGATTTTGCGGATCGCACCGAATTAGGCGATGGAATCCGTTTGGCGGGACGGCCTTGGCTGCGGGTTGGAATGACGCTAGCGCTCATTTCATACCTCCGAAGGGGCAGCGCCCTTACACGTCAAGATTATACCTCCTCAAGAAACCAGGGTCATGCGCTTTCAGCCGCGCACGCCCGAGCCACTCTGTCGTACCCCCGTATGTCCTTCTTCACGAATAGCTTCCGCGCCGGAATTCCCAAGCCCAGATCGAAACAGCGATGATCAAATCACGTATTTGCTGGATCTAGCCTAGCCAGAGAGCTGCGCCATTTTCGTCGCGACCTGCACTTCCAACAGCGTTGCCGTGTTGCGAACGTTTCCTGAGATCATGATGAGTGCTTCTGAGACGAGGGGTGTTGTCCCGCTAACAAGTCAAGTCGGTCAATCACCTTGTAGAGTTGCCGAGCTTCGTGCAGGAGGGCGCTCGGATGCATGGGCACGGGGCTTTCCTGGGAGCCTAAAGGAGAGAAAAACTTCAGATGGGCTGACTTAGTTCAGGGAACCTGAAAGGAGAGAAGGTGATAACCACCTCAACTAAATGATATCACGTGAGGATACCGGAATGGTATAGCCCCTGGGCCGCCCATTCAAGGCTCTTCCTTGACCGGGGGTTGCATCCAACTTCTTAGGCTCGCATAACGCGCCAGCCATCGGTTGGCCCGTTCACGTAACCGTTGCGAACAACGACCCGACGCCTGCAGTCAGCGTCATGGCCAGCGCACCCCAGAACGTGACGCGTATTGCTCCCTTCGTCACTCCTGCGCCACCCGCGTGTGCAGCCAGCCCGCCTAGAAGCGCGAGAAGCAGAAGTGAAGTCCCAGCCACAAAAGGGATCAAGGCCGCCTCGGGGGCCATAATAGCGACCAAGAGAGGCATGGCTGCTCCCACAGCGAAACTGCCAGCCGATGCCAATGCGGCCTGAATCGGACGCGCACGGAGGGTCTCGGAGATGCCGAGTTCGTCGCGGGCATGCGCGCCTAGCGCATCACGGGCCATCAACTGCTCGGCAACCTGTTTCGCGAGCGAAGGTTCGAGCCCGCGCTCGATATAGATTGCCTGTAGTTCCTTGTGCTCGCCCTTGTCGTCTGCCTTGAGTTCCGCGCGTTCAAGCTTGAGGTCGGCCTGTTCGGTGTCGGCCTGTGAGTGGACAGACACGTATTCACCGGCAGCCATCGACATAGCTCCCGCCACCAGGCCGGCGACCCCTGCGACCAATATATTGCGGTGGGTCGCATGCGCGGCGGCGACACCGAGGACCAGACTCGAGGTAGAAAGGATGCCATCATTCGCGCCCAATACCGCCGCGCGCAGCCAGCCGATGCGCCCTGTGCGGTGTCGTTCCTTTTTGCGTACGGGCATTCTTAAGGCCTCCTTGGGAACACCGTGTTGGCGTTAAGATTCAAGTAATTCAGCACGAGGCCCAAACGCCAACATTCCAGTGCCGATCAAGCCCAGGGTGAATAGCAGGTAGGCCCCATTCCCGGCAAGTGGACGCAATGCTTCGGCCGCCTGCCGGGCCGTTGTGATGTCCGTTTGCCCGTGCGCATGTAACGTGGCAGCCGTGGTCAGAATGATGAAATACACGATGAGATTCGAGAAAAACATCCCTGCCCTTGTGTCGGCGTGCGCGCTTCTTAGGTCCGCTGCTGTCGCGTTCTCGCGATCGGTGAGCCCTCGGCCGTCGGTTCGCCCTTCTTCGACCTCCTTGGCTGCCGCCAAAAGATTAAAGATAGCGCGAAATCGTGGTCCCCAGAACATGGGATTGCCTGCTAGGCCTCCGGGAGTGTATCTTCAAGGCTTTGTGCGAGAGTCTCCACTGAGGTTTTCTGGCTAAACTCTTCCACCTCTTTGTCCTCCGCGATGTGCTTAAGTCCCATGTGCTCACAAATCGCCTGAACCATTTGCAAGAGTTTCGTGACCTCTTTTTCGGCTATTAAATCGACTTGTAAATTCAAGTGATCTCGTCGCTCTCCCCGTTTTGCCATTCGGTTCTGACGCATGAGTATAAAACTTGAAAGAACCACCGCCTCGACAGCGACAATCACTCCGAGCAGCGAGAAGGGGTAGGGATCAAATCGCGGAATCCAGGGAACCCGATTCAGGTTTGTCAGAACCCAAACAAGCACGAGGAGGACGTGGATCAGCACAAAGAACATGCTCCCGGCAAAACCCGCTATGCGATCGCTCGCGCGTTCCGATAAGGTTCTCTGCTCCAGGAACTCATGCTCTTGTCTCGCAATGGAATCAATATGCGATTGTGTATGCGTCGAGTTTTCGTTCATCTAACCTCTCTTCAGTCTGCAATCGGATGTACTTCCCGCGCGACGGTGCGTCAACCTTGCGGAAGGTCCAGTTTACAAGTCATTCTGAGACGAAGAACTACAGTGTGTTCTTTATTGAACAGACCGATCAAGCTCGACCTGTCAGACTCTTCCTAGACCTCGGGGTTACGCAGGTCTGGTACTGCGCCAAGAAGTGGCGCACAAAGCGGCCGCTTTTCAATCGTTAGATAATAAGCTGCCCGCCAACCTGCTGAGTCAGCCCTTGGGGATCCTCAAGGAGAACTTCAAAATGAGTATCGAAACGATTCTAGTTATCGTCCTGGTAGTGTTCTTGCTTGGTGGAGGCGGTTGGTACTGGGGACGCGGGCGCGCTTAACGCAACCGGTTCTGGAGCCGAGATAGCCGTTAAGCAGCCGAAACCGGGTTCTCGCTTGGAGACGGGCGAAAGCCTCGGCTGTCGGCATAGATCGTTGCTTCAATCGAGGAGGCTTATGAGTCTGTTCGATCTGGTCTTCGGTTGTTGGCACAAACGGTGCAGCTTCCCCATCACCGTACGCGGCAAAGTACGCCGCGGCATTGCAGCAGCGTCCGTAACAGGGACATATGTTGGTTGCCTGGGTTGCGGCCGTGAGTTCTCGTACGACTGGTCGCAGATGAAGATGCTAGCGTCCAAACCCCGCACCGCGGGGACGGTGACCGAAATCCCGCTCTTTTAATTAGGCAATCCTCAACCATAAGGAGAAAACCGATGAGCACAAGTACGAAAGATGAGATCAAAGGCACCTTTCATGAAGTGAAAGGCGAAATCAAAAAAAAGGTCGGCCAGGTCACGAACAACCCCGACTTGGAGGTTGAAGGCAAAGCTGAACACAGGGCTGGCAAAGTCGAGAAGAAGGTTGGTCAGATCGAGAAGGTGCTCGAGAAGTAAGTTAGGCGGGCTCTGTCCGGAGCATATGGCCCACTTCAGTACAGAACTCCGAGCGCCGGGGTGACGCCCGTCGAATCTGTGGTAGTGAGCGGGAAACGGCGGTGCGTCAGTTTCCTCCCAATGCAGCCAGTAGATACCAGCATAAGGAGAAGCAAAATGTCAGATCAAGAAAATCGCAACCTACAGCACAGCGATCCGCAGAAGCCTGAGGACAAGAAACCTGTAACGCAGCCAAACGTGCCAGTGCAACCGAAGCAGGAGGTCCCGACCGGACAGCCCAAAACCCCGCAGCCGGCGCAAGAGAAACATGATCAAGAAAAGAAAAAGCCAGCCTAGGCTGCAGTGGACTTAGATCGGTGAACCGGAAGAATCAGGGCGGTTCGGCTACAATAGAGCCGTCCTGATCAGCGTCGAAGAGACTTGGCCGTCGAGCAGTCTCTGTTTCGGCGGGTCTCGCCCGCACAAATTCGTCCAAAAAGCACCGTGGGATTTTCGGCAATCCGGAAACTACCCACAACCGTGGTTCTGGGAAATGTGTGGGGCTGCCTCACAGTCTGCAGCCACAATCGGTTCATGACAGCTCTATCGCGACCGATTCGCTTTTCGCAAGAGTCAGGGGCAATTCACTATCGTTGGCCTCGCGCTCGCGAGGGAATGATCATCTCAACAACCCGACGCTGCGCGTCCCGCTTCGCCTCTAGTCGAGCCTGAGAATAGATCTCCAGCGTGCAACGGCAGTTGGCATGACGCATGAGTTCCTGCACCACTTTCACATTCTCCCCGTTCGCCATCAGCATGGTAGAAAAGCTATGGCGGAACGTGTGCCAGCCGATATGCTTCCGAATCCCCGCACGTGCAGCCGCCGGGCGCACCACACGAGAAAGAAGGATGTCGGACCAGTACGGGTTTCTGCCCCGACTGTGAGGGCTCGCGAACACCCAGTCATTAGGCTGACTTGCACCGAACAAGAGGTTATGCTCACGAGATGGTCGGAGGGAACTGAGTGTTTGGCGGTTTGCTTGCTGAAAGCCCCAAGCCGGTCGGCACGGGCGAAATCACGACCAGTTTGCTCTAGCCTGCCAACCCACAACCTATGTTCTTTGGTGAACAAGCCTAGTCTTGTGCGCATTTGATACAAGGGAAGGTTTCGATGAATCTACGTGCGAAAACGCAGTAGTACGACGGCAAGCCTGCGGCAACAGTTGGGCCCGAGTACGACAGAGCGGTGCTGAAGCATAAATCTGGGGTTGCTTTTCACTGTGAGCAATCTTGACCAGATGCAAAGAGTTGTTTGTGTCACTCTCTATCTGCGAAACATACCCCTCCGTCAAATCGCTGTTCTGGCCTTGATCAATTTCTACGCTGAATTGGCCGCCATGGCACAACTGCAATCGTTCCCAAGAATATTTGGGTTCACTTTCAGGAGATAAGAATGAAGTTTTTTTATCGAACTGCTATTCGTACGCTTCTGGGCCCTGAGTGGACGAAGAAATCCAAGGAAGTCTTGGAGCGCACGGGCGCTCAGGATATTTTTCTCTACGGGAGAAGCGACCGCCGAAAAGGGCGATAAGGCACGTGTTCGCGAAGTAGCCTGACACACGGGTGCAGCGAACTGGGATCTTCGCGATGGCGGGATCTTGAGTTCGCTGCACTGCCTTTCCAAAGGACTCGAGGGACCGTGGCGCTAGCCCACCCATTAGCACGAAACTCATTTCCTGGAGGGAAAATGCCAAACGAGAGCTTGAAAAAACTGTATGTGGACGAATTGAAAGGCCTGTTTAGCGCAGAGACTCAATTGCTCGAGGCGCTGCCAAAGATGGCCAAAGCTGCATCCTCAGAGGAACTACGAACTGGCTTCGAAGAGCATCTGGAACAAACCAAAGGCCACGTTCAACGTCTTGAAGAGGTCTTCGAATCGCTAGACGAGAGCCCAAAGGGCAAGAAGTGCGTCGGCATGGAGGGTCTGGTCAAAGAAAGTTCTGAGGTGATGGAAGGCTTTGAAGATGCCGTGTTGGACGCGGGACTGATCGGCGCGGCCCGGCGCGTGGAACACTACGAGATGGCAGCGTACGGAGCGGTCTGCGAGATCGCTAAGGTACTGGGACAAACAAAGCACGCGTCGCTGCTCGAAAAGACTCTAGTGGAAGAAAGGCAAACCGACGAAAAACTAGCCGAGCTCGCAAAAGACATTAACACCCAAGCCAACGAAGAAGGTTCGGAAGAACTAGAACAGGGAGTCGACGGACAGAGCGGAAAGACGATTGCCAAGAACCACAAGCCCGTTTTTGGCTTTGTTAAGAACGAAGGAGCAGCAATAACCCATAACTAAAGGAGACGGATTATGTCGATTTTAGCCTGGATTGTGTTGGGTTTGATTGCTAAGTTCGTAGGCAGCAAGCTAGTGAACAGGGCTGGCGAAGAGGGTATTCCTGGACATCGTGATGGGAATCGTTGGCGCGGTAGTTGGGGGCTGGCTGTTCAGCATCTTCGGAGCCCACGGCGTCACGGGTGTAAACCTGTATAGCCTTTTCGTTGCTGTGATTGGGGCTGCGCTCGTCTTGGTCGTGTATCACGCCGTGAAGAGGGGGACGAGCGCGGGCGTAAATTCAGTCGGAATGCGGTCTCCGGGGTCAAACCGGCTGCGATGCTGGGCGAACTCGGGCCACGAGTTCTTAACCGTTATCTCGGTCGCAACGCAGGTGCGTTCCCTGAAGCAGATACCGCGCGATTTTACCTGTGAGTTGGACTTCTCCGGCCTATTTCAATCGGAATTAGGGAGTCTGTCCCTAAAATACTGAGAAATCTAACCTTAACAAGCAACTGACAAGGACCGAAACGAGTCTTAAGTAACACACATAATTGAGGAGGCACCTAGTGGCGACACAACCTTCACTGCGCCCGGTCGTAGATCGGGAGACATCCTTAAGCGCCGGAAGGAACGAAGCCTACGCTTCGGGCGTGTCATGGGCAGCGGTAAGGAGATTCATGCCGCTAAATCGAACGCGTGGTTGCTCACTCGTCTTAGGCCTCTTTGCATTGGTGACAGCTTGCAACAACGGCACCAATACGGACATGAGCTACAAAGCCGCAATTAACGATCATTACAAGGCATTTCCCGTTTGCTTATGGTCGCAGGCAAAGAAGTTTCCCGTCCAAGCCGCAACTTCCGATGATGCGAAGACAGAGGAGTACGACGCGCTCACTCAGGAAGGCTTGTTGACGCGCACGACCGCTGAGAAGAGAGTGCTCATCATAGCCTCGAAGCAGGTAAACAACTATGACCTGTCGGACAAGGGTCGGACTTCATGGACACCTGATTCCTCTCAGCCGGGCTACGGAAACTTCTGCTACGGCAATAGAGAGGTGACGTCTATCGACAACTCTACGCTGGGCACGAATGGGTCAGGTGCAAAAACGGTCGACGTGACTTACCACTATCAGTTAGCAAATGTCGCGACCTGGGCGAATTCGCAGGAAATGAAAACTGCTTATCCGGGTATTGCTTCAGCCCTCAGTGCGAACCCTTCGGATCAGGCAATGCTGGTTATGAGCGGGGATCATTGGGAGTTCAATAAGTAGACGGGGTGCAATTTAACGGCAAATGAAGCGCGGACCTCGAGTTGAATCAGTTATTGGACGGGCGGATGCTCAAGGAGATGGGTCATGGCAAAGAAAAAGATGAGTGCTTCTGAACCACGAGGCAAGAAAAAAGAATCGTACAGGAATGGAGAGGCACAGCAGGCTGATGGAGGCGAACTACACCAGATCGCTGGTGGACGGCATCCCGTTCTAACCACAAACCAAGGTGTCGCACTTTCAGACAATCAAAATTCGCTAAAGGCCAATCCGCACGGCCCCGCACTTCTCGAAGATTTCATCCTCCGCGAAAAAATCACTCATTTCGACCATGAACGTATTCCCGAGCGTATCGTTCATGCGCGAGCCACGGGGGTTCATGGATTCTTCGAACTGACCTCTTCTTTGAAGAAATACACAACCGCCAGGGTACTCACCGAGGTGGGCGAGAAGACGCCGGTGTTCACTCGAATATCGACCGTCGCAGGTGGCGCAGGTTCGGTAGACACTCCTCGGGACGTGCGTGGGTTTGCGGTAAAGTTCTACACCAAAGAGGGAAATTGGGATCTGGTCGGCAATGACATCCCCGTCTTTTTTATCCAAGACGCCATCAAGTTTCCGGACTTGATCCATGCCGTAAAGATGGAGCCTGACCGGGGCTTTCCCCAATCGGCAACCGCGCACGATACCTTCTGGGATTTCATTTCGCTAACCCCTGAGTCTATGCATATGGTTATGTGGATCATGTCGGATCGTACGTTGCCGCGCTCGCTCCGCATGATCGAGGGTTTTGGTATCCACAGTTTTAGGTTGATCAACGGTGCTGGCGAATCGACTTTCGTTAAATTCCACTGGCGCCCCAAACTCGGCTTACAATCCACGATCTGGGATGAAACGGTCAAGATTTCCGGTGCTGATCAAGACTTTCACCGCCGCGATATGTTCGATGCCATCGCGTCTGGAGATTTTCCCGAATGGGAATTTGCGGTCCAATTATTCACGCAAAAAGAAGCAGACAAATTCCCTTTCGATCATCTGGACGCAACAAAGCTCATTCCCGAAGAGCTCGTGCCTCTGAAAGTGATTGGCCGGATGGTATTGGATCGCTGGCCGAACAATTTCTTTGCTGAAACAGAACAGGTTGCTTACTGTCCTTCTCATGTCGTTCCCGGCATTGATTTCTCGAACGATCCGCTCTTGCAGGGTCGATTGTTCTCCTATCAGGACACGCAGCTTTCGCGCCTCGGTTCTTCCAATTTTCACCAGATCCCGATTAATGCTCCTCAATGCCCATTCTCCAACCAACAGCGTGACGGCCACATGCAGATGGAGCAACCGGAGGGACGTGTTTCCTATGAGCCCAACTCCCTGTCCATGAAATCGCCACGCGAGAGCCCGGTAGAGGGCTTTCGTAGCGCTGCGATTACCGAAACTGGAGAAAAAGGCCGTGTCCGTCCCGAGAGCTTCGCCGACCACTACAGTCAGGCGCGGCAGTTCTATCTCAGCCAAACTGAGTATGAGCAGGCACACATTGCCTCGGCATTAGTGTTTGAGCTCTCAAAGGTCGATCATCTTCATGTGCGCGAAGCGATGGTCGGCCATCTGCGACTTATCGAAGAAGACCTCGCCAAACGGGTTGCCGTCGGTTTGGGGTTCGACAAAATGCCAAATGCGCCTAGAGCCGCAGCGCCTGTACAGGAGATGAAGCCTTCCCCCGCGTTGCAGATCATCGGCAAGATGAAGGACACGCTGAAGGGGCGGGCCATTGGCATCCTGATTGCGGATGGTTCAGATGGCATTTTGGTTAAGAAGATCAAGAAGGCTGCGAAAGAAGCGGGCGCCGCCGTTAAGATCGTCGCGCCCAAAGTCGGCGGTGCGAAACTTGCAGACGGATCGATGATGTCGGCTGACGGACAACTGGCCGGCACGCCCTCTGTTCTGTTCGACGCAGTCGCAATAGTCCTCTCCGACGAGGGCGCGAAAGCGCTGTCATTAGAGAGTGCAGCTGTTGACTTCGTGCGCGATGCATTCGGTCATCTCAAGGCAATTGCCGCCGACAAGGGAGCGCAAGGGCTTTTGAAAACAGCCAATATCGGACACGATGCAGGCGTGATGAGTGCCAACGACGAGACTGCATTTATTGCCGCGGCAAAGACGAGACAGTGGAGCCGAGAAAAGTCCGTTCGGACGTTGGCCTAACGCAGGGCCGAGACACTTGCGTCAACAATTTCCGTTTACCCGGATCTGCCGTTATTCTATTGAGACAAGTTACTTCGCTGCGGAGGACAGTCCCCGATTCTAAGGTGAACGAACTGGCCGTCATTAGTGCGATGTATTGCCTCGTTAGCCCCAGCAACAACTATCGGTCAGAGCGACGCAGTGAGAACCCCAATGAGAGAAGACATCAGGAAGTGGACCACCATGGTCACGCTGGCGGGCCTGCCAGGCATCTTCGACATTTGGATACTGGAGGATGGTGGCAATGACGGCTTTGCGGCGGATGCGCCTTCCGGAAAGTTCACTATCCCACCACAGGAATTCCCAACAATCAGGTCCATGTTTCCGACGGCCGAGCCGTAGATATCCTTGCTGATAGCGGACACGCATTTCTCCCTCCTCTGGTGACTTCGCACCGAAGATGAGGTTATGCCCGCGAGAGGGCCGGATGGAACTTGGTACTGGCGGGTCCGGGTTGCTGAAGACTCTAAAGTGCCGCGTACGCGCCAAAGTGCGGCCAGTTTGGGATTGTAATAGCCAATTAGAACACCTCCGGTTTCATGGCCGTCAGCGTGCTGACATCTTGAAACAAGCACAGCTACATGCATCGCTCCTAGCTCAAGACCGAAGCGACCATCATCGGAACATAAGCGAATGCCGTGGCCAGGGACGAGCGTCGACACGCACACTACTTCTGCGTCGCGCGGGCCTCGTCCCAAGTCTTTTCTCTCACGGCGAGAGCCGTTCCCATGGGTCTCCTCACACAACAACCCGACGCCATCTCTAACACAACCGCTCCTTCGCCCTACGACACAGGCTTGCCACAGCTCTCGTCTCAACCCAGCGCCAATCAAATCCCATAGGTAGGGGCTTCCTTCAAGTCGCTGTATCGAAAGCGCCCGCACGCTCCGATGAAATCCAGGATTCCTCGTAGGGGCGCTTCCGATACAGCCCTAAGACTTTTCGCGAGTTACTGTTCAACGCCTCCATAGATCGAGGATTCTTGTCTGTCAGCGCGTGTCTTTGGCGTGACATAACAGCGGGAGGCAATCGTGATGGGCCCAGCGCTATTTTCGTTACTTCACGCCACATCACTGACAAAGGCATGCAAACTGGCGGATGCTATTTGGATGAAGCAAGGATCGACCGTCCCTACCGCTCATCGCAATCGCGACGGCCGAAATTGTTCTTTGCTCGATCACTTGATCGACAAGTCGCTGAGCGATCCGCGAGTGGCAGTTTTCTTGCAGTTGCCCACGGCTGCCCGTACGAGTGCGCTAGCCACGATCCTCGACAGCGATGAAGGAAAGAACTTTCGGGAGGAGGCGAGCCAGTGGCTCGTTGAGGCCCTATCCGTCAGGTACTTGGTCCCGGAGCGGTATGCAGAGTGGCGGCCGGTGGTGCGCGAAGCCATGTTGTACTTTGGCTCGCATCTCTCGACTCCGCGGCTCGCGCCTAAGCTAGTCGAGCAGATCGAGCTTCCAGCGGATACAACGCCCGAGAAGCGTCTTCTCCGATTGATCGCAAAAGTGCCGGGATTACAGAAGCTCGGGCAGGTGATCGCCAGGAATCGCCACTTACATCCGCGTTTGCGACGAGCACTCACACAACTCGAAAACGGGATAAGCGATGTAACTGTCCAGGAGATCCGGGCCACCATCGAGCAGAACTTAGGTCTGATGCTAAAGCGGTACAAGGTTGAGATTAAAGACAAGATCTTCTCGGAAGCGAGCGTTAGCGCGGTAGTTCGATTTACCTGGTACAACCCGGAACGGCGGCAGCGGGAGCACGGTGTGTTTAAGGTGATGAAGCCCTATATTTCGGCGTATTTTGCCGAGGACATGGACCTGCTTGCACGCCTGGCGGCGCACCTTGGCTCGAAGCACCAGGAATATGGCTTCGCTGAGCACGTTCTCTCGGAAAC